>Ga0153916_10000356_pt1 | contig 30394 bp, 25 predicted proteins | sample Opewatmetagenome_FD_109642 | JGI IMG/M metagenome (GOLD analysis project Ga0153916, IMG submission 109642) | Freshwater wetland microbial communities from Ohio, USA - Open water 3 Core 3 Depth 4 metaG | ecosystem: Environmental > Aquatic > Freshwater > Wetlands | place: USA: Ohio, Lake Erie...
TCAGGGGATCGATGGGCAGCGAGCGGAGGTAGTTTTCCTCGACTAAAGTCCGTAGGGCAGCCGGATATTTGCCCTTGTCGGAATAGTACTGATCGATCAGTTTTCGCATCTGAAAGAGGTCCTCTTTCAAGACGGCCTCTTGAGCCTTGCGGCGGGAATGCTGGTATCGGGGAAGCGCCAGCCCCACGAGGATCCCGATCAAAGCAAAGACGATGATGATCTCGATCAGAGTGAATCCCGGCGTGGACCGGCTGTCACTTCTCTTCATGGCCTTACCAGTCTCTGTACTTGGTCCCATCCAGAGCCGTACCCGGGCTCTTCGTATAGACGTCATAGACATTTTCGCCTCCCCAGTCATCCGAGTCAGGTTCATCCTGATATGAACGCAGCCCCCATTCGAGGGAGCCGGTCATCGGATCCCTAGGAATCCTTCGGAGAAACTTGACGATCTTTTTTTCCTGGTCTTTCTTGGCCTGGGACTGGCCCATGAGAGGCTGGGATTGGGATTGGTCGGCCTTGACCTCAACGCCCTTGACAAGCGTATCCAGGTCCGGCGGATAGCCTTGCTGCTCCTCTTCCACCTCGATCATCTTTTCGTCGGCCAGCTTCTTGTAGGCGTCGAGGGCTTCCCTCATGATCCGCAGGTTGCGCCGGAGCTCGATCTCTTTTTCCCGCTTGACAGCTGTCTTAGCGATGGGCAGGGCCGCGGCGGCCAGGATGGCCAGAAGGGTCAGCGTAACCAGCATCTCGATAAAGGTGAATCCCCTTTTCCGCTGCCAGAGGCTGGCCATGGCTACCTCGTCTTATCGTCTCAATCGCGGCGTTTGTCGCCGGGACGGCGGTCGTCGCGGTGATATTGTTTTCGCTGCGGATCGCGATCTCTTTCCCGGTCTGATTCTGGCGTTGTGCCGGGTCCTTCTTCGAGGGCCTTGCGGCTGACGCGGACTTTGTTGTCCTCGTCGATGCTGATGACTTTGACCTCGAGCATCTGGCCCATCTTCAGAACATCCCGGACGCTCTTAATCCGGTGGTGGGCGATCTCGGAAACATGAAGGAGGCCGATGATATTGGGCAGAATCTCGAGGAAAGCGCCGTACTCTTCGATGCGCACGACCTTGCCGTTGTAGACCTTGCCGATTTCGGCCTCGAGGGTGATCTCACGGATCATCTCCTTGGCCCTCTCCGCAGCTTGCATATCCGTAGAGGCGATGATGATCTTACCGCCTACTTCGATATCGATCTTTGCTTTAGTCGTAGCGATGATCTTCTTGATGACCTTTCCCGCCGGCCCGATGACCTCGGCTACCTTCTCCGGGTTGATGAACAGGGTGATGATCCGCGGCGCGTAGGGGGATATTTCCGCACGAGGGGCGGCGAGAGCCGCCTTCATCTTGACCAGGACCTGAAGCCGGGCGTCTCGCGCCTTGGCCAATCCCTCCCGGAAGACATCCAGCCCGATGGACGGGATCTTGAGGTCGAGCTGAATCGCCGTGATTCCTTTTTCCGTCCCTGTCACTTTCAAGTCCATGTCGCCCAGGTGGTCCTCCAGACCGGCGATGTCGGTCAACAGCGCATACCGGGAGCCGTCGGTGACGAGCCCCATGGCGATCCCGGCGACCGTCATAGAGAGCGGCACTCCCGCGTCCATAAGGGCGAGCACACCGCCGCAGACCGTAGCCATCGAGGAGGAGCCGTTCGATTCCAGGATGTCGGACACGATGCGAATCGTGTAGGGGAAGACCTCGGCCGCGGGAATCGAGGGCAGGATGGACTTCTCGGCCAGGGCGCCGTGACCGATTTCTCGCCTCCCGGGACCGCGCAGGAACTGGACCTCGCCCACCGAGAAAGGCGGAAAGTTGTAATGGAGCATGAAGCGCTTTTCGGCCTCTTCTCCCAGGCCGTCGAGCCTTTGAACGTCCTCGAACGTGCCCAGCGTGACCGTGGCCAGAGACTGTGTCTCGCCGCGCGTGAACAGGGCCGACCCGTGGGTTCGGGGGAGGAGCCCCACCTCGATGGAGATGGGCCGGATTTCATCGAAGGTCCGGCCGTCGGCCCGCTTGCCCTGGTTGAGGACGAGGTCGCGGACCAGCTTTTTCTCCAAGTCATAGAAAATTTGTTTCGTGGCGCTGATAACCTCTTCGTTTTCCGCCGGGATTTCTTCGAGGAGCGATTTGAGGATGCGCTCGGATTCGGCTTCGCTCTCTTTCTTTTTAGGGACCTGGATGGCGCGGAGAAAATCGGCGGCGATCCGCCGCTCGATCTGCTCTGCCTTGGCGGCATCCACCGTCTTGACGGTGAACTCCCGCTTCTTGATGCCGAGCTTCCGGAAGAGGTCTTTCTGGGCTTGGATGATGCGGCGGATCGGTTCCTGAGTTAGAGAAACAGCCTCGACGATTTTTTCTTCCTCAATCTCAGTGGCGCCGGCCTCGATCATGATGATGCCCTGATCCGTGCCGACGACAGCCATATTCAGCGGGCTTTTTTCGAGCTGAGCTACCGTCGGGTTGATCAGGAACTGGCCGTCGACGAGACCCACCTTGACCGCCCCCAGAGGAGTGGCAAAGGGGATCTCGGAAAAATAGAGGGCGGCTGAGGCCCCGATGATACCCAGAGTATCGGGCTCGTTTTCCAGGTCGGCCGAAAGGAGAAGCGCGACGATCTGGGTGTCGAAAAAGTACCCGTTGGGAAAGAGGGGGCGAATCGGCCGGTCGATCAGACGGCTGACCAGGATCTCTCTCTCCGACGGCCGGCCCTCCCGTTTGAAGAAGCCTCCCGGAATTTTCCCGGCGGCATACGTATTCTCCCTGTAGTCGACGATCAACGGCAGAAAAGGCTTCGGCTCCTTGACTTCTTTCTTCGAAGTCGCGGTGCAGAACATGATGGTTTCGCCAAGGCGGACCAAAGCGGAGCCATCGGCCTGGCGGCCGATCTTGCCGATTTCTATTGACAGGGGACGATTGCTGATGTCTAGGATTATGGTTTCAGACATGGGCGTATCCAGGCCGGAGCCTACTTGCGCAAGCTCAGCTTCTTGATCAGTTGTTCGTAGCGGGCGGGATCTTCTCTCTTCAGGTAAACCAGAAGCCTCTTCCTCTTTCCCACGAGCCGCATCAGGCCGACGCGGGAAGTAAAGTCCTTCTTGTGGATATTGAGGTGGCCCGAGAGGAAATTGATCCGTTCGCTCAGCAGGGCGATCTGGACTTCGGGAGAACCGGTGTCCTGGGCTTGGAGCCGGTTATCCCCGATGATCTTGGTCTTCAATTCTTTACTTAGCACTCTCTATACTCCTATTCGGGTTCCTATCTTAGCAGAATTGTCCCCGAATGTAAATCGCGTATTTTCAATATGTAAACGTCGAGGGGAGCGGTCGTGGCCCCTATTTCTTGCCGGCTCGGAGGATGTCTCTTCGCCGGGCGAGCTCACGGGCATAGCGAGAGGCCTGTCCGCCCTGGGAGCTTTTGGCCACTTCCAGGGCTTTTTCAATCTCGGCGACAGACATCTTGTTAATCTTCTTGCCCTTCTTGGGCTTTTCTTGGTTCTGTTCCGGCTTATCTTCGGCCATGCGCTTATCCTTTCTCGTGCTGAATCAGGATTATCCAGTCAGTTGAAGGCTTTAGAATAGCAGAATTTGGCTCCGGCGGCAAGATCGCTTGCGCGCTCTGGACGATTCTAGTATAGTCAACAGACGTGTACGGGCTGTATTCTTTGCTCCTTTTTCTAGCCCTTCTTTTTTATGCTCCCTGGTACTTCATCAAAATGAAGCTCTGGAAAAAGGAGGGCCTTTTTCTTCGGGAACGCATGGGGATGAAGCTCCCGGCGCCCAAGCCCGAGGCGCCGTCGCTCTGGATCCATGCCGTCTCAGTTGGCGAAGTCCTGAGCCTGCGCCGGCTCGTCTCCGAACTCAGGGCCAAACACCCCACTTGGCCGGTCTATTTTTCCACCTTGACCAATACCGGATACAAGGTTGCTAAGCAGACGCTTTCAGGTATCGAGGAAATCTTTTTCGTCCCCTTAGATTTTGGCTGGGTTGTACACCGGTTCTTTTCCGCTCTCCGGCCCCAGATATTTGTCCTTGCCGAATCGGAATTCTGGCCGCATCTCCTGCGTCAAGCCCGGCGGAGCTGCCGGTCCGTCATCCTGGTCAACGGTCGGATGTCCCGGCGCTCTCACCGGAAATACCGCCGCTGGAGAAGCCTGGCCCGGCTTGTACTGGGCAATATCGACTACTTCCTGGTCCAGACGGAGATAGACCGGGAGCGGCTGGAAGGCATCGGCATCCCGCCGCAGAAAGTGGAGGTGGCCGGAAACTTGAAGGCTGAAGTGCGCCTCCCCGAAGTGGGCGCTGAAGAGAGGAACAGTCTAAGGGCGGAATTCGGGCTTTCCTCCGAAAAGAAGGTCATCATAGCCGGAAGCACTCACAGGGGTGAGGAAACGCTGATTCTGAGAGCTTTTGCCGGAGCGAGAAAGATCCGGCCGGACCTCGTGATGGTCATCGCGCCTCGGCATCCGGAAAGGTCCTCAGAGGTGGAAAAAGCGGGCGTTGAGATCGGCCTGGGGGTCATGAGGAGGACTCAGGCCGGACCGGAAAAGCCCTGGGACCTGCTCATCCTGGACACGATCGGTGAGCTGGCCAAATTTTATGCCCTTGCCGACCTGGCCTTTGTCGGGGGAAGCCTTATTCCTCATGGAGGTCAAAACTTGCTCGAGCCGGCCTATTATGGGAAGCCTCTGTGCTTTGGGAAGCACATGGAGAATTTTGCCGCTCTGGCCGATGATTTCGTCAGCTCCGGGGCAGCCCGGGTTGTCCTTGGCCTGGAGGAACTAGAGGAGGTCTTCTTGATGAAGGATGAAAAAAAGCTGGAAGAGATGGGACGCAAGGCTCGAGACCTTCTTCGCTCTCTCCAGGGAGCTACGGCCAGGACTCTCCAGGTCATCGAGTCGCAGATCGGCGAAGGCAGGGATTGAACTTGGACCGACAGTCTGCCGCAAAGAGGACTGGTGGCAACGCCAGAATTCTGGCGGTTGGTGTTCTGCTCTTTGGGATGGCCGGAGGGATGCCGGGGCGAGCCCAAGAAACCGGCGGAGAAAGCAGGTTCGATCGAGCTTTCTTTTGCCGGTTCGGACGCGACTTTAAGGCGGTCATCACAGCGCCCGCCCGATGGGATCGGGGCGACCTTTTGGCTCTGGCCGGGGTCTCTGGGACGGGGCTGCTCCTGATGGCCTTCGACCAGGAGATCCAGGATTGGGCCCAGGCCCGGCGCACCGCGTCCTCGGATAAGGCCTCATCGTTCCTCACCCACTTCGGTGATGGTGCGGCCCTGGTCGGGTTTTCGGCCGCCATCTATGCGGCCGGCGAACTCAGTCATGATGATGGCCTAAGAAAGACAGCTCTCTTATGTCTGGAGAGTCTGGCGGCGACCAGCCTGCTCGTCTGGGCGACAAAAGCCATCATCGGCAGGGCCCGGCCGTATACCGAGGAAACGAGCTACAGTTTTCATCCATTCTCCCTGAAAAGCAGCTATTGGTCGTTCCCGTCCGGACACACCGCGGCCGCTTTTTCCGTGGCCACGACGATCGCTCTGCAATCGAGAAGCGTACTCGTCGATGTCTTCGCTTACAGCCTGGCGTCCTTGGTCGGCCTTGCCCGCATCCACGACAACGAGCATTGGGCTTCCGACGTGTTCATCGGAGCGGCGGCGGGCTACTTCATCGCCAAAAAGATCGTCGGCCTCAACCGGCCCGGAGATAAAAGGACAGTGAGCTTGGCCTTCCAATGCTCCGGAGGCCGGCAGGCCCTTACTCTGAGCGTCGCCTTTTGAAATCGTGCGCCCGTCAGGATGAACATGAAGAGACTGCGAACGGCCAGGCCCGTGAGCGGATTCATCTTTGTCGTTTGGCTCATCGCTCCCTTTGTCTTTGGCGGAGAGAAACAACTCCTTCAGTTTCCCGGGGGGACCGAAATCGAGATCATCGCCCCTATTGTGGAGCCTGGGCAAATCATCCTAGCAAGGCTCGTTCAGGCGCCGGATGTCAAGAGGGTCTCGATCCGTTTTGGAGATGCCATCTACGAACTGGGTCCAAGAGAGCAAGCGCTCGAAACGTTTGCCCTGATCGGCCTTGACCTGGGACTTAAGCCGGGGCCCTATGATCTCGAGATGACGGTTTACCTAAGGGACGGCCGCGTCGAGGAATTGAAGCACCAGGTTCTGGTCGGCGCTCGAGATTTTCCGGTCAAGAAGCTCTGGGTCAAAGAAGAATTTGTCAGGCCGCCCCCAGAAGTCCAGGACCGCATCCAGCGGGAGGCGGAGATCCTGGAAATAGCCTACAGCGTCAGCAGCGAAAAGTGGCTGGGGGAGGGTTTGTTCGAGCGGCCTCACGGCGGAGGGATGACACCCAATTTCGGAGAGAAAAGAATCTATAATGATGTGCCGCGCTCGACCCATTCCGGCGTGGACATTGCGGCACCCTACGGCTCACCGGTCTATTCCTCCAACACGGGCCGAGTGGTATTGGCCAAGGACCTCTACTTTTCCGGGAAGACGGTCATCATAGACCACGGATTGGGGCTATTCACTTTTTACTGTCATTTCTCTCGCCTCAAGGTGAGGCGCGGGGATCTTATCAAGAAAGGAACTGTCATCGCCCTGGCCGGCAGCTCAGGACGTTCCACCGGTCCGCACCTCCATTGGGGGGTCAGGCTCCTGGGCAGCCGGGTTGACCCGGCCGCCCTCCTCGGGCTGGCGCTGCAAGAATAGCCACTCAGCGGCAATCTCTATGCGGGGATAACTTCCGTACATTGACCGCGGCACGGCGTCAGGCTTAGAGTTTGGGTTGACATCAGCGGCCGCCCTTCCTATAGTATTACTTCATTTTGCCAAGACCGATAAGAGACATGAAGATACCGGTGCTGGAGCTCTCCCTGGCCGGCGCGATCCGAAAGGCGTATAAGCTCGGCCAGGAGGACGAGGCTTTGGAGCCGATCATCAAGGTTGACCCGTCCGGTCACCCTCGCGGAAGGATCGGCGATGGCGACAGCGTCATTTTTTATGATATCCGCGGGGAGCGTGAAATCGAGCTGACCCGGAGCCTCATCGACCGGGACTTCCGCTATTTTGACCGCGGTCAGCCGTTCCAGCTTCATTTTGTCACCATGATCACCTACGATTCTTCGCTCGACGTGAGCGTCGCCTTCCCGGCTGAGGAACAAATCCAGAACACCCTCGTCGAAATAATCACCAAGGCCGGGCTGCACTTAGCGAAAGTCGCCGAATCCGAGAAGGCTGTGCACATCGGGTTTTTCCTGAACGGAAAGAACGAGGCTCCCTTTCCCGGCGAGGAAAGGTTCATCGTCCCCTCTCCCCAGGGAGTCCGGTCTTATGCGCAGGCGCCGGAGATGAGCGCCGCTTCCGTTGCCCGGGAGGTTGTTTCCAAGATAAAGGACCCGGCCTATCCTGTGGTCATCGCCAACCTGGCCAACGTGGACGTGGTGGGCCACGTCGAGAACAGGACGGCCGTCCTCCGCGCCGTCGAGGCGGCGGATGCGGCCCTGGGAACGATCGTCGAAGAATGCCGCCGCCAGGCTGTGACGCTGATCGTCACTTCCGACCATGGAACGGTCGAGGAATGGCTCTATCCCGACGGTTCTATCAACACAGGACATACCAAGAACCCGGTGCCGTTTATCCTGGCGGAATTCTCCAGCCAGGAGAAAAGGACAATTTTGCGCGCCAGGGGAGAATTGGCCGATGTGGCGCCGACCGTGCTTGAACTGCTCGCTCTTGACAAGGCGGCCGAGATGACGGGGGAGAGCCTGATCGTAGCCCCCCGGGCGCGTCGGCGACGGCCAAAGATCGCTCTCCTCATCTTGGACGGATGGGGGCTCAGGGAGGATACCTACGGGAACATCATCCGCGAGGCCCGCACCCCGCATGTTGATGAGCTCTGGTCGGAGTTTCCGCACAGCGTATTGGAGGCGGCCGGCGGAGCGGTCGGCATGCCCGCTCACACGGTCGGAAATTCCGAGGCGGGGCACCTTCATCTTGGCGCCGGCCGACGCATTCTTCTAGACCGGGTCAAGATAGACCGCGCGGTCGAGGACGGGAGTTTTTTTCGTAACTCCGAGTTTCTCGGCGCCATGACTGAGGCCAAGAAACGAAAAAAGCCCCTCCATCTCATGGGCATTGTCTCCCACTACAGCTCTCATGGAACGCTCGACCACCTGTTCGCTCTCATGCGCATGGCCAAAGCGGAGGGTGTGGCTAAAGTCTATATCCATGGTTTCATCGGGCGCCGCGGGGAGAAACCCGAGAGCGGCGCTATCTATGTCGAAAAGGTCGAAGAAAAGGGAAGGGAGCTGGGCCTTGGCGAGCTGGTCACGGTCATGGGCCGACACTGGTCTCTCGACCGCGAGCACAATTGGGACCGGATAGAGAAGGCCTACCGGGCCCTGGTCCAAGGCGTGGGCACCCGCGTTTTGGGTTGAGCCTGGGGTTTCATTTTGAACTTCGCCAGATGAGTCAACGTATGATATAGAGAGGCCGAAAGAGTTGCCGCTAGAGCCAGAATAATGATCGCCGAAATCTCCGATCTGCAGTTCTCGTACGGCCCCATTAAGGCTCTGGACGGGATCAGCTTGATCCTGTCGGATGGAGCCGTCGGCCTGCTGGGCCCGAACGGTGCCGGGAAAAGCACTCTGCTTCGCATCCTCCTCGGATTCCTGGCCCCGCAGCACGGCCGGGGACGGGTCCTCGGTTATGATATCCGGCTGGAGCAATCGAGCATCCGCCGCCATGTCGGATACATGCCGGAGGATGATTGCCTGATCCCCGGCATGGATGCCGTGACCTTCACGGCCCACTTCGGAGAGCTCTCGGGGATGCCGCGCCAGGAGGCGATGAAGAGGGCTCATGACGTCCTCTTCTATGTCGGGCTGGGAGAGTCGCGCTACCGCCTTCTCGAGACCTATTCAGCCGGGATGAAGCAGCGGCTCAAGCTGGCCCAGGCGATCGTCCATGACCCCCGGCTGCTCTTCCTGGACGAGCCGACCAGCAACCTGGACCCCCAGGGCCGCAAGGAAATCCTCGAGCTCATCCTGGACATCTCGTCGAAGAAGGATATTCAGGTCTTGATCTCTTCTCACATCCTCACGGACATAGAATCGGTCTGCTCCGACGTCGTCATCCTGAACAAGGGCCGGCTGGCGGCCCAGGGAAAGCTCAGCGAGCTCCGGGAGCTTCAATATCGTCTCTACGAGATCAGAATCAAGGGAGAAGGGGAGGGGTTCACGGCCAAGATCAGGGCGCTCGGCTGCCGTGTGGAAGAGACCGAAGACAAGCTCTTAAAAGTGTATGTGCCGGCCGATATGGACATCCGGGAGATCTTTCGGACCGCCGAGGAAGAAAAGTCTCAGGTCCGTCATTTCGTCCGCAGCCGGACCTCGCTCGAGGACCTCTTCGCTCGGGTGGTGGGGGTCGATTGATGACCATCCGCGAGAAGGGGTATGCACACTGGGATGGGCAATTAAAGGAGCGGCGATTCCCCTGGGCTCCGATCACCTGGCTGGGCATCCGCCTTGCCTTCAAAAAGAAAGCCTTTCGCGGCTTATTTTTCGGGTCGCTTCTCTACGCCTTCGGATCCCTCGTCCTCATTTTTATCTCGGAAAGGATCGAGGATTTCCAGTACATGTTCAAGGGCAACAAGCAGATCCTCGAGGTGAACCCGGCCTATTTCAAAACCTACTTGAGCAGCGATTTCCTGCTCTTCATGATGGTGATGCTCCTGGTTATCGGTGGGGCCGGCTTGATCTCCGACGACCTGAAGCACAATTCACTCCAGCTCTACTTTGCGCGTCCGCTGAAGAAGATGGGCTATCTCATCGGAAAGGCGAACGTGATCGCTTTCTTCCTGCTCCTTCTGACCCTCGTCCCCGGACTGTTGTTTATAGTTTTTAAGCTTCTGTTTGCTGGAAACTTCAGCTTTCTGGCTGCTTACCCGTGGCTACCGCTCTCGGTCATTGGCTATTCCCTGTTCGTCACCGGGTTTTTCTGCGCCTACACGCTGCTTCTCTCGTCCCTAAGCAAGAATAGGAGATATGTCTCGATCCTTATATTTGCCGTCTATTTGTTCTCCAACATCCTCTTCGGATTTTTCTACGAGAACTATAAAAAGCCGGTCTATGCCTTGCTCTCGCTCAACGCGAACATCCAGCAGGTATCGGCTTGGTTTTTCAGACTGAAGCCTGCCTACGCCGTCCCGTGGTACTGGTCGCTTCTCATCCTCCTGGCGTTTGGAATTGCGGCCAGCCTCGTTTTGAATCGGAAAGTCCGGGGCGTGGAGGTCGTCAGATGACGGCCGTGATCGAGACCTCCAAGCTGTCCAAGTGGTACGGCAACGTTCTCGGACTGAGCGATGTCAGCCTGGAGATCGAGCCCGGCGTCACCGGGCTCCTCGGGCCGAACGGGGCCGGAAAGTCGACCTTCCTCAAGCTCATCACGGGACAGATCAAGCCGAGCATCGGAACAGTCCGCATCTTCGATCAAAAGGTCCAGAACAACCAGGCGTTGTTCAGCCGCATCGGGTTCTGTCCGGAACACGATTCCTTCTACGAGGAGATGACCGGCTGGGCTTTCCTGACCAGCCTTCTCAAGCTGCAGGGCTTTTCGGGGAGTGAAATCCGGTCCCGGGCGGAAGAGGCGCTGGATATCGTCGACTTGAGCGCCGACAAGGACCGTCTCATCCGAGCTTACAGCCGCGGCATGCGCCAGAGGCTCAAGTTCGCCCAAGCCATCGCCCATGATCCGGAAGTCGTCATTCTCGACGAGCCGCTCAGCGGCCTGGACCCGCTGGGGAAACGAAAGCTTATTCGCCTAATCAAAGCATACAGGGAAGAAGGGAAGACGGTGATCGTCTCGAGCCATGTCCTGCCCGAGATCGAAGCTCTCACCCGGTCGATCATCCTTATCCACCAAGGCAAAGTTTTTGCCAAAGGCGATATCCATTACATTCGCGACCTCATCGAATCGCATCCCCACATGGTGTCCGTCCGCTGCGCCGATCCCCGCGGCCTGGCGGGTCAACTCTTGGGAGAGGAATACGTTCTGATGGTGCATTTCGGCCCGGACGGGAAGTCCGTCCTTGTCGAGACGAATAACCGCGACAAGTTCTTTGCCCTTCTTCTTTCTTTGCTTGTCAAAAACAGGATCGAGGTCGAGGAGATCACCTCGCCCGACGACAACCTCCAGGCCGTCTTCGACTATCTCGTGGGGAAATGACATGACCGCAAGCCCGCCATCAGGTTTTCGCGCCTTCCTGAGCTCCGTGGGACGTGTCTTTTCAGTCTTCTTCCGGCAGGGACGGAAGGCCCGGCGGACGCGTTTCTTCGTCTTGTTCAGCTTCCTTCCCGTCGCCGTCTCCCTAGTCATCAAGTTCAACCAGGTTTTCTCGGGAAAGCCGGGGAGGGAGGGAGGCTATCTCTTCACCAACTTGATCATGCTCTTTTATTTGCAGATGATCATACTTATTCTGGCGCTTTTCTACGGAACGTCAGTCTGTTCAGAGGAAGTGGAAGGAAGGACGCTGCCCTACCTCATCACGAGACCCGTTCCCAAGGCAGCCATCGTCCTGGGCAAGTATGCCGCCTACACGGCCGTCATGATCGGGATGGTGACCCTAGGCCTCATCTTCTCTTTTCTCGTCCTCAACGTCGACCGGCTGCTCGATCCCTCGCTTTATGGCCTGGTGGCGCGCTATCTGGGAGTCCTGATCCTCGGGTTGATGGCCTACGGGGCCTTTTTCACTTTTTTAGGGAGTTCTCTGAAGCGGTCTATCTTTTTCGGGCTCCTGTTCAGTTTCGGCTGGGAGAATGTCATCCAGTATTTCCCGGGATCGACCCAGCGCCTGGCGATCGCCCACTATCTGAAATCGTTCCTTCCGGCAACTTCTTCCGGCCGCTTTTCCTTCTTGACCTTCCGCCTGGAGCCGACCCGGCCGGGCGTCGCCCTCCTCATGCTCTTCGCCATTGCGGCCGCGTTTCTGGCGCTGGCCTGCCTGTTCTTTTCCAGGAAAGAATACAGTCTCGAAGACTAGTCCTGTTTCTTCTCCGGTTCACCCTGGGACTTTTGAACCTTCATTTTTTGGCTGAGGCTCTGGATCAGTTCTTCCGGGATGATGGCGGAAATCTTGACGTGGCCGGCGGCCGAGCCGATTTCGATCTTGTTCAGAAGCTCACCTACCAACGGCTCCTTGGCGGCAGCTCCGGCTCCCAGCGCCTTGAAGCCGTTCAGGGCGTCGGCCATCTGCTTGTTCTTGGCCTCGTCCGGGCTCATGGCTTTGATCTCGGCAAGAATATTCTTGTCCTTGTAGTCAAAGGACATGATGATCGAGCGGATATCAGAGAAGGCTCCCAGCATCGGGTTTTGAGAAGAGGCCTGCTTCATGGTGTCCGGAGGAATGGAGAACCCGCCCCAAACCATGGCGGCCGTGTTCATTCCCTTGAGCAGCGCGGAGACGTTTTCGTTCTTCCAAACATTGTCGGCCTTCTTCTGGTGGACATCGATGACCTTTTTGACCGCGGCGTCGGTGCCGAATAGGATGTTGGATTCGTCCAGGAAAACGCCGCTCACCGGTTTCTTTTCCCCAGTCGCGGCGGCCTTATAAACAGTGAACCCGCTGTACTCCTCGGTGGTCATCTCGCCCCGCTCTTTCTGAAGCAAGGCCAGAAGTTTTTCCTTTTCGTATTTCAGGTTGACCAGGCCGACGCCGTCCATCTCTTTCTGCCCGAAATCCCCTAACACGGCGCCGACGAAATAGTACACGTCTTTCTGAGGGTCGACACCGGCGGTCTGGACGAACTCATCGTATTTGGCCTTGTTCTCGTTCTCGGCGATGGCTTTGGAGGCGGAATCGGTCTGCATGATCCGATGGACGTCGATGACGATCACTCCCTTGGACTCAATGGGGAGAAGGGAAAGCATATCCGTAGCCTTGGCCGATCCGGCCTTAGGAGCCGTGGCCTTGGCACAGGACGACAGGCCAAAAACCATCATAAGCAAAGCGAACAGGATAGCGACCTTTTTTTTCATTCAGTCTCCTCCTTGTCTTTCATACTATGAACACCCCTGCCGGGCGTTTTCTGACTATATCAAAAGAAGCCGCAGAGGGCAATCTTTTTTTAACGCTCGAAAATGTAGCGGAATCCGATTGCTCCGAACAATTTGAGGTCGGAGAAGTTGAATGAGGGCACGACCTCGAAGAAAAAATTAAGGGGTGACTTCCGGAGTAGAAAATCAACTCCCAGCGGAAAACGGAACCAGGCGTTGTCGGAATCGCGGAAGACGATCTTTCCTCCGACGCCGAGGTAGAAGTCCAGGTCCAGGTTCCTGTCGGCGGCCAGACGGTGGCGATAAAAAAGGAAATCGGCGTGAAGATGAAGATAGTGGTTTTCTTCGGCCGACCAGCCGATGCCTCCGGCCAAGGCCGTTGAACGGCCCAGCCAGACTTTTCCCGTCAGGCCTGATGGTTCGAAAAGGACCAGGCCGACTCCCACCTTGCCCGGCTGGGCGGCGGAAACCGACGCAACTGATAAACAAGCGGCAAGAAAACCAATCACGGCTCTTTTGGTCATAGCGGCCTCCCATCCCGGAGCGTCTTCGGGTTTCAGGCGCATAGCGATGGCTATTCTAGCGTAAAACGCTAAAAAACTTAAGGCCACGAGGCCACTGAGGTGGAGAGGCCTGCTCAGCCAAAGGACCACGAATTCTAGGAAATTGGCGTATACAAATCGGAGGCTCTTTCCAGGAAGCCTGATTTGTGCTATGAGATGGGGGAGAGGGCAGTGAACGTTCGACCATCTCCGTTCCAGGAGCTCGTCCGAAGCCGCCGCAGCGTACGCCGTTATCTCGACAAGCCGGTGGAACGGGAAAAAATCCTGGCCTGCCTGGAGGCCGCCCGGCTGGCGCCGTCGGCCGAGAACGTCCAGCCGTGGCGTTTTCTGGTCATTGACGACCCTGAGGTAAAACAGCGCTTCGCGTCCGCCGCCTTTTCCGGGATCTATTCATTCTCCAGGTTTGCCGCCAAGGCGCCGGTACTGATCATCATCCTTGCCCGCCCCGACCTCCTGGCCAGCCGCATCGGGAAGCAGATCCAGGGCGTCTCCTTCTATCTCATCGACGTGGGCATTGCCGGCGAGCACTTCGCTCTCCAAGCTGAAGAGCTCGGCCTGGGAACTTGCTGGATGGGCTGGTTCAACTCCCGTCGGACCAGGAAGTTTTTCCGGATTCCTCGCCAGTTCAAGATCGTCTGCCTGATGACTCTGGGATACCACGAGGCGAGGCCGGGCCGGGATAAGAACCGGAAAACCTTATCTGAGATCGCCTGGTTCAATCGACTGCCAAAATAGCGGATACCCTCGCCCTGAAGCTCCGGATCGAAGAGGCGACATCTGTCCTCCGGGAGGGACAAGCCGCGCTGGAGGTGAGGCCGGGACCACCCTTTTTCAGGCAACCCGGGAGCCCCCCGACCTGGCATAAAATTTGCATCTAGAAGGATGACTAATGTGTTAGAATCAAAGACGGGAAAATGGCTATCTGCGGACGTCCATGGCCTTACGGTCTGGCGGTTGCTAAAGTACTAGTAATTTGATAGAATTGATAGAAATAGTATGTTAAGGCCACCGTCCGCGAGACGTTAGGGAAGGAGAGAGTGGAGGAGGGAACAATGCCTAACAAGATCAGATTCTCAACCTGGCTGTTTATATCGGCCCTGGCTGCTTTTCTCTTGAGCCCGGCGCTCGAGGCCCAGTATTTCGGCCGCAACAAGGTCCAATACCAGACCTTCGATTTCCGGGTCATCAAGACCAAGCATTTTGATGTCTATTACTATCCGGAATTCAGGGCTGTGGCCGAGGAATCGGCGCGCTTGGCCGAACGCTGGTATGCCCGGCTCTCGCGTATGCTCGGCCACGAGCTCAAAGGGCGTCAGCCGTTGATCATGTACTCGAGCAGCCCCCATTTTCAGCAGACCACAGCGCTTTCTGGGCTGATCGGCGAGGGCACTGGAGGTGTAACAGAATCCTTAAAGCGCCGGATCATCCTGCCGGTGGGCTCCTCACCCTATGAGACCGACCACGTCATCGGTCATGAACTCGTCCATGCCTTCCAATACGACATGACCTCGGAAGGCACTCCGGGCGGAACAGGCGGAGGTGGCGGGGGGATGAACCCCGGCCTGGCCCGGGTTCCCCTCTGGTTCATCGAAGGGCTCGCCGAGTACCTGTCTATCGGGTCGGTCGACCCCCATACGGCGATGTGGATGCGGGACGCCAGCCGCCGCGGCTATATCCCTGCACTCAAGAAAATGGACAACCCTTACAAGTACTTCCCTTATCGCTATGGACAGGCACTGTGGGCCTACATTACAGGCCGGTGGGGAGACGAAACGGTGTCCCGTCTGATGAAGAGCGTCGGCCGCGTTGGTGACCTCGAGGCCGTGTCCACCAAGGTCCTCGGCATAACTTATGAGCAATTGGGGAAGGACTGGCAGGAGGCCTACAAAAAGGCCTATGAGCCCCTGCTCCAACAGACTCAGCTGTCCGACCCGGCGAGCCGGGTCCTTATGAAGGGCGAAGAGGAAAATCCCTACAACGTTTCGCCCGTCATAAGCCCTGATGGCAAGAACATCATGTTCCTATCCACCCGGGACCTGTTCTCCATCGACCTGTACCTGGCCGATGCCCAGACCGGAAAGATCAAGAAGAAGATCACCCAAACGGCGGTCAACCCGGAATTCGAGAGCATCCAGTTCATTCGCTCCGCCGGCGGCTGGGACCCGGCGGGAAAGACTTTTGTTTTTGGCGCGATCTCCAAGGGCAAACCTGTTTTGACCTTCTTCGACCTGGACAAGGACAAGATCGTCGAGGAGATCGAGTTCAAGAACCTGGACGAGATCTTCAGCCCCACCTGGTCCCCGGACAGACGCTTCATCGCCTTCTCAGCCATGATCGGGGGGAAATCGGACCTGTTCCTTTATGACCTGAGTTTGAAAACCTCAAGGCAGCTTACTGATGACTTTTTTGCCGACCTCCACCCGAGCTGGTCACCAGATGGACGGTCCATCGCCTTCATCACCGACCGCTTCACTACGGACCTCGCGCTGCTGAGCATCGGCGACTATGAGCTCGCGCTCGTCGACCCGGTCTCCGGGAAAATCGAGCGCCTCCCGGCCTTCTCCGCGGCCAAGAACATCAACCCGCAGTGGACGCCGGATTCCAAGAGCCTGATCTTCCTGTCCGATCAGAGCGGCAAGACAGACATCTATCGCCTCGAGCTCGGAAGCCAGAAGCTCTACCAGTTGACCAACCTCTACACCGGCGTGAGCGGGATCACCGACCTCAGCCCGGCCCTCTCCCTGGCCGAAGGGACCGGCCGCCTGGCCTACTCCGCCTATGACGGAGGCTACTACACTATCTACGTAAGCGATAAGCCAGAGGCTCTTCAGGGCAATTCCAGCATCGCCGGCTTCGGCGGAAAACTGCTGTCCGTGCTGCCTCCGCGAGAGCAAGCGGGAGGGGCCCTTCTCGGTCTATTGAGGAACCCGCTGTTTGGGCTACCCGAACAAATAGAATTCCCAGAGTCCTCCTATAAGCCCAAGCTCACCCTCGATTATGTTGCCCCGCCCCAGATCGGCGTCGGAGCGGACCGGTTTGGCACCTACACGGGAGGAGGCGTCGGTCTCTTCTGGGGGGACATGCTGGGCTATCATTCCCTCGGGACTATCGTCCAGACCTCGAGCCGGCTCAAAGACCTGACCGGGATTCTGAGCTATCAGAACTCCCGGAACCGGTTGAACTGGGGCGCCGTGGTCGGCCGCATTCCCTATGTCTACGGAGGCTACTCGGTCGGCTTCGACCCAGAACAGCAGGCCTATCTCGAAGAGGAGATCCTTTTCTGGCAGATCAACTATCAGCTCTCGGGTTACCTGGCCTATCCGCTTAGCCAAGTCCAGAGGGTGGAAATGTACGCGGGCTATCAATACATCGATTTCGATGCGGAGAAGATCACCCAGGCCTACACGTTTGATGGAATCCCGCTCTACCGCGATATTACCAAGCTCCCCTCCTCACCGAGCATCAGCTATGCTTATACGACCCTCTCTCTGGTCTATGACAGCGCGCTCTTCGGCGCGACCGGGCCGATCCTAGGTCAAAGCTACATAGCCGAGGTGATGCCCACTTTTGGGTCGTTCAATATGTATACGATCATGGGCGACTACCGGCGCTATTTCATTCCTGTCAGGCCCTTCACGCTTGCTTTCCGAGCCCTGCACTACGGCCGCTACGGACGAGACGCTGAAGACGAGAGATTGTACCCGCTCTACATCGGCTATGAGAGCCTTGTCCGAGGCTACGATTATTATTCTTTCTCCTTCAATCAGTATCCGGGAGGCTCGGGGTTTGACACAAACCGGCTGTTCGGTTCCAAGATGCTCATCGCCAACGCCGAACTTCGCTTTCCCCTGTTCGGTGCCCTCGGCATCGGGAAGGGCTATTACGGGATTTTTCCGATCGACATGATCATGTTCTATGATTGGGGAGTCGCCTGGAGCGCGGACGCGGCGGGTCAGAACAACAAGCCAACATTCTTGGGCGGAACGCGCAAGCCCGTCTCCAGCGCCGGCATCGGCCTGCGGGTGAACGTCTTTGGCTATCTGGTCGTGGGCGTCAATTACGTCAAGCCCTTTGACCGGCCGGACAAAGGTTGGTATCTCCAGTTCAGCTTCTGGCCGGGATTCTAGCGGACTGCGGATGGCGGCTTTCCCGGACTTTCGGCCCCTCGAACTGGAGGACCGTGAGCTCATCCGGGAGTTTATTTGGCGCTACCAGCCGGATACGTCCGACCTGACTTTCACAAACCTTTATATCTGGCGCTCTCTGTACCACTGGCAGTGGTCGACGGCCGGGGAGTGGCTGCTCCTCCTCCAGGAAAAGGAGGGACAGGAACCCTCACTGCTCCCGCCGGTGGGTCCTTCACCCCGGCTCGAGGTCACCCGGATGGTGCTCGGGTTTCTGCGCAAGGAGAGGGGAGTCCTGAGGCCGCGGATAGAACGGGCCGACTCCCGTTTCGTCTCGGAGGTCAGCACTGCCCCGGAACTCGCGATCGTTCCAGAGCGCGAGCATTTCGATTACCTCTACCAAACCTCTGACCTCATGTCTCTCAAGGGGAGCAAGTACCACGCCAAGCGCAATCACATCAGCCGCTTTCTTCAGGACCATGGCGCCGGCTTCCGGTTCGTGCCCATCGGCCCGGAAAACCTTGAGCTCTGCACCGGGTTTCAGGAAAGATGGTGCGAATTGCGCCGCTGCGATGAGGACATGAACCTGCGGGACGAATGGACCGCGATCCGCCAGGGCCTGGCCGATTATCAGGCTTTGAAAGTCGAGGGCGCAGCGATTCTTATCGGGGACAAAGTCGAGGCCTTCACCTTCGGAGAGCTTCTGAATACGCAGACAGCCGTGGTGCACATCGAGAAAGCCAACCCCGAAATACCCGGCCTCTATGCGATGATCAACCGGCAATTCTGCCAGAAATACTGGAGCAGAGTTCCCTTCATCAACCGGGAACAGGACCTGGGGGAGGAGGGACTGAGGAAGGCCAAGCTCTCCTACCATCCGGTTCGGCTGGTCGAAAAATACCGGGTCGAGCTGGCCCGATCATAGACTCTGCCGCGAAGCGGACGGCTTAGCGGGCGGCTTTCTTGAGCTCGGCGAACAATTCTCCCACTCGAGCCAGGCCTTTCGCTAGGTATTCTGGTTCGGACCCGAAGCCGATGCGGAGAAAGCGATCCATTTCGAAGTGGTCGCCGGGAACGATCAGAGTGCTTTTCTTGTTGATGAGCCGGGTCACGAGCTCGGTGGAGTTGGTCTCTAGAGCATAGCGCATAAAAGCGATGGCCCCGGCCCGCGGCGGAACATAGGAAAAGTGCTCAGTCCGCTTGTTCAGCCAGGATTCGAGCAGGGCAAAGTTGTTTTGGATGATGCTTCGAGTCCTCTTCAGGATCTTCTCGCGGCTGGCCGGAGAAAGGGCGATCCGGGCAATCCGGTCGCTGAGGACGCTCGGAGAGATGGTCGTGTAGTCGTGGTAGGGCCAGGTTTTCGTGATGAATTCCTTGGGCGCAACAATCCACCCAATTCGGACTCCGGGGAGACCATAGGCTTTGGACAGGCCGTTGACAATCAGGGTGCGGTCGTATCTCCCCCAGAAACTGGGCGTTGTCTTGCCGACCCGCTCCGCTCCCTGGTAGATTTCGTCGGCGACGATCCAGGCGCCGACTCGCGCGGCGGCCTCTATGATGGCCGACATGGAGTCCCCGCTGAGCACGGCTCCGGTCGGGTTGTTGGGGTTGGTGACGATAATCAGTTTCGTTTTCGGGGTAACCAGCTTTCGCATGTCATCGAGGTCGGGCGCCCAGCCGAGACTTTCTCTGAGCCATAACGGCTTGAGCGCGGCGCCGAAGCCACGCACGAGCCCCCACATCTGCATGTAGTTCGGCATCATGAACACGGCCTCGTCGCCGGGTTCGATGTTGCTCCACATGAGCAGATAGTTGGCCTCCGAGGACCCGTTCGTAACTAGGACATGATCGAGGCTGGCTCCCGGATAGAGTCCGGCGATTTGTTCGCGAAGCTCGGGAGTGCCGTTGCTCTGGCTGTAGCCGAGGGCGATGTCCTGGACCTCCCGGAGCTCGTCCCCGCTGAGGAACTCGCGGAGGGTGAGCGGGTGGACGCCGCTCTCTGAGAGGTTGTACTCGACCTCGTTCTCCCAGGTGGATTGCATGCGCTCCATTTTGAAGTGTTCGATCTTCATGACGATTCCTTCCTCCAGAATTCAGATTTCGACCCGGAACGGCTTTTTCAGGGCAAAACCGAAGACGATCGAAAGCGCGAGATAGGCGATGAGCCAATGAAGCCTAAGCCCAAAGAGGGAGAGCTTCCTGGCCGGGTGGACAACTTCAATCGTTTTGATCCGGCTCTCCCCGGGTAGGGTTTTTTCTCCTGGATACAGCACCTCATCCAGAAGGTTCCGCTTGACCTTGAGAGGCGAAACCTTTTTCAGGCCGCTCCCGTCGACAACGACGGTCTTGAGGTAACTCTTGTCTCCGGCCCTGATCGAGAGATCGAATGTGCCTGCCGCCGCGGGCTTGAAACGCCAGTCCACCTCCCCAGATTCTTCAATTCGGAGGGGCGGTGTTTCGACCGTGATCTCTGGCGGTGACTCGAGGGCGAATTCCGTGGCCAGGACATTGACGTCGGGCTGAAGCCTGACCTTGAGGATGGCCGGCCGGCCCACGGCCAGAGGCTCTGATCCGAACCAGAGGTTGAGCTGGGCCAGGATCAGGATGAGGGGAACGATCATCACCAGCAGCGGCTTCATGTTAAGGGCGAGATAGCGGAGGTTGGCCCGCAGGATCTGGCCCTGAGCCCGCATCGTGACACCCATGTTGTCTTTGAACAGGCGTAGCTCAAGAAGGTGGGCCTTGATTTTGTCCTTGACTCGGCGGATACCCGACTGGTTCGATGTCAAGCGATAGATGAAGAGCATCAGCAGGCCGGTCAGCAGCGAGATGAAGGCCATTCCGGCCCAAGGGTTGAGAGAGCGGAAGGGGAGGAGCAGAACGTCGAAGAGCTTCCCTAGGATGGTGTTGAGGAGACCCATCAGGAGATGTATCCCAGTCCTTTCAGTTTCTTCTTGACCTCCTCTTCCGAATCGGACTCTTCGAGCTTGGCGATCTCCTTCTCCAGGCAGTGAGTGATAAACTCCTGCGGAGACGAATAGCCCGCCAGCTGGGCAAATTTCTTGACTTTTTCCAGAAGTCCCTTGTCCAGCTTGACTTTTGCTTGGCCCATGCGACCTCCTCCTAAAAGATGGTTTCTCCGATCATTTCTTTATTCTTAGGTATGCCGAATATATCCAGGATCGTGGCGGTCAGGTCATAGAGAGCCGGGGACTCGGCCCGGACCCTGCGGTTGACGGCCAGGATGCCGGGGATGATCTCCGGAGCGCCCATGTGGTCTCCGCTCCACTTTTCCTTGTTGTCTTCGAAAACGTTCTTCGGAAACTTGCCGAGGGGCGAATCCCAGGAGATGCGGTAGCCCATATTGAAACCACAGATGATATCGGGCGCATGCTCGAGGTGCGGACCGCGATAAACATCCTTGGCCACAAAGGCGCGGAGGATGGCCCGCTCGCCGGTCTTGGGGTCAACCACCTGTTCGAGCTTGGCGGCGAGCTCCCGGATGAGGTTCTCGCTGTCGGCGCCGGCGTTGACGATGCCGTCTCGCTCCCGGCCCTTTTGGTTGATATAGAGCCCGTTGAGGCCTATCCCGTAGGCCCTGGTCCTTGACCAATCGGTGTTCTCGAAGAAGCTCCCTTCATCCTGTTTCCAGGGGTTGCGCAGCCGATGGTAGCCGTTCTCGAAGAGCCAGGTGTTGAGGTTGAAGGCCCGGCGGAACGGGTTGAATCCGTGGTCGGACATGACCAGGAGGACGGTGTCCTTGTCGATCTTCTGGAGGACGCGGTCGAGAAACCGGTCGGCTTCGCCATAGATGTTTTCGATGGTCCGGCCGTAGCGGGAGGCCAGCTGAGGATCGTACTCGGGATGATTTTCATCCATCAGGCGCCAGAACATATGCTGGCGCTGGTCCGTGCTCGAAACATAGTAGAAGAGAAGGCCGGAGTCGAAGCGCGCGATCTCAAAATCGAACATCCGTTCGCCTTCCCGGAGGATCATGTCGTCCTGTTCCAGGAACTCCCCCTCGTCGAGGACATCGTTGTCCAGGGCAGAGGTATCGGCCGGAAGGCCCTTGGTGAAATAGGAACCGAAAACTTTCTCCAACTCCTGAGCGTAGCTTTCCGGCGTGGAAATCGGCAGGGCCGGACGACCGGGGTCGATGTTGATGGGGCTGACATAGAGCTTGAAATGGGGCCGGATCTCCTTGAGATAGAACATGCAGATGCCGCTTACGTTCTGAGTCGGCATGAGGCCGAATTGGACCCTCTTCCAGCCGCTCCATTCCTTTTCTTTAAGGATGAACTCCTGGTCCGGGAGGACGACCTTGGCCACAGCCTGATTGGGGTCGATGAAGACCTGGAAGTCGATGAGGGCTTCCGGCCGGTCCTTCTTGAACGTGTTGGTCGGCCCGGGAAGCTTGGCTTCGACGCGGTTCCCGATGACGAAAACCTCATAGACCCTCCCGCCGGAGAGCACACCCTTGGGGATGCCGGGATCGGTCGTGTAGAAACAGGAGATCCCGTAGCTCCCCTTGAGGTCGGGTGTGCCCATGCCGGAGATCGTCCGCTGCTTGGTGGGAACGGGCGGGTAGTTCGAGGGGATCTTGAAGACGGTGGCCGGGATATCATGCTCTTCAAGGATCTGCCAGAACGTTTGTCCCTGCATCAAATTCTTCACTTCGCCACCGCTCAGAGGGAGAACCAGGTTGCCGATCCTGAGCGCCTTCTTGCCCTCGGTTGAGAGGGAGGCGGAGAAAGTCGGGATATAGGTCTGGGGGTCGCGGTGCATGAAGTCGAAGATGCCGTGTCCCCCCGGGTCGGTGCCGGTGTTGAAGTTCGACCAGGCCACCGGGCTCTGGGGCGGGATGCTCGTCTGCAACGGCCGAAAATCGCCGGCCGAGATCAGCCGGGCAAAAGCCGGCAACTTCCCTTCCTTCAGCCACCTGTTAAGGAGCCGCGGGTCCACGCCGTCGAAACCGAGGACGAGGACTTTGGCCCGGGTTTCCCGGCGGCCCGAGCCCCGGAGGAAAGAAGGGAGGCTGCCTCCAGCGGCTAGCAGAGATGCCGCGGCCAGGCCGCGCTTAAGGAATTGACGTCTATCCATGGAACTCATTTTTTCTTTCCTTTATCTTTTGGCAGGGCCCCCGCCGTTTGTCTCGAGCTCACGAGTGGCCGGCCGTCCATATGTCCGGGGATCGGGAGGCCGAAGAGCGTCAGCACGGTCGGAGCCACATCCATGATTGAGGGGGTGTTAGCCTCGATCTTCCGGCTGAAGAAAAAGACGCCCGGGACGTGTCTGGGGTCGATGCAGTGATCGCCGCTCCAGGCTTTGATGTTATCCTCGAAGACGGTAGAATCCACCTTTCCCGTCACCGAGTCCCAGGAGGCCCGAAAGCCCTGGTTATAGCCGATGATAAGGTCGGGTGCGTTCCCCGCGTACGGCCCCGAATACACTTTGTCACGGTCATAGGCTTCGGTGATAGCGATCTCGCCGGCGGCCTCGTCACGAAGACCGCTGAGCTTGCGCCTGAGCTCCGCTTTCAGGGCGTTGGCCTCTTCACCAGCCGAGATAATCCCCTTGGCCTCCCGCCCCTTCTGATTGAGGTACAGCCCGCCGAGACCCAGGGCATAGGCTTTGGTCCTCTCCCAGTCGACATCCCTGAACCATTCGTCGCTCGTCGTCTTTCCGTCTTTGAGCTTCAGGTAGCCGTTGAGATAGAGCCAGGAATTGAGGTTGACGCCCCGGCGGAAGGACTTGAAGCCATGGTCGGACATGACGATTAACGCGCTCCGCGGATCAAGCTTGGCGGTGACCCGGCCGATGAGGTCGTCCATCCGCCGATAGAGGTCCTCAATAACCTGGGGGCTCAGCTCCGACGAGCCCGCCTGGAGGGCCGGATGAGCTTTATCGAGGTACCTCCAGAACATGTGCTGGATGCTGTCGGTAGTCTCGAAGACGCAGATGACCGCTCCCCTCTTTGTTTTGGATATGGCGTTGAAGAGCATCGCTTCCCATTCCATGTGGTTGGAATAGGTGAGTTCCAGAAAGGCCGCTTCCTTCAGGGCGCCCTCGTTCAGGGCCCAGGTGTCATTCGCTTCGCCCAGTGTGATGAAGCTGCCCAGGAGCTTGCTTAGGTAGACCGAATAAATAAACGGGTGCGAAATGGGGAGAGCCGGCTTCTCGGGGTCGATGTTCAGTGGAGTCAGGTACATCTCGAAGTGGGGCTCGATCTGGGAAACGAGGAACCGGGCAATGGCCTTGACCTTCATCCCCAGGCCGGGCTTGAAGGCAATCTTTATCCAGGGCGAAAATTCTCCGACCTTCAGACTGAATCGCTCGCCGGAGACTTCGACTTTGACTTCACTCTTCTTCTTGTCGATCTCGATCTCGATCGGGACCTTGATCTCTTCCGCTTTTTTGAGCAGCGAATTTTCCGGGCCCGAAATATACGTCCGGACGCGGCCGTCACGGACTTTAACCGGGATGACGACACCGCCCTCTCGCTTCTTATGTTTGACTTCATCCGTCGTGTAAAAGGCGAACGTCCCCTGACTACCCTTGAGGTCGGGCGCGCACATCCCGGAGAGGAGATGACCGGAGAACTTTTCCGGAGGGAAGGTGATCGGCACGCGCAACACGGTGCTGAAAATGCCGGCCTCCCCCAAGGTTTTCCAGAAGGGGACGCTTTTCCTCATTCCCCGGATCTCTGGCTTCGACAGAGGCACGGCATATTTGCCGATGGAGAGGACCCTTTTCGGACGGCCGATATAAGCCGACGATAGGGAAGGCAGATAAGTTTTCGGATCGCGGCTGAGGAAATCAAAGATGTTGTGCTTGGAGGGCTCGGAGCCGGTCATGAAGGAAGACCAGGCCACCGGAGAGATGGCCGGGGTTGTGGTCTGGAGGCGCGCATAAGTCCCTTCCTTCTTTAGAACGGAAAGATGGGGGAGCTTTCCCTCGGCCATGAATTTTTCGGCCAGCGTAGGCTCGAGCCCGTCAAGGCCGATGATGACCACCCTGTCGACGAGCGTGCCCTTGAGCGCTTTCCTCCCTTTTATCATCCGGATGAGGAGGCGGAACGGCCAGGAGAGAAAAGAGAAGACGGCCAGGAAAAAGGTAAGGAAGAGGACGAGGAATGAGGACAGGAAGGCAAACCCGGCCCCTGGCCCGATATAAGCGAAAACGGGAAGGCCGGATGATAGAATGAGCCCCAGGACGGCAAGTAGAACCCGCATTGGTGAATGTTTTTTGCTCATGGGTAATTGCTCAGAATAACAGCGGAAATTTGGCTGATCTTAAGGTCGTCCCCGGCCTTCGGCTCGGACCAGAAGAAGGCATCGTCCCAAGTGTGCATCCCTTCCAAGTCCGTCCGTCCGAAGACGTCTCTCTTCTTCACCGATCCCTTGAGATCGAAACCGGGCTCTGAGAGGACGAGGAGGTCGGGGCCGGAGCGCACGAATGGACCAGAATAGACGGTCTCCGCATCGAACACCCGGCGGACAACCCTCCGGCCTTCGAACTCGAGTCCTTCCAATTTGTGCGTGATATCTGCTTTCAAAGCCTTGCGGCCAGCTTCGTCTATCCCGCCTTTGGGAAAACGCCCCTTGAGGTGGAGATAGATCCGGTTGGGGTCAAGGGCAAAGGCCACACTATCGTCGGCGATGTCCTCGAGCCCCTGGGGCGATTCCCCGGCGAAACGCAGATACCCTTCTTTCAGCAGCCAGGCATTGAGATAGACCTCCTGCTCGATCTGGCAGAAGCCGTGGTCAGAGAGGAGGTAGAGGCCGCCATAGCCTCCGGTCAGGCGGCGATAGGAGAGGACGATTCGGCCGATGATCCCGTCCACCCGGCGGTAGTAGTCCAGGAAGCGGGCATGGTAGCGATGTTCCTTGTCGGCATATGCGTTCCAGAGAAAATGGTGGAGACGGTCCGTCCCCGTGATGACAAACTCGAAATAATCCCAGTCATCCTTCCAGAAATAGTCCAGCGCCCGCTCCCGTCCGTCCATCGTCCTTTCCAATTCAGACCAGAGAAAGGCGTGGTCCTGGCGGGACTTCATCGTATCGATGTCGATCTGGTAGCCCATCCGGTCCAGGCCCGCTTTTTGAGAGAGCGGATAGACGGCCTTGGCCAGGTCGAGGGCCACAAACCCGGAGACCAGGACCCCGTTCAGCGGCCTGGCCGGGTAGGTTGACGGTTGGTTGAGAATGATCGACCTCTTCTCTGTCTTCCCAAGGACGTCCCAAAGGGTTTCTTTTTTGACGTCGAGGAAGTTGGGGAAGCGGAGAGCGTAAGAGCCGGCCTTCAGGTCGGTGAACCCGAAGATTCCATGCGTCCCGGAATCTGTCCCGGTCATGAAATCTGTCCAGGACACGGCCGAGATCTCGGGCAGGCTGGCCTTCATCCTGTGCAGATGACCGGCCTTGAGCAGATCCGCCAGCGACGGCATGATGCCCCGCTCCGCCAGCTCGAGGAGGAGTGAGTAGGGAACTCCGTCCAGACCGATTACGCAGCTCCGGTTCTTCTTCTTTTTTCGAAATAGCGCCATGAAAGCCTCATATTATAGCACAATCCGGGTTGGACCGGGCCCCGCTCAGCGGAGGCCGCTGTCGAGTCTGATCCTGGCATCGACAATCCGCGGGCTGCATCTTTCTAGCGTCTGCTGAGGACGGTCCTCTCGTACTCCTGTATATCCCTGTGCCAATCGAAGTCAAAGGGGACGTTTTGCTCGAGACAATAATGGTCCCAGACCGCTCCGCACGGCAGAGTCTTGGCGTCCTCAAAAAGCGCCAGCCGACGGAAATAATCGCTGTCGGCTTCGGCCTTGCTGAGTTTCTCTTGGGGTTGGAGAAGCGCCAGCAAAAAGGCCTTGAGGACGGCCCTCGCCCCTATGACCCAGGCGCCCACGCGGTTCATCGAGGCGTCGAAAAAGTCCATAGCGAGATGGACCCGTTGCAGGGCTTGGCCCCGGACGACCTCCTCGGCAAGGCGTCTCATTTCGTCGTCGAGAATGACGACGTGATCGGAATCCCAGCGGACCGGCCGGCTGAGATGAAGGAGCAGCTCATCAAAGAACTGGAGAAGGGCCGAAAGTTTATCGGCGACGGATTCGGTGGGATGGAAGTGCCCCAGATCCAGACAGACAATCTTCCTGTTAGCGAGGGCATAGCCCAGATAAAACTCGTGAGACCCGACGACATAGTATTCACTGCCGATCCCAAAGAGCTTGCTCTCCAGGGAATCTTTCATGATGGACGGGCTGTACTCGGTCTTGAAGATTTCATCGAGGGACTCTTTGAGAAGGAAGCGGGGGGTCCAGCGGTCGAAGGGCTGGTCCTTGGAGCCGTCGGGTATCCAGAGGTTGTGAACGGATGCGGCCTTGAGCTCCCGGCCGAGGAAAGCGGCGATCCGGCGGCAGCACTTGACGTGATCGATCCAGAATCTCCGGGTTTCTTTATCCGGGCTGCTCAAGGTAAAGCCCTTTGCTGCCCTTGGATGGGAGAAACAGGTGGCGTTGAAATCGAGCTTCAGCTTCTCCGCCTTCGCCCAAGTCAGCCAGCCTCGGAAATGTTCGGGCTCGACCTCGTTTCTGGCCACCGGCCTGCCGCCGAACTCGCCATAGATGGCATGGAGGTTGACACGGTGAGTCCCCGGGATCAAGGAAGCGGCCATCTTGAGGTCTTGGCGAAGCTCATCTACCGTCCTGGCTCGGCCCAGATAATTCCCCGTCGCCTGAATTCCGCCCGTCAAGCCCGGCTCTTTGGTTTTTTCGAAACCCCGGACATCATCCCCCTGCCAGCAGGGGAGAGAAAGCGAGAGCGTTCTCAGAGCCGCTAGGGCGGCGTCGACATCAACTCCATATTCGGCATATCTCTCCCGGCTCAGGACATAGCCTTTTTCGACGGTCGAGGCATCCATGCTGCCACCTCCTTGGCGTTCTGTCCATCTCTTCAAAGGCCCACGACTTCTCGAAACCGGAGATACGCCCGGTCCCATTCGGCCGCACGGTCCGGCTGGAAGGTACTTATATCAACCGAGTCGCGGACGATCTCCCGGATCTCTGCCACTGAACCGACCTGGCCCATGGCCAAGGCCTGGGTCATGATATTTCCGATGGCGGTGGCCTCGACCGGACCAGAGAAGACAGGAAGGTTGGTGGCGTCGGCGGTGAATTGGCAGAGCTTCTCGTTGCGGCTGCCGCCTCCGATGACATGGATCCTTTCGATAGATCTCCTGGTGAGGCGGCGGAGTTCGTCAAGTGTCCAACGGTACTTGAGGGCCAAACTTTCCAGGATGCACCGCACGGTCGCGGCGAAGGTCTGGGGAGGCCTCTGGCCCGTGCCGAGGCAGAAACTGCGGATCGCTTCAGTCATGTTCGGCGGGTTCAGGAAATCCGGGCAGTCCGGGTCGATAAAGGCCCCGAAAGGAGAGGCTCCGCCCGCCAGCCGGGTCAGCTCATCATAGCCCAGAGCTTGGCCCGCAGACCATTCCTTACGGCACTGCTGCAGAAGCCAGAGGCCGGCGATGTTCTTGAGAAAACGGATGCTGCCGGCGATTCCTCCTTCATTGGTGAAATTGGCGGAAAGGACAGCGGGGTTGATCAGGGGAAAGCCCAGCTCCACTCCCATCAGGGACCAAGTTCCCGAACTGATGTAGGCCCAATCCTCTCCGGAAGCAGGCACGGCCGCTATGGCGGCCGCGGTATCGTGGCTGGCGGTGGCAATGACCAAGGTCTCTCTGAGCCCGGTTTCTCGGATAACCGACGGACTCAATGCCCCGAGAGAAGTGCCGGGGGACACGATGTTCTGCATGAGCCGGAGCGGCACCCCGAGTGCAGAAAGGAGCGTTCCGTCCCAGGTCTTGGATCGGGGATCAAGGAGCTGGGAGGTCGAGGCGATGGTGAATTCGCTGGCCTTTTCCCCGGTCAGGAGATAGCTGAAGAGGTCGGGCATGAACTGAAGCGCGCCAGCCTGTTCGATCGAGTGCGGCTCCTGCTTGCTGGCAGCGAAAAGCTGAAAGAGGGTGTTGAATGGCAGGAACTGGATGCCCGTGCGCTCGTAGATTTCGTTGCGGGGCAGGCGCTCGAAAAATTCCTCCATAGCGCCCTGGGTGCGGGCATCGCGATAGGCATAGGGAAGACCGAGGACGCTCCCGTCAAGACTCAGCAACCCAAAATCGACTCCCCACGTGTCGACGGCCAGACTCACCGGATGCGTTCCGGCTTCCGCCAGGCCGGCCATCATTCCCCTTTTGATCTCTTCGAAGAGGCCGTAGATATTCCAATGCAGGTGGCCGAGCACTTGGACCGGCGCGTTTGGAAACCGGGTCAGCTCCCGGGTGAGGATTCGTCCGTTCTCCAGCCGGCCGAGGATGGTCCGGCCGCTTTCGGCCCCCAGATCAAAAGCCAAGAAGAAGCTCTTCTCCATGGCTTCTCGTTATATAATCATTCCTTGTCTAATTCAAGCACCGGGCCCCCCCAGGGCTTTAAAACTAGCGCGGAATATTTTATTATGATGGAGGCGATATTAACCATGGATTTCGAGGACAAACTGAGGTTCATCAAGAGAGAGCGCGCCTCCCGGACCAGGGCGGAATCGATCAACAAGGCCTGGCTGGAGATAGAAAAGAGACCCGGGGCCTCCACCAAGGAAAAGCTGGAGAGGCTGATCACCCTGACCCGGGCCCCGAAGAAAGAAAAACCGGCCGAGACGGCTTTCGAGCCCCAGAAAAAAAAATCGCTGGAGATTCTGGAGAACTATTACAACCTCCACAGTCGCTATGGAAAAATCCCCATCGCCGCCGGACTCAAGATCAGCGGGGAAGTCCTCGCCCTTCTCAGCCGGGACAGGAGCTTCGTTGACCTCGACCTTTCCACGGCGCTCTTCCTGGATCTCGAGACGACCGGGCTCTCGGGCGGAGTCGGAGTCATCCCCTTCCTGGTCGGTCTCGGCTACTTCCGAAACGACAAGTTCCAGGTCAGCCAATTCTTTCTCGGCGACCTGGCCGAGGAGCCTCGTCTTATCAGGGAGCTCGGGCAGTTTTTCGCCCAGCTGGATTTCCGGTCAGTCGTAACCTTCAACGGCAAGGCTTTCGACCTCCCCCTCCTCGAGACCCGGTTCATCCTGCACCGGGAAGTCCTGCCGTTGAGCAGTCTTCCTCATCTTGATTTCCTGTTCTCCGCGCGCAGCCTCTGGAGCCATAAACACGAAAGCTGCCGACTTTATCACCTGGCCCAACAGATACTCGAGGCGGACCGGGAGGAGGATATTCCCTCCGCTGAGATCCCCCAGCGCTACTTCGAATTCCTGAGGACGGGCGACTTCTCGCTCATCGAACCCATCCTCTACCACAACCAGGAAGACCTGCTGTCTCTTCTTGGTGTGGTCATCAGCGGCGCCGCCATGTTCAGAGAAGAGAAGGAAGAGGAGTCGGAGCTCGAGGCTGACGCCATGGACCTGTTCGGAGCGGCCAGACTTCTGGAACGCACGGGGGAGAGAGAGAGGTCGGCCCTGTTTATGCGCCGGGCGCTCGAAGGCCGTCTTTCCGAAGAGATCGCTGTCCTGGCCAAGATGAAGCTGGCTTCTCATTTCAAGAAAAACCGGGATTGGGCCAA
>Ga0153916_10000357_pt1 | contig 30361 bp, 24 predicted proteins | sample Opewatmetagenome_FD_109642 | JGI IMG/M metagenome (GOLD analysis project Ga0153916, IMG submission 109642) | Freshwater wetland microbial communities from Ohio, USA - Open water 3 Core 3 Depth 4 metaG | ecosystem: Environmental > Aquatic > Freshwater > Wetlands | place: USA: Ohio, Lake Erie...
CCGACTCGATGTCGATGGCCGGAGTCGAACAGGCCGCGGCCGAGGGCCGGCTCCCGACGCTCGTGATTCCGCTCGAACGACTGCTTCCCGGAACACCGGCCATCATTCTCTCCTCCGAGGGCGCGGCCCGAGTTCTAAACGGCTCCCCCCTCTCCCCCGGGCACTTCGTCCCGCCCTCCGCAGAAGCGCTCCTTAAGGCAGACACGGCCGTTTTCAGGCTCTTCGACTCGTCCGGGAGGCTTCTAGCGCTGGCCAGACCGTCCGCGGGACGGGACCGGCTCCTGCCCTTTCTCGTCATCAGGTGACTTTCCCCCGGGGAAAACGGGGCCCTCCATTCCCCGTCAACAAAGGCAATCCGTCCTTGAATTTTCGACCGACCTATTGTATGTTATTCGGGTTATGAGGCTAAACAAAGGACAAATCGAGCACCTAGCCTCCGCGATCTTGCGCAACCTGACCAAGGAAGGCAAGATCATCGCCGAGGACAGGGCCCGTTTGCTCGAGGAGGTCACGAACCTCATGACCGACGAGTTCCAGAAGGAGGACCGCCTCGACCAGGAGGTCCGAGAGATCCTCAACAAGCACATGGAAAAAATCCGCCGGGAGAACATAGAATACCAGACCATGTTCCGGATGATCAAAACCAAGCTGGCCAAAGAAAAAGGGATCGTCCTGTGAGCAATCGCCTGTCCCGGGAAAAAATCAATTATCTCTCGCGCCAGGTCCTCAACGTCCTCGAGAAGAACGACCAGGTGGAGTTCATGGACGACTCGAACGAGATCCGCCTCGTCATCGTCCGGACGATCGAGGACGAGATGAAGCTCTACGAATCGCTGGACAAGAAGGCCATCGACAAGATCCAATCCCAGAAGAAGGCCATCGAGGAAGGCAGCCGGGAGTGGGAAATCCTCTACCGGAAATACTACAACGACGAGCTCGCCAAGCTCGGCAAGCTCAGCGACTGACGCCGCCTCCTCCGCCCCCCTGGTTTTTCAGCCTTTGCCCTCGCCTGCTAAGCGCCCAGCCAGCCGGGACTCTTTCGCAATTCCATGAAATAAAAAGGGGCCAGAGAGGATTCTCTCTGGCCCCGTGTCGTCAGACGACGGCTGATCTTAGAACACCATCCGGAATCCGAGGCCGAACCTGTTGTTGTAATTGAAGGAGCGTCCGACCGGCGCCCGGAATTCGAAGAACAGCGAGCCGAACTTGGTCCAGCTCTGGAAGACGTTTGTGCCGATCTGGGCGACGATGTCCATGCCCGTCTTCGCGACGAGGTTCTCGGACTTCGTGCTGATTCCGGCGCCGACGCCGGCGTAGAACTTCTGGAAGTGGCCGTTGATCAGGGCTTCGGCCAGGAAGGCAAACTTCCAGGGGTTGCCCTTGAACGGCATCGCGCCTCCGCCGGTCAGAGTGAAGCTCCATTTGTTGGGGCTGACCCAATAGAAGATGCCGCCGCGCAGGAACGCGCCGAGAGTATACATGCTGCCGGACAGGTCGGATTTCGAGCCCGCCTCGAGCATCGCCCCACCGGCGATCTGCCAGAAGAGCGTTTTCTGTGTAACCTCGAAGGTCAGGCGGTTCTGGTCTGTGGAGGCCGACTTCGCGCCGTCGTTGTCATAGGCCGTGGCGCTGATCGTGTAGGTCCCGGGCTTGGTGAAGACTTTTTCCCAGACAAAGGGCTTCCTGGTCGTGACACACGTGTCGATGACGTTTCCGGACGCGTCCATAAGCTCGAACACGACCTTGGAGATCTGGCCGTCAGGGTCGGTGGAGCCTGAGGCGTCGAAAGTGATCGGACGGCCCACATAGTCCTCGCAGGGAAGGCAGGACGTCCAGAGCTTGCAGATGGGGGGGATATTGATATAGGTCTTGGCGACGCAGGGATTCGTGGCCGGGATGCCTTCCATGTTGACCGCGGCGCCCTTGAACGTATATTCACCCGGCTTGTCGAACTTGGTCTGCCACTTGGGGGAATCCGGGGTCAGGGCCTGGGTGGCGATCTTCTGGCCCTGGGCGTCGTAGACTTCGACGGTCATGCTCTTGGCGTTCTGGGTCCCGCTCATGTCGACCGTAATCGGGTCATTGATGTTGGCCCGTTCGGGGACGACCGTCAGGCCGCAAATCGCCGGCGGAATGGCCTGGGCGATCGAGCGCAGAGCGATGTTGCCGCAGGGCTTGGGGATGACGAAGTCGTAGATCTTCCAGTCCTTTTTGACCTCGATCGCGAAGGCCGCCAGCGGCTCCTTGCCGGCCCATTCGATGTCCTGGGCGACCTTGACCTGGCCCTGGGATTTGAACATCATCCACATCAGCTTGTCGCCGACCGCGATCTGCTCATCCTTGAACTGGGTTGTCTTGAGCTGATCCATGAAGGGTTGGTAAAGCTCCTGGTAGCCCGCCAGTTCGAACCCGGTCTTGATGTCGTCGGCGTACCGTTCGAACAACATCTTCATGACCTCGGGCGTCGGGACAGCGCCCTTGACCTCGACGAAGGTATAGAGGCCGATTCTCTTGAGCTTCTTCGTTTCTGCGAACGAAGTCGCCGTTAGGAGAACGAGGACCGCAACGACAAGATACAAGGCAATTTTTTTGTTATTCATCCATTCCTCCTCATGTAGATATAATTACGGGGAAGTAGTATTATCAACGGCTTCCCGGCTCCATGTCAAGCGAAATGATGGCCATTCAGGCTGCGGTGAAGGAGCCCTCAAGAAAGGCCGGAATGATCCTATAGATCAGGCCGGAATCGCGGGGTTCGGAGGCCAATGCCTCGAGGAGAGCTTCCCTCCCCTTGAAACCCCTGTCGACCAGGTCGCGAAGGAATTTCTGCCCCGTCGGGACGTCCACTTCCGGGTGACACTGGAGACCCCAGACGGGCTTGTTCTTGAGGCGCATGCCCTGGACCGGACAGAGCTCTGTCGAGGCCAGGATTTGAAATGAATTGTCCAGGTCTTTGACCTCGTCGAAGTGAATCGAGAAGGTCGACGGCCCTTCTCCGGCCGGACCGAGGAGGTCGGAATCCGTCTCGAGCCGGACCTGGATCCAGCCGATCTCCGGCCGGGCCGAGCGGGCCACGTGGCCCGGGCCGGCGAGGGCGAACGCCAGGAGCTGGTGGCCCCAGCAGCTTCCCAGGACCGCCAGCCCGCGCCCGACCGCGTCCCGGACGACCTCGGCCTCCTCGTGAACCCAGGGGTCCGGCTCAAGGATGGAAGCCTCGGACCCCGTCAGGAGCAGATGGCTGAAACGTCGAAGGTCGGGAAACTGGTGGCGCCGGGCGGTAAAGGCCTCCCATTCCACGGGGAGATAGCGGCTCCAATGCTCGGCGGGCTGATATATGTCGGGAAAAATCGAGTTGTCGATGATCGCCACCCTGGGCGATCGGTTATCCGTCGTCATCCGGACCTCGGCGCGGGTTTCCATTATATTCCTCCCCGGGCAAAAAACAACGCGAAATTCCTTTGTTTTCGGCGTTTCCTCTGCTATAATATCGCGTCCGTAAGGAGGCAGAGCCGTGCACGCCGTCAACGAGGAAACCGAACTCCACGCCATCACCCCCAACGAACCCGGCATCTTCGGCCGCGTCCTGGGGACTCTGGCCAATGCCGGGGTAAACGTTAGGGCGCTCTACGTTTATTCGGAGGGGGACCAGGGGCATTTTCACTTGGTGACTTCTGACCCGGTCAGGGCGGAGAACGCCCTCAAGACCCTGGGGTACAAGGTCAAGGCGAAGAAGGTCGCGACATGTCTCGTGTCCGACCGGATCGGCGCCGGAGCGGAGATCGGGGCCCTCCTGGGCAACGCCGTCATCGATATCCAGTATGCCTACGGATCTGCCTCGGGCGACGGGAAGACCTTGCTCGTCTTCCAGACGAGCAACAACAAGAAGGCCGTCGAGACTTTGAAATAAAGGGAGCCCAAATCCGATAAATCCGTTGACAAGGCGGACGGATTGCCCTAAAATAAGGGGCCTGAGAGTTGTATCAAGGAGGCTTTCATGGCTAAAGCTGAACCCAATGTCGTCCCGCTCTGCGACGTCCTGCTTGTTCTTCTCATCATTTTTATGGTCATCACGCCTCTTGTCCAGAAAGGCATAGATGTCAAGCTGCCCGAGACCCAATCCGAAGGAGCCGGCGGCCAGCCGGTCGGCCTGATCGTGCTCACCCTGTTGTCGGGAGACCGCGTCAAGATCAACAACAACGACGTGGAGTTGAGGGGCCTCCTCGAAGAGCTTAGGCGCCTCTATTCCACACGCCAGGATAAGACGATCTTCATCCGCGCCGCGGCCAAGCTCCCCTTCGGCAAGGTCATGGAAATCATCGATATAGCCAAGGGAGCGGGCATCGACAACCTGGCCCTCATTCCCGAGTACGTCGAAGAATAAACCTGGCGGCGGTCAGCGGCCCTTGTAGGGCCCGATGACCTCCCGCGAAATCACCAGCCTCTGGATCTCGTTCGTCCCCTCGTAGATCTGGAGGAGTTTCGCGTCCCGGACGAGCTTCTCGATCGGGTAGTCCCTCATGTAGCCGTACCCTCCGAAGATCTGGAGCGCTTCGAGCGCCGTCCGCATGGCCACGTCTGAGCCGAAGCACTTGGCGATGGCCGATTCCGTTCCGCAGGGCTTTCCGTGGTCCATGAGCCAGGCGGCCTTCCAGACGAGGAGCCGGGCCGCATCGACCTCCATGGCCATCTGGGCGATCTTGAAGGCCGTCGCCTGGAAAGAGGCGATCGGCTTGCCGAACTGGATTCGCGTCTTGGCGTATTCGACGGCGTACTCGAGGGCCGCCCGGGCGATCCCCACGCCGGCGGCACCGACCGCGGCCCGCGTCTTGTCGAAGGTCCTCATGGCGACGATGAACCCGAGGCCCTCCCTCCCGATGAGGTGGTCCGCCGGGACCCGGACGTCCTCGAAAAAGAGCTCGGCGGTGTTGGAGGCCCGTTGCCCCATCTTGTCCTCGACCTTTCCGACGGTAATCCCTGGCGTCTCCCGAGGAACGCAGAAAACGCTGAGGCCGCGAGCGCCTTTTTCCGGCGCGGAATTGGCGAAGACGACGTAGAGGCTGGCCACGCCACCGTTCGTAATGAAGCACTTCGAGCCGTTGATCACAAAATCCGAGCCGGCTTTTCGGGCCGTCGTCTTGATGGCCGACGTGTCGGACCCCGCTTCCCGTTCGGTCAGACAGTAAGAGGCGAAGGCCATCCCCTTAGTAAACGGCCCAAAGAATCTCCTTTTCTGCCCGTCGGTCCCGAAGAGGACGATCGGGGTGAAGGCCAATGAGTTGGCCATCATGGTCGTATACATCCCCGCGCAGCCCCTGGCCAGCTCCTCGCTGACGATCGCGGTCTCGATATCGCTCAGGCCGCCGCCGCCGTATTCCGAGGGAACGGTGCACGTCAGGAACCCGACCTCGAAGGCCTTTTTCATGACATCCTCGGGGAAGTCATGGTCTTGGTCATATTTCGCCGCCTTGGGCCTCATCTCTTTCTCGGCGAATTCGCGGGCCATTTCCTGCAGGGCAACCTGGTCTTCGGTCAGGGTGAAGTCGATCATGCGTCCTCCTCTTAATCCTGAGAGATTCTATAGATTTTGTGGAAAAGGCACCCGCAAGTTTAATGGAATCAGGCGAACCTGTCAATCGCCGCGGGACTTGAAGACGACCTCCTCCCGCCGCAGAAGAAACACGGGGTTGGGAATCCCCAAGGCGTCGGCGACGATGTCCTGGGGGCGGAGGCCCTTTTTTGGGGACGGGGGCAAGAGCAGAAAGACTTCTTTTCCCTTGAAGTCGATTTGGACACAGGACGCCTCGGGTTTATCGGCCTTGTAGGCGGCCAGGCGCTGTTTGATCTCAGAAAGGGCCGGGCCTCTCTCTCGGCCGGCCTCCCCTGCCGGCCGGGACTCGCGCCAAGCCAGCCGGAAGTCCTCCCCTTTCCAATCTAAAGAATAGGCGAGGCCCTCGACGGCGTTGTGGAGCGAAGGCTCGCCAGGCCCGAGAGAGTCGAGCCGGACAAACCGGATGCCGGCCGGGAGCGATCGGTTCGTCCTCGCCAGGAATTGCCTGGCGTCGAGGCGAAAGGCCGCCTTGAATTCCAGGACCTCCCGCAGCCCCTCCATCCCGAGCGGCAACGCGGGTCCGTAGGAGAAGTCCATTTTCGGATGAAAGCCCTGGGTCTTGCGGACCTCTACCCCGGCCCTCCGGAAGCTCCGCTGGAGGACGTGGATGAGGTCGATGTGGGAGAGGTACCGGGCCTTCCCTTGCTTGGAGTAGATCGCTCTGTACCTGAACGTTTCCCCCGATGGTTCGCCGAGCGGCGGGCGGGCGGCGGGCAGGACCGGTTTCCGGAACGGCGCCGGCCTTTTCTTCCAGAAGCGAATGTCGCAGCCGTCGCATTGCGCGCACGAAAGATCCAGGCAGGCCGGCGAAGGCTCGGCCCGGAGGGCCCGTTCGAGCTCGCGGCCAAGGCGGGATTTCCTGATTCCCGTGTCGATATGGTCCCACGGCAGGACGGCCGACGGGTCGATGGGCCCAAGGTAATCGCCGGGGTCGACACCCTCCTCGGCAAAGGCCTTCTCCCAGAGCCCGAAGTCCAGCCGGTCGCCCCAGCTGTCGAAGCGAGCGCCCTTGGTCCAGGCCTGGATGAGGACCCGGTTGAGCCGCCGGTCGCCTCTCGCGAATACGGCCTCGAGGATGGAGGTTTTGACCGGGTGTCCCTTGAACTCGACGGTGCGCGATCGACCGAGCTCTGACCGCACAAACCGCTGTTTCTCTGAAAGAGACCGTTCGTCCTCCATTCCCAGCCACTGAAACGGCGTGTGGGGCTTGGGGATGAAGGAGGAGAGACTGAGATGAATGCGGGGAAGATGGCCGAGGATGGAACGCCCGAGATCCAGGCTGCGCCGGACCAGGTCCACGATTGCCCTGAGGTCCTCGTCGGTTTCCGTCGGCAGGCCGGACATGAAATAGAACTTGACGAGCTTCCAGCCGCCCGAAAAAGCTGCGGCCAGGGCATCGCTGATCTCCTCGTCCGTGAGTTTCTTGTTGATGACCGCGCGAAGTCGCTCCGTGCCCGCCTCCGGGACCAGGGTGAATCCGGTCTTCCGGACCTTGAGGATGTTTTCGACGAGCTTCGGAGACAGCCCGCCCGGCCGCAGAGAGGACAGTGAGAGAGAGATCTTGTCCCGGGCCAGCTCCTCCATGAGGCACCTGACCGTTTCTTCGAGATGCGGATAGTCGCTGATCGAGAGCGCGGAGAGGGAGCTCGCCTCGTAACCGGTCTGGCGGAGGCTGCGGATTATGGTCTTGAGGACGAAGCCGGGTTCTTTCGCCCTGAAAGGGAAGTAGATGGTCGCCGCCTGGCAGAACCGGCAGTTCTGGGGGCAGCCCCGGGCCGCCTCCATGGCCACTCGGTCGAAAACAACACGCAGGCTGGGAACGATGATCTTCTCTGGGAAATAGGACGTCTCGAACCTCCTAAGGACCCTCTTCCTGATCCGGGAAGGGGCGTCATCCCGGGGACGGGGGACGAGAAGGGGCGAGGCGCCATCCCTCTCCGGGACATACAGAGCAGGGATGTAAACCCCCTCGATCCCGGCCAACTCTTTCAGGAGGTCCAGGCGGTCGAGGGGTTTCGTCCTAAGTCTCCGCCAAGCCGCAATGATCTCCGGGAATGCCTGCTCTCCGTCTCCGAGGACGAAGAGGTCAAAAATCTCGGCCACGGGCTCGGGGTTGAAAGCGGCCGGGCCCCCGGCGATGACCAGCGGATGTCGCCTGTTCCGGTCGGCGGCTAAGAGGGGGATCCCCCCCAGGTCCAGGATCGTCAAGATATTGGAGTAGTTCAGCTCATAGAGGAGCGAGAAGCCGACGATATCGAAATCGCGGAGAGGAATCCCGTTTTCGAGGGAAGTCAGGGACGCCCCCGCCCGCCTCAGCTCCTCTTCGAAATCCGGCCACGGGGCGAAGACGCGCTCGGCCAGAACCGACGGATCTTTGTTCAGGAGGCCGTAAAGGATCTTCTGGCCAAGGTAGGACATTGCGATCTCATAGACATCGGGAAAGGCCAGGGCCACCTTGATGTCTGCCGTCCCGGGCCTTTTCTTGACCTCGTTCCACTCCCCCCCGACATAGCGTCCTGGTTTCTCGACCCGGGTCAGGATCTTCCTCAGCGGGGCGGCGTCAGACATTCGCGAACCGTCTCATCTTCACATTGAGGATCAGGCCGACGGCCATGTAGTTCGACAGGAGCGAAGATCCACCGTAGCTCAGGAACGGGAGCGGGACGCCGGTCACGGGAAACAGCCCGATGATCATCAGGATGTTGATGAGGAATTGGAAGGCGATGAGCACGGACGCCAGGAAAATGACATAAACGCCCGCCCTGTCCCTGGCCTTCGCCACAGACATAAACATGCGGGCGAGCATCAGGAAGTAGAGGGCGAAGACGATGAACACTCCCAGGAACCCGAATTCCTCGCCGATCACGGAGAAGATGAAGTCCGTATGGCGGGCGGGCAGGAATCGAAGCTGGCTTTGCGATCCCTTCATGAAGCCCTTTCCGGTCAGCCCGCCCGAGCCGATCGCGATCTTGGACCGCCTGATCTGGTATCCCGAGCCGCGCAGGTCCTCCTGGGGATTGAGGAGCGTCGTCAGCCGCTTTTTCTGGTAGTCCTTCAGCCCGAAGTTCCAGCCGCCGACGCCTACGACGAGAGAGAGCGCGAGGAGGAGGAGGAGCGTCTTTCTCCTCATTCCGGCCAGGATGAGGGCTCCGCCGACGATCGCAAGGAACGTTAGAGCCGTCCCCAGGTCAGGCTGGAGCACGATCAGGATGAGCGGGACTCCGGCCAGCAGCAGCACCAGCGCGGCGGATTGAGTGTTCAAGTAGCGTCCTTTGTATTCGGCGAAGAGACGGGCGAAGACCAGGATGATGATGACCTTGGCCATTTCCGACGGCTGGACTTGAAAGAGCCCGAACTTGAGCCAGCTTCTTGTCCCGGCGACGAAGCGGGCGAAGGCCAGGCTTCCGGCCAAGACCGCGACCACGAGGAAGTAGAGGTAAATCGAGAAGGACATGAGAAACTTGTAATCCAGTGCAACAACGAGGAAAACGGCGAACAGGCTGAGCCCGAGCCAGATGAGCTGCCTCAGGTAATAGCTCGTCGGCAGGTAATGGGAGGAACTGTAGATGAAGAGGACGCCGAGGAGGGAGAGAAGAAGGACGAGGGCGATCAGGATCCAGTCGATCTCCTGGAAAAGCCGCCTGTCGACCATCATCGGCCCTCGATCTCCTTCCAGAGGGTGAAAATCTGGCCGGCCACGGGCCCGGCAATCGCGCCTCCACCTCCGCCGAATTCGACGAGGACGGTCACGACGATCCGGGGATTCGTCCTCGGGGCAAACCCGGTAAACCAGGAATGGGTCTTGATGGGCTTTCCGGCCCTGGCCAACATCTCCGCCCTCTCCCGGCTCACGACCTGCGTCGACCCCGTCTTGCCGCAGACGTCCAGGCCCTCGACACGGGCGCCCTGTCCCGTCCCGCCGTCGTTGACCGACTTCCACATGCCTTCGACGACGCTTTCGAAAGTCGAGCGCTTGAAGGGCGGAGCGGCCCCGGCGTCGGGGGGAACGGGGGTCCCCGGCCTCGGTGGGTCAAGGATGAAATGAGGCACCGTCCTTGTCCCCCGGTTCGCGACGATAGCAGTCAGGGCGGCGATCTGCAGCGGCGTCACCTGGAGCTGCCCCTGTCCGATCGCCACGGAGATGGTCTCACCGGGAAACCAGCTGGTCTTCAAAGTCTTCATCTTCCAGTCCGAGCTCGGGACGAGCCCCTCTTTTTCCCCGGGGATATCCAGGCCTGTCTTTCGGCCGAGTCCCATCCGTTCCGCACCCTGGGCGATCGTGTCAATCCCCATCTGGCGGCCGAGACTGTAGAAATAGATGTTGCAGGAGTTCTTGATGGCGTTGACCAGGTTCATGCTTCCATGGCCGGCCGTGAACCAGCAGGCGCGATTGGTCCCGTAAATCTGGAGGGAGCCGCTGCAATAAACGGTTGTCTGGTCCGTCACATAGCCGAGGTCCAACCCCGTCAGGGCCATGACGATCTTGAAGATCGACCCGGGGGCGTAGAGTCCACGCACGGCTCTGTTCTCGAGAGGCGAGGCCGGGTCGTTGATGAGCTGGACCCATTCCTCCGGCGTGAAGCGGGTGATGAAGCGGTTCGGGTCGAACCTGGGGGAGCTGGCCATAGTCAGGATCTCGCCCGTGGCCGGGTCGAGAACCACGATGGCCCCGTCCCTGTCGCCGAGGAGCTCCTCTGCCTTGGCTTGAAGCCGGGAGTCGATCGTCAGTTTGAGGTCCTGGCCCTGCACGGGGTCCTGAATGACCTGTTCGCTACGCTTCCGGCCGAGGCTGTCGACGACCTCCGAGACGGAGCCGTCCCGTCCCGTCAGCCGGCCATCGTACTCCTTTTCGATCCCCGCCCGCCCCCCCATGTCGCCCAGCCTCGCGCGGCGGCCAGGGTTGGCCCGGATCTCTTCCGGGGACCTCTCCTGAAGATAACCGAGGACGTGGGCGGCCGTGGTCTTCAGAGGGTAAAACCGCTTGGGCTCGGCGTCGATCTCGATCTCGGGGAATTCCAGCCGGCGGCTTTCGATCGGAGCGATCTCCTCGGGCGCCAGGCCGTCCTTGATGATGACGGGTTCGAAGAGCGGCAGGTTCTCATATTTTTCGATCCGGCTCCTCAGCTCTTCCTCGCTGATCCCCAGGAGCCGGCTGATCGCGGGGTAAGAGGACGCGGCGTCCTTGACGTTTTCCCTGATGAGGGAGACCTTGAAGCTGGCCTGGTTGTCGGCCAGAATCTTCATGTTGCGGTCGCGGACGAGGCCCCGTGGCGCGCTCACCACGCGTATCCTGGTCCGGTTGGCCTCCGCCAGGTCCCAGAATTGCTTGTGGTCCAGGATCTGGACCTTCCAGTAATAGGAGAGGGCGAGGAGGACGAGGACGGCCAAGGCCAGGAAAACGGCGCTGGCCCTCCGGATGACGACCGAGAGGTCTTCATAGATCTTGTCGTCGGGCATGACAAAGCTCAGGCGCGGCGGGCCTGGATCCTCCGTACGATAGTCAAGATGAGTGTCCCCAGGAAGGCTGTCACCAGCGGCTGAAAGACGATCAACCCGTTGCGGACGTCCACCCGTCCGCCGAGAACGAGGGCGTTGAGCAAGACCCAGAGGATGAGCTCCAGTGAGGACATGACAAGGAAGAAGGCGAAGTTCCGCAAAAACGGGACGACATCGATCCGGCGGGACACATAGCCCGTCCAGAAACCGAGGAGGGTCTTGGTCAAACCGGCGATTCCAAAGACCCCGAGAGAAAATGAATCCTGGACGAGGCCGCAGACCGTTCCCAGGATCGCTCCAAAGATCTCCTCCTTTCCCACAGAAAAGGTCACCACGATCAGGGAAAAGGCGTTCAAAACGAACAGAGTCGAAGGGCCGAGGCCGCCGAGCAGGGAATAGAAAAGAAAGGCCGCCGCGGTGGCCAGCGCGGCCCGGAGAATGTCTTTTAGGATCGTCTCCCTCAATCCGGGCCTCCGGAAATCCTGGGCAGAACGGCCACGACCTCGAGCGCGGCGAAACTGAAATAGGGCTTGACGACGATGTCCTTAAACACGGAGGATGTCGGCTTGATGGATAGGATTTGACCGACCCGAATCCCCGCAGGGTAGATCTTGTCGAAGCCCGTCGTGATCAGCTCCTCCTCTTCCTTCCCTCCGCCCACGCTCGCCAGGATGTACTTCAGGACGCAGTAGGCCCCTTGCCTCCCGGATACGATCCCGACGATCCTGTCGGTGGCGGAGATGACGCTGACGCTACTCTCCGGGTCCGTGATCAGCTGGACCATGGTCTCCTTCAGAGAGACGGGGGCGATCGTCCGGCCCACGAGGTTCCCGAATCTGTCGCAAACGGCCATGTCCAGCTTGATGCCGTCGGAACTGCCTTTGTCCAGGATCACTGACCGGAAGTAGCTGCCCGCGTCGGCGCCGACGACCCGGGCGGTGATCAGGGACTTCCGGAACGCGGCCAGGCTCTCCCGCACCTCCGCCTCGGACCTGAAGAGGAGTAGGCGGTCCTCGAGGAAGCGTTTCTCCTGATTGAGGAAAAAAAGCTCCTGCTTGAGCTTCTGGTTGTCCTGCCGGACGCGGCGGAGGTCGAAATAGTTCGTCCAGACCGACCGGATGCCCCGGACAGCCGAAACGACGCCACTTTGGAGCGGAGAGAAGACGAAAAACACGCCCCGCTCAAAAAGCTTCTTCTCGCTGCCGAGGGGGACCTGGATCGAGATCAGGAGAAGGTGGAAGACCAAGAGCCCCGTGAGGACGAGGAAGTTTGTCCGTTTCACCCAAGGAGGCATGGAACCTCTCGAAGCCGCCGGGCCCTACGTGCTGACCAGGGAAATCTTTTTCAGAAGGTCCAGGTCGTCGAGCATCTTACCCGCCCCCAGAGCGACAGTCGTCAGGGGATCCTCCGTGATGAAAACGGGCAGCTGCGTCTCCTCCCGGATCCGCTTGTCCATGTTCTTGAGCAGGGCCCCGCCGCCGGTCAGGATGATCCCCCTATCGATGATATCGGCCGACAGCTCGGGCGGCGTCCTCTCCAGGGCGATCCGGATAGCGTTGATAATGGCCGCCACGGTGTCCTCGATCGCCTCCCGGATCTCCTGGTCGTCGACGACGATGGTCCTCGGGATCCCCTCCCGGAGGTCGCGGCCCTTGATCTCCATAGTCATGGGCTCGTCGAGGGGGTAGGCCGAGCCGATCTGCATCTTCACAGCCTCCGCCGTCCGCTCCCCGATGAGGAGATTGTATTTCTTTTTGAGGTAGTGGATGATGGCCTCGTCCATCTCATTGCCCGCGACCCGGATGGAGTGGTTGAAGACGATGCCGTTGAGCGAGATGACGGCGATGTCCGTGGTGCCGCCGCCGACATCGACGATCATGTTTCCCGTCGGGTCGGAGATCGGCAGCCCCGCGCCGATGGCCGCCGACATCGGCTGTTCGACAAGGTAAACCTCGGACGCCTTGGCTCTCTGGGCCACATCCTTCACGGCCCGGCGCTCGACTTGGGTGATCCCCGTCGGAATGCCGATGACGATCCGCGGCCGGAGCAGGAAGCCGCGGTTGTTCATGGCCTTCTTAATGAAGAAGTCCAGCATCTTCTCAGCGACCTCGAAGTCGGCAATGACGCCGTCTCGCATGGGCTTGATGGCGACGATGGTATTCGGCGTCTTTCCAAGCATCTCCTTGGCCCGGGAGCCTACGGCCTCGACCTTGCCGGTCGACTTGTTGATGACGCAGATCGAGGGCTCCTGGACGATGATCCCCTTGCCCTTGAGAAAGACCAGCGTGTTGGCGGTCCCCAGGTCAATGGCGAGGTCGCAGAAGAGCCGCTCCTTGAACCAGCTGATGATGTTCATGTTCGCTCTCTTTCTACAGAGTCATTATTTAGCACAATTCCCCCGCTGAATCAAATGCAAGGGGCGGGACGGGGCCCCCCGGGGGGGGCGGCGCTTGACTTTGCTTCTCGAATTCCCTTATACATTAGGAAAATTCGACCAAGGAGCGCGTGATGAGCCATCAGCCCTACGTCCCCGAGAAGACCGACCAAAGGGAATTCACTCTCCGGGCCATCCTCATCGGCCTGGTCATGACCGTCATCCTCGGAGCCGCCAACGCCTACCTGGGACTGAGAGCGGGGATGACGATCGCGGCCACGTATCCGGCGGCCGTCATCGGCATGGCCGTCCTCAGGATCATGAAGGGCTCGATCCTTGAGGAAAACATCGCCCGGACCGTCGGGTCCATCGGCGAGTCCATCGCCGCCGGGGCCATCTTCACCATCCCGGCCTTCCTCATCTCGGGGGCCTGGACAAAGTTCAACACCCTCGAGGCCTACCTCAAGTCCTCGGCCCTGATGTTCGTGGGCGGCCTCCTGGGGATCATGTTCGTGACCTTCCTCCGCCGTGTCATGGTCTCCGACCCCGACCTTGTCTTTCCCGAGTCCGTCGCCGCGGCCGAGATCCACAAGGCCGGGCAAAAAGGCAGCCAGGGCGCCAAATTCCTGTTCCAGGCCATGGGTCTCGGGGCGCTGCTCTATTCGCTTGGCGTCATCCAGATCTTCGCGGCCAGCAAGGATTTCATCCTCAAGGTCGGCAAGATCGGGACGAGCTTTGTCCGGCTCGGGGCGGCCAAGGACGCAGCCAGGGTCGGCACGGGCGGCACCGTGGCCGTCTCCGGCCCGGGAATCTTCCCCGCCTACATCGGCGTGGGCTACATCATCGGGCCGCGGCTGGCGTCTCTGAACTTCGCCGGCGGTGTCCTGGCCTGGGGGCTGTTCGCCCCGCTCCTGATGTATTTCCTCGGACCCCAACTCATTGCGCAATTCTACGGCCCCGGCGTCGCGGCGGCCGATGTCAGTTGGCCCGACATGGTGACCAACGTCTGGAAATTCATCATCCGGCCGATCGCCGTGGGGGGCATGCTCGTCGGCGCCGGCTACACGCTCTACCGGATGAGGAAGAATCTGGGAGCGGGGATCAAGCGCTCGCTCGGCGACGTCAAGAAGGCCGCCGGTCAGGCCGAGGTCTCGAGCCGCATCGAAAAAGACCTCAACATCAAGGTCGTCCTGGTTGGTCTCGCCGCGACGTTCATCCTGATGATTTTCGTCTACAAGATCTTCGCCGGCACGTGGCCGCCCGCCGTCCTCGCCGCGGTCGTCATGGCCATCGCGGGCTTTTTCTTTGCCGCCGTGTCCGGGAATCTCGTCGGTCAGATCGGCTCGTCCAACAACCCGATCTCCGGCCTGACTCTTTCCACGCTGATCATCGCCGCTCTCCTCATGGTCATCGTGGGGGCTACGGGGACGAGCGGGGTCGCTGCCGTCCTCGGCGTGGCCGCCGTCGTCTGCGTTTCATCGGCCGTGGCCGGCGAAATGCTCCAGGACCTGAAAGTCGGGCACATCCTGGGAGGCACTCCCTGGAAGATGCAGGCCGGCAACATCTTCGGCATTCTCGTCGCCTCCCTTGTCATGTACTTCCCGTTGATGCTCCTCCACGGCGCCTTCACCTTCGGAAGCAAGGACCTGGCCGCGCCCCAGGCCGGTCTGATGGCCGCCCTCTCCTCTGGTATCGTCGGCGGCGAGATGGCCTGGCCGCTCGTCATCGTCGGCATGCTCATGGGGTTCGCCCTGATTCTCGTCCAGGTCCGGTCGCCCATGCTGGTGGCCGTCGGGATGTATCTGCCGCTCGAAACGACGTTCGCCATTTTCGTCGGCGGCATGATCAAGGGGATCGTCGACAAGCTCTGCGTCCGAAAGAAATTCAACCCGGCCCAGACGGCCCGGACGACTAACATCGGCATCCTTCTCGCCGCCGGGCTGATCGCCGGGGAAGGCTTGATGGGCCTCCTCCGCGCGGCCTGGAAATTCTTCTTCCTCCAGAACATCATTCATTTCGACATCCCGTCGATCTTCAAGAGCGGCAAGTATTTCGGCGTCGTCGACCTCTATATCGGCGGCCTGATCGTGCTCGTCATCATCGCGCTCTACTTGATCAGGATTCCGCTCCGCCATGCGGGCGCCCCGGACGAACCGCCGCCTCCCTCGGCGGTTATCTAGAACAAAGAGGGACTGCCTCCCGGCGGATTCCCGCGAAAAAGGGTTCGGGAAGGCTAAACTGCCTGATCACGCTCCCGGTATCCCTTGGGCCCCTTACGTAGCATATCTTTATCTAAGAATCGCCTGCATCGGCCGACTCGCGCCGTGCCAATTGTCCGATTGTTAAGTGGACTGGAAGCGGCGGCCCGAATCGCGTAAAATAAGGCTCGGGAAAAAGACATGGCCGTCCTTGAAATCCTCACGATTGGGCACCCGATCCTCTCCAAGAAGGCGGCGCGCGTCGACAAAATCGACCCGGAGCTCGTCCGCCTCGCCAAGGACATGGTCGAGACCATGCACCGGGCCCCCGGCATCGGCCTCGCCGCCCCACAGGTCAACGTGAGCAAGAGGGTGATCACCGTTGACTTGTCCGTCGGGGAAAATAAAGACGACCTGATCGTTCTTGTCAATCCGGATCTCGTCCGCCAGGAGGGAGAGGTCGTCTGCGAAGAGGGCTGTCTTTCCGTCCCCGACATCCGCGAAAAAGTCGCCCGCCCCTACCGCGTCCTGGTCAAGGGGCTGAACCTCGAGGGGAAAGACGTCGAGATCGAGGGCGAGGACATGATGGCCAGGGTCCTCTGCCACGAGATCGATCATCTCGACGGCAAGCTCTTCACGGATCGGCTCTCGCCGCTCAAGAAAAGCCTCCTCCATAAGAAGCTGAAGAAAAAGACAACGGACACCGGCCTGAAGCTCTGAAGCCATGAGGATTGTCTTCTTCGGGAGCCCGGACGCGGCCCTTCCGTCCCTGCGGAAACTCCTCGACGGAGGCCATTCGGTCGAACTGGTCATCACCCAGCCGGACCGGCCCGCCGGCCGCGGCCGCCGGATGACGCCCAGCGCCGTCAAATCCTTCGCTCAGGTACATGGAATCCCCGTTCTTGAGCCCGTTAGGATCCGCCAAGACGAGACTGTTTTGCCGCGGATCCGGGAGGCCCGGCCCGACATCCACGTGGTCGTCGCCTACGGCCAGATCATCCCGGGCCCGGTCATCTATTTCCCGCGCCACCATTCCGTTAACGTCCACTTTTCATTGTTGCCCAAGTACCGGGGGGCGGCGCCCGTCCAGTGGACGGTTCTCAACGGGGAGACGGAAACCGGCGTCACGATCATCGAGCTCAACGAAAAAATGGACGAAGGCGACATCCTGGCCGAGGCCAGGACGCCGATCGGCCCGAGGGAGACGGCCGCCGAGCTCGAGACGCGGCTGGCCGCCATGGGCGCAGATCTTCTCCTCAAGACGCTGGAAGGAATCGGATGCATCAAGCCCGTCCCTCAGGACAAAGCCCGGGCCACTCTGGCCCCCAAGCTCAGGAAAGAGGACGGCCTCGTGGACTGGTCCCAAAGCGCCTCGAGCATTGACCGGAGGGTCCGTGCTCTGGCGGGCCGGCCCGGGACGTACACCTTTTTCCGGGGCCAGAGGATCCGGATCCATGGAGGCCGGATCCTGGAAATGTCCGCGGAAGGCCGGAAACCGGGCGAGATCATCTCCGCCCTCAAAAACGGACTGGCGGTCGCCTGCGGCGGAGGAAGTGTCTATCTGATCGAGGTCCTGCAGGCGGAGGGAAAAACGAGGCTGTCCGCATATCAATTCTCGCTGGGAGCCAAAATCAGGCCTGGGGAAGAGCTGGGCGCGGACTGAGAAAGGGCCGGAAGACTTTCCTTATTCTTCCAGGATGAAGTTATAGGGGTTGATCGGCTTTCCGTCTTTGTGGACTTCGTAGTGAACGTGGGGCCCGACGGCCTTTCCGGTTTGCCCGACATAGCCGATGATGTCGCCTCTCTTGACGCTCTCCCCTTCGTGGACAACGCTGGTTTTCGTGTCTTTCATGTGCCCGTAGACCGTCGTGATCCCATTGCCGTGGCTGATCGTCACGTTGTTGCCCAGGTATTTGTCCTTCTGGACCTTGATCACGATCCCATCCGCCGTCGCGTAGATGGGGTTTCCTTCATTGGTTGAGACGTCGATTCCCCAATGCATCTGCGATTTCCCGGTGAACGGATCAATCCTCACGGCAAAGGGGGAACTCAACCACCCGGCTGTGGGCATAATCGAAGGCGTGGTGGCCAGCCTGAGGCTGGTGCTTTCAGAGAAGCTGACCAGGCTGTTGAGATTGCTCTCGACGCTCTGGGCCTTCTCGATCAGTCCCTGAATCGACCCCTGGGTCACCGCTTGGGGACCGCTCGCGGGGACGTTTTCGCTCGGCTCGGACGTCTCGCCCTCGGAAGCACCTCCACCCAGTCCGGCCGGGGCCTTGAGGACGTCCGGCGACTTCAGCCCGACCATGACGTTGAGCTTCTTGGCGTAGTTCTCGTAATTGCTGACGGTCGCCTGGAGCTCGCTGATGGATTTCTCGTAGCCGGCGATCTTGACTTTTTGTTCCTCGGTTTCGCGCGTGAGGGACTTGTAGCGCTGCCGGATGACGTTCATGGAAACATAATCGCCCAGGAAAACGACGAGGGCCAGGCTCAGGAAGACGCCGAGGCCCGCCAGGTTCCGGAGCTTCCGCCGCGAAAAAGAAAAAGTTTTGGTGCTCGTTTTCGTGTGGGGGACGATGATTACCGACAGGAATTTCTTGGCCATGCGAGCACTCCTAGATAGCACGAATCAAAAAACATTGTCAAGCTCTTTGTCGGCGGCATTCTCAGCCTCCGCAAAGGACCGATCCCCCGTTGACGTTCAGGATTTCACCCGTGATGTGCCGGGCCAGGTCGGAGGCCAGAAAGAGGATGGGCCCGGCGATGTCTTCCGGCGGAGGGATCCGGTCGAGCGGAATGGACTTGCGAACCTTCTCCTTGTAGCCGGGCTCGCCGAAGACTCCGGCGCACATGTCCGTGTCCACCCACCCCGGGGCCACGCCGTTGACGCGGATGTGGAAGGGCGCGAGCTCCACCGCCAGGGACTTGACCATGGCGTGGAGGGCTCCTTTGCTCGCAGCATAGTGGGAATGGAAAGCCTCGCCCCTGACTCCGGCCGTGGACGTCACGTTGACGATGCAGCCCCTGCCCTTTTCCTTCATCGCGGGGACCGCGGCGTTCGTGGCGTAAAAGACGCCGGCGACATTGACGTCCATCGTTCGGCGATAAACAGCCTCGTCCATCCGGCCCATTTCGAGATAGGTCCAGACGCCGGCGTTGTTGACGACGGTATCGAGTTCTCCCCAGCGGGATAAGATATCCGTCACCATGTTGTCCACGTCCCTCTTGGATGAGAGCTCGGCCTGGTAAACCAGGCACTCCCGGCCCATCTCCTCGACGGCCGAACGGACTTCCCCAGCGGCTTTCATGTTGCGGACATAATTGATAGCCACGTCGCACCCGGCCCTGGCGAAAAGCAGGGCGGTAGCCCGGCCTATGCCTCTCGACCCGCCCGTAATCAGGGCCTTCCGTCCATTTAGTCGGATCATCGGGCCTCCTTCCGGAATTCCGGCTTCCGCCCCCCCGCTTCTCCCCTGACGACGTCAGTGGGCGTAGCCCAGGCTGAAGTCGCCCATTTTGTGGAATTCAAGATAGCGGTAGACCTCAGCCGCCTGGGGCAGGACCTTTTCCTTCATGACGGACATGTACTCCTCGGGGGTTGGGATCCTGCCCTTGAGGGCGGCGACCGCCGCGAGCTCGGCCGATCCCAAGTAGACGCGGGTCCAGTCGCCGACCCTGTGGTCGAAATTCCGGGTCGAGGTCGAAAACACGGTCGTCCCGGCTTTGGCCCGGGCCTGGTTGCCCATGCACAGGGAGCAGCCGGGCATCTCCGTCCTGGCCCCGGCCCCGGAGAAGATAGCGTAATACCCTTCCCGCATGAGCTGGGCCGCGTCCATTTTGGTCGGCGGTGTCAGCCAGAGCCGGACTCCGAGGACGCCAGCCTTATCGACGATTTTTCCCGCCGCCCGGAAGTGACCGATATTGGTCATGCAGGAGCCGATAAAAACCTCCTGGACCGGGTCGCCGGCGATCTTGGAAAGAGGCTTGACGTCATCGGGGTCGTTGGGGCAGGCCACGAGCGGCTCCTTGATCTCGGCGAGGTCGATCTCGAGGACGGCTTTGTAGTCGGCGTTGGTATCCCTCTTGAGGAGGACGGGATTCTCCAGCCATTTCCGGCACGACCCGATCCTCCGGCGGAGGGTTTCGGCGCTCTGGTATCCCTCATCGATCATTTTTTCCATCAAGGCGATATTGCTCTTGAGATATTCTGCGACCTTTTCCTCCTTGAGGGAGATGACGGCCGCGGCGGCCGACCGCTCGGCCGAGGCATCCGTCAGCTCGTACGCCTGGTCCACGGTCAGGTCCTCGAGTCCCTCCATCTCCAGGACGCAGCCATTGAAGATGTTCTTCTTGCCCTTCTTTTCGACGGTCAGAAGGCCTTTCTGGATGGCAAAATAAGGGACGGCGTTGACGGCGTCGCGGAGCGTGACGCCAGGGTTCATCGCTCCTTTGAACCGGACGAGCACGGATTCGGGCAGGTCGAGCGGCATGAAGCCCAGGGCCCCGGCGAAGGCGACGAGCCCCGACCCAGCAGGAAAGCTGACGCCGATGGGGAAACGCGTATGTGAATCGCCCCCCGTCCCGACTGTGTCGGGCAGGATGAGCCGGTTCAGCCAGGAGTGAATGACGCCGTCGCCCGGCCTGAGGGCGACACCGTTGCGCTCGGTCATGAACCCGGGCAGCGTCCGGTGCATCTTCGCGTCGGCGGGCTTGGGGTAGGCGGCCGTGTGGCAAAATGACTGCATGAAAAGGTCGGCCTGGAACTCCAGGCAGGCCAGCTCCTTGAGCTCGTCGGCCGTCATGGGCCCGGTCGTATCCTGGGAGCCGACGGTCGTCATGCGGGGCTCGCAGGCGGTGCCCGGCAGGGCGCCGGGGAGGCCGCAGGCCCGGCCGACAATCTTCTGAGCGAGAGTGTAACCTCGGTCCGGTTTGGGCTTCGGGTTCTCGACCGTCGTGAAGAAATCGGCCTCGGGAAGGCCCAGAGTCTTGCGGGCCTTAGCGGTCAGCTGGCGCCCGATGATGAGGTTCAGACGGCCGCCGGACCGGAACTCGTCCTTAATCGTCGGTGGCCTCCACTCGAATCCGGCCAGGACCTTTCCGGCCTCGTCGAGGACCTGGCCGGCCTTGGTATCAATGGTGATGATGTCGCCGGTCCGAAGCCCCGCGACATCGCACATGATCGGCAGGCCGCCGGAATCTTCCACGGTGTTGAAGAAGATGGGGGCGATCAATCCGCCGATGACGACCCCGGCCCGCCTCTTGTTGGGGACAAAGGGGATGTCTTCCCCGATGTGCCACATCAGAGAATTGCAGGCGGATTTGCGGGACGAGCCGGTCCCGACCACGTCCCCGACGAACACAACTCTGTGCCCAGCCTCCCGGAACTTGCGGATGGCTTCGTTCCCTCCGGGAAACCGGGTCTGCCCCATGGATTGGGCGTGGAGCGGGATGTCCGGCCTCGTCGGCGCTTGGCCAGCGGGCGAGAAATCGTCGGTATTGATCTCGCCGTCGACCTTGAAAACCCTGAGGACGAACTTCTCCGGGAACGGCGGACGGGAGAGGAACCACTCCCCCCTGGCCCACGATTCGAGGACGGAGCGGGCGTGAGGGTTCATCCTGGACATTTCGAGCACGGTCTCGAAGTGGCCATAGATGAGGATCGTCTTTTTCAGGGCTTCCGCGGCGGCTGCGGCCAGGTCCCGGTCGTCCAGGAAGGATACCAGCGGTTCGACATTATACCCACCCAGCATGGTTCCCAGGAGAAAAACGGCGTCGGTCCTGGACACCGCCGGGGAGGGCACCTTTCCCTGGGCCGCTCGGGTCAGCCATCCGGCTTTGACCTTCGCGGCCGGGTCGACTCCGGGCGAAACCCTGTTTCGGAGGAGGTCCAGCATAACACCAACCTTGCCGGTCTCGGGTTTTTCGAGAAAACGGCAGACGTCCTCGGCCTCCGCGGGTGTCAGGGGCAAGGGCGGCAATGCGGCCTTGGCCCGTTCCTTTTCCTGTTCGAAATAGGATTCCAGCATGGCTCGACTCCTATGGGCGCGATTCGGGGCAACATACTGTATAAATGGTTTGGCCTTTTTTGTCAAAACCTCGGACCGACCGACAGAAATCGTTTGATTTTGCCCCTGAAAAAGGATAGAATTGTTATCAGTTTTTTTTGTCCGAATTTTCGATCTGCGGAGGGATTAAAAAATGGATAACGCTGCCATCGCCCGGGCCAAGGAGCACTTCGGCAAGCTCCTCGAGGTTCAGATGAAACGGATGGAGAAGGTCAAGGCCGCGCCGGACTGGGTCGATTACAAAAAGATCTCGCCGATCAAGATCGGCATTATCGCCGGCGACGGCATCGGCGTCTATATCGCCGCCGAATCCAAGCGCGTCCTCGGCTCTCTGCTCGGGGACGAGGTCAAGGCCGGAAAGGTCGTCATCAAGGACATCGAGGGCCTGACGATCGAGAACCGGGCCGCCCACAACAAGGCCATCCCGGACGACGTCCTGGCCGAAATCAAGAAATACCATGTGACGCTCAAGGGCCCCACGACGACCCCCCGCAGGGGCGACCCCTGGCCGAACATCGAGAGCTGCAACGTGGCCTTGAGGAAGGAGCTCGACCTCTTCGCCAACGTCCGCCCCGTCCGCGTCCCCAAGCAGGGCATCAACTGGATATTTTTCAGGGAGAACACGGAAGACCTCTACGCCCTCGGTCCGTACGGCATCGAGGTCGACGAGGACATTGCCATCGATTTCAAGCTGATCACCAAGCCCGGGTCCGACCGCATCTGCCGCCTGGCCTTCGAGCATGCCAAGACGAACGGCCGGACGAGAGTGACCTGCGTCACCAAGGCCAATGTCGTCAAGACCACAGACGGCCGTTTCCTTGAAAACTTCTATAGGATCGCTAAGGACTACCCCGGCATCGAGGTCGACGACTGGTACATCGACATCATGACGGCCAAGCTCGTCGACGAGAAGCGCCGTCGCGATTTCCAGGTCATGGTCCTGCCGAACCTCTACGGCGACATCCTGACCGACGAGGCCGCCGAGTTTCAGGGCGGAGTCGGCACGGCCGGCAGCGCCAATATCGGCAAACAGTACGCCATGTTCGAGGCCATCCACGGCTCGGCCCCCCGGATGGTCAGCGAAGGCCGGGCGCAGTACGCCGACCCTTGCAGCATGATCCGGGCCGCGGCCATGCTCCTCGGCCACATCGGGTATCCCGAGAAGGGCAAGGCCCTGGAGATGGCCCTCGACATCACCGGCCAGTACGAGAAGAAGATGGTCATCACCGGACGGTCGACCGGGGCGACGGGCGCGGCCTTCACCGATTACGTTATGGCCTGGCTCAAGAACCCGAAGCTCAAAGAGAGCTGGGAGGGATACGTCAAGGGCTGATCCCCCGGCCGGGATCGGCTTTTTGCAGGCACTCGGGGCGACGCGGCCCGGAAACCGCGCCGCCTTTAGATTAAGGAGTATCATGATGCGCAGAAAGATCGCCCTCATCGGCGGCGGACAGATTGGTCAAAACCTGGCCATGCTCGCCGCGCAGAAGGAGCTGGGGGACATCGTCATCTTCGATGTCCCCGAGTTCGAAAACCCGGCCAAGGGCAAGGCCCTCGATCTCATGGAGATGGCCCCCCACGGCCACTACGACGCCAACATCACCGGCACGTCGGATTACAAGGACATTGCCGGCGCTGACGTCGTCATCGTCACGGCCGGCAAGCCGCGCCAGGCCGGCATGACCCGCGAGGACCTGCTGGCCGTCAACCTCCAAATCATCACCCAGGTGGCCGCGGGCGTCAAAGCGCACGCTCCGAAGGCGTTCTGCATCATCGTGACGAATCCTCTCGACGCGATGGTCTACGCGTTCTCAAGGTTGACTGGCTTTCCCAGGCACCAGGTCGTCGGCATGGCCGGAACCCTCGACACGGCCCGGTGGCGCGCCTTCATCGCCATGGAGCTCGGCGTGTCGGTCGTCGACGTCGCTGGCACGGTCCTCGGCGGCCACGGTCCGGACATGGTACCCCTGCCGCGCCTGACGACCGTGGGCGGAGTGCCCCTCGTCGAGATTGCCGCTCAGGAGCAAATCGACAAGCTCGTCGTTCGCACACGCGAGGCCGGGACCGAGATCGTCAAGCTCTTCGGCAAGGGGTCGGCCTTCTTCAGCCCGGCCTGGAGCGCGATCGTCATTGCCGAGTCGTTCCTCAAGGATAAGCACCGCGTCCTGCCGTGCGCCGCGCTCTGCGACGGCGAATACGGCGTCAAGGGGCTCTTCATCGGAGTGCCCTGCCTGATCAGCGCCAAGGGGATGGAAAAGATCTACGAAATCAAGCTCAACGACGAAGAGAAGGCCATGCTCCAGAAGACGGTCGGCGTCGTCCGGAAGACCGTCGAGGAAACGAAGCTCTAAGCGCAACTCGCGAGAAGAAGAAAGGGCCGGAGGCGGCGATGGTTTCCCCGCCCCTCTTGCGTCCCGCGCTGGCCCGCGGTCATAATCGGCAGCCGGCCCCGTAGGGGCGGGGAATCCCTTCCCTTTATTTGGCCCGAGAAAAGGACTATAATCGCTAGGTTTTTAGCACGAGGAAAACGAAGTCCATCCATCCCCGAGACGATCGCCAAAAGGCAGTCAACTATGCCCGAAGAAAATGGTTCGCTGGGCCACAAGATCCGCGACACTCTGATTGGTAAGCCCCGCAGCATCAAGGACCCATCGCTTTTCCATAAACTGGCGCTGATCCCTCTCCTGGCCTGGATCGGGCTGGGGGCGGACGGATTGTCCTCCGCGTCCTACGGCCCGGAAGAGGCCTTCAAGGCGCTGGGCCGGCACACTTATCTGGCTGTCTTCCTGGCCCTAGCGACGGCACTGACGGTTTTCGTCATCTCCTATGCCTATTCCCGAATCATCGAGTACTTTCCTTCAGGCGGCGGCGGTTACATCGTCGCCACTCACACGCTCGGCGAGAAGTTCGGGGTCGTCTCCGGCGCGGCCCTCCTCGTCGATTATATGCTGACCATCACGGTCTCGATCGTTTCCTGCGGCGACGCGATCTTCAGTTTTTTCCCCGCGTCCTGGCATCCCTACAAGATCCCGTTCGACGTGGCCGCCATTCTCTTCCTGGTCATCATCAACCTCCGCGGCGTCAAGGAATCCGTCACCCTGCTGGCCCCGATCTTCCTCACCTTCGTCGCGACGCACGTCCTGCTCATCGGCTACGGCATCTTCTCGCGCGCCGGGGAGATCGGCGCAGTTGCCCACCAGATCCGGACGGATTACAAATCGGGCCTCCTCACCCTAGGCGGCTGGGGCATGCTCTTCCTTTTCCTTCGGGCCTTCTCCATGGGCGGAGGCACCTTCACCGGCATCGAGGCCGTCTCGAACGGGCTTCAGATCCTGCGTGAGCCCCGGGTTCATAACGGCAAGAGGACCATGGTTTATCTTGCGTCTTCGCTGGCCATCACCGCGGGCGGGATCCTGGTCTGCTATCTCTTGCTTGGCGTTTCGCCGGTGGCAGGGAAAACCCTCAACGCCGTCCTGGCGGGCAAGGTCTTCTCGGGGTGGGGGATCGGCGGTATGCTGGCCCTGGTCACGATTTTTTCCGAGGGGGCCTTGCTCCTCGTCGGGGCCCAGACAGGATTCGTGGACGGCCCGCGGGTCATGGCCAACATGGCCGTGGACTACTGGTTCCCCCACCGGTTCGCGTCGCTGTCCAGCCGGTTCACCATCCAGAATGGCGTCCTCCTCATGGGGGGCGCAGCGGTCATGCTCCTCATCTACTCCAAGGGCAACATCACGACGCTCGTCGTGATGTACTCGATCAACGTCTTCCTGACGTTCTCGCTGTCGGAGCTCGGCATGTCCCGGTTCTTCATCAAGAACCGCAAAACCGAGCCGCACTGGAAAAAGCACCTCCCCGTCCACCTCACGGGCCTCACGGTCTGCGTGACGGTTCTCACGATCACGACCATCGAGAAGTTCCCCGTCGGCGGCTGGCTGACCCTCCTGATCACTTCGGCCGTCATTTTCCTCTGCTACCTAACCAGGGCCCACTATAACAAGGTCAAGGGCGGCGTCCGGGAGCTCGACGACCTCCTGAACATCCCCACGACCGGCCGCCCGAATCCCGCCCCGCCTGACCCTAAGGAGATGACGGCCATCCAGCTTGTCAACGGCTACAACGGCTTCGGCGTCCACACCTTCCTGACGATCATTCGCAACTTCCCGGGCCTCTACAAGAATTTCATCTTTGTCTCGGTGGCCGAGGTCGACGTCGGCTCGTTCAAGGGCTCGGACGCGGTCTCCTGCCTGGAGCATTCGGCCTGCGGCGACCTGCGCAAGTACGTCGACCTGGCCCGGCGGATGGGCTTTCCGGCCGATTTCCGCTACGACCTCGGCACGGACATCGTCGAAACAGCCTCGCGTCTTTGCGAAAAAGTAGCCGCAGAATATCCGCGCTCGACCGTGTTTGCCGGCCAGTCCGTTTTCCGCCAGACGAACTTCATCCGCCGCCTCCTCCACAACGAGACGGCCTTCGCCATCCAGCAGGAGCTGCGCTGGAAGGGCATCACGACCGTCATCCTGCCGATCCGGATCAACATCTGAAACGGGCCGGCCTGCCTCGGGAAGGTTTGACAAAAGCCCCCCGTGCGGATACAACCTAAGAGAACGCACATGCGAACCAAGGAGGACTTGCCATGAGATCCCCGCTTCCGACGGCTTTCCGCGCCGCCTCCACAGCCTTTCTGCTCCTCGCTGGGACGGCGATCAGCCAGCAGAATCAGCCGGACCGCCAAGGACCCGCACCCGTAACCATCCAGCCTATCACCATGAATGTCGTGCTCGTCAAAGGAGGGACAGGGGCCAACTCGGGCCTGATCATCGGAGAAAAGGAGATTTTCGCGGTCGACGCTAAGATGAGCCCCGAGAGTGTCCAGCAAATGCTCGCAGAGGTCAAAAAAACGGTCCCCTTTCCCGTGACCAAGATCATCCTTACTCACAGCGACCAAGATCACGTCAACGGGCTTCCGGGGTTTGCCAAGGGGCTGGCCGTTATCGGCCAGGAAGTGATTAAGGCCGATCTGATCAAGGCGGCGGCCGATCTCCCGGCCCTCCAGGATTATTTGCCCACGGTGGTCTTCAAGGACGAGCTGAAACTCAAGACCGGCCGGCGGACGGTCGTCCTCCGCCATTACGGTCCGGCCCACACGAGCGGCGACACGGTGGTCTATGTCGAGCCCGACCGGGTTGCCTTTGTCGGCGACCTCGTCTTCATCGGCCGCGACCCCCTCATCCATGGCTCCAAGGGCGGCTCGTTTTCCGGGCTCGTCAGAACCCTCAAGGCCATCCTGGGCCGCAGGCCTCACGTCGATCTGTTCATCCCCGGCCACGGAGACATGGTCACCCGGGATGAGCTGGAACGTCTCGTCCGGTCAATTGAAACCACGCAATCGAGGGTCCAATCCATGATCGCAGAGGGGAAGTCGCTGGACGAGATCAAGCGGATCTTCAAGGTCGAAGACCAGCCGGCCGCCGATGGGAAGACGCGGTTCCCGAGCCTGGTCGAACTCATCTATCTTGAATTAACCGAAAAGACCAGAAGGTAGGCGCCCCTGATGAGATCCGGCAAAGCCCTGGCCATAGCACAGGCCATTCTTGTGGCTGCCTTCGCGACCGGCTCTGGCTGCAGGTCGGGCTCCGGACCGGACCGAGCGGTGGCGTCCGAGGCCAAAGAGACCATCAGGACCTATCCCTACAGCGACCCCGACCCCGTCCCCATCTTTGCCCGCTCGAGCATGTGGGGCCAGGGTCAGCGGCTGTATCCCTATTTTTTCTACAGCAAGTTCAGCGCGGACGCGACGGACAAGCCGTGGACGGTCGTCCGCCTCGAGAACTCCTACATCCGGGTCACCGTCCTGCCCGAAGTGGGCGGCAAGGTCTGGGGGGCGTCCGACAAGGCCTCCGGCCGGGATTTTCTCTACACCAATCACGTCCTGAAATTCCGCGAGATCGCCCTCCGCGGCCCCTGGACTTCGGGCGGGATCGAGTTCAACTTCGGGATCGTCGGCCACGCCCCGTCCACGGCGTCGCCCGTCGACTACATCGTCCGCCGGAACGCCGACGGCAGCGCGAGCTGCGTCGTCGGCACGATGGACCTGCCTTCGCGGACCCGGTGGAGCGTTACGATTACGGTTCCCGCGGACAAGGCCTCTTTTGAAACCAACGGATTCTGGCACAACCCGACCCCCTTCAGCCAGTCGTATTATTATTGGTCATGTGCCGCTATCAAGACGGCTGACGACCTCCAGTACATCTTTCCCGGCCGTTCTCATATCGGGCACGATTATTCCGTCCCCCTCGAACCGTGGCCCGTGAGCGGCCAGGGGAGGGACCTCTCCTGGTACCGGAATAACGATTCGCCCGGCTCAAAGAGCTATTTCACCGTGGGCGAATACGAGGATTTCTATGGGGCCTGGTACAGGGACTCCGACTGCGGATTCGGCCACTGGGCCCTCTACGACGACATGCCCGGACGGAAGGTCTGGATATGGGACCTGTCGCGGCAAGGTGAGATCTGGGTCGATCTTCTTACGGACAAGGACGGCCAGTACACCGAGCCCCAGGCCGGACGGCTCCTTAACCAGTCAGACCACGGTCGGCTCTTCCCGTCAATCACCGACCGCTGGAAGGAGGTCTGGTTCCCGTTTCAAGGAATCGGGCCCATGAAGAAGGCCTCCCCGGCCGGAGCTTTGAGCGTGGCGGAAAAGGATTCTGGGCTGGCCATCGGCTTCTTCCCGATCCAGAGCGTCGATGAGGACCTCGTGGTGACGAACTCGGGAAAAGAGGTCTTCAGGGACCACCTGCGCCTCAAGCCGGAAGAGATCTATAAGAAAGACCTTCCTCTGGGCGGCAAACCGGGCGCCTATGAGGTCCGCGTCGGCCGCCGGTTAGTCTATTCAAGCGACCCCGATTCGAGACGGTTCAACCGGCCCCTCCATTTCGGGTCGCCCGACGAGGGGACGGCCGAAGGCCTCTATCTCGCGGGCGTCAGGCTCTGGCAGGAACGCCTCCATCACCAAGCCCTCGAAAAATACCTGGCCTGCCTGGCCCGGGAGCCCCTTCATCTTCGAGCTCTGGCCAAAACGGCAGAGCTCTTCGCCCGGCGCGGCGAATATGCGAAGGGTCTGGAGCACGCCGCTAAGGCCTTGGACATCTCCATGTACGACGCAGAGGCGAACTATGTCTTCGGCCTGCTCGCCCGGCGGTTGGGCCGTCTGGCCGACGCCAAGGAAACCCTGAGTTGGGCCACTCGAGGCTTGGAGTATCGCTCCCCGGCCTACGTCCAGCTCGCGGAAATCGCCATGTCCGAAAAAAACTATGCCCTCGCCGTCCAATACGCGGCGAAAGCCCAGGACGCCAACAGATACAATTCGAGCGCCTGCGAGATCGAGGCCCTCGCCTCGCGGAAGCTCGGCCAATCGGACGCGGCCCGGCGGGCGCTGGACCGGCTCGCGGAATTCGACCCCCTCGACCATCTCGGTCGCTTCGAGCGCTATCTTCTCGAGCCGACGGAGTCCCGGCTTTCCGAGTTCAAATCGCTCATTCGCAGCGAGCTGCCCTATGAGAGCTATCTCGAAATGGCCATGTTCTATGTCAGGACCGGGTGCGAAGCCGAGGCCGTGACGCTCTTGAAAAACGCCCCGGCCCAGCCTGAAATTTACGTTTGGCTGGCTTATGTCCTGAGAGACACGGCCCCGGAGGAGAGCGCGTCGTATCTCGACAAGGGCCTCGGCCTCTCCCCTCTCCTCGTTTTCCCGTTCCGAGAGGAATCCATCCCGGTCTTCCGATGGGCGTCGGAGCTCAGGCCCGCCGACTGGAAGCCGAAATATTACCTCGGGCTGATCTTCTGGGGGAAAGGCCGGACCGAGGAAACGCGAGAGCTATTTACCCGGTGCGACGCGGCCGATTTCGCGCCCTTCTTCCTCGCCCGGGGCTATCTCGAACGCGAGGGGGCGCCGGAAAAGGCCCTGGCCGACTTCCACCGGGCCGTCGAGCTCGACGAGAAGAACTGGCGCGCCTGGCATAGCCTGGCCGAATACCTTCAAGCGCTCGGCCGGACGAACGACGCCCTGGCCGTTGCGGCGAAAGCGGCTGGATTATTCCCCGACGAGGTTCCCATTTTGGTCGACCACGTCATGTCGCTCCTGAATCTTTCCCGCAATGCCGAGGCCGCGGCCGTCGTGGACGGGATCAAGGCCCTTCCCTACGAGGGCGCGAGCGACATTCATAGGCTGTATTTAAAGGCGCATATCGGAGTCGCGGTTGACCGCATAAGCAAAGGGGACTTGCCGGCGGCCGTCGAGCACCTGGAGAAATCCAAGCTTTACCCGGAAACCCTTGGTACGGGAGCGCCTGCGGCGCCAGACGAGCGGCTGCAGGATTATCTTGAGATGTTGTGTCAAGGGAAGTTGCGAAACTCGGCCAGAGCCGAGGAACTCCGCAAGACCATCCTGGAGTACACGGAAAAACACGGCGACGAACGGGGCCCCCACTCGTATTTTGGCGCCCTCGTCCTCGAAAAATCGGGAGAGAGCGCCAAGGCCCGCGAGATCTTCAAATGGGCTCAGCCGCCCCAGCCGGAGATCCTCGAGGCCATCAAGAAACTCGGCGACTATTGAGTGCGG
>Ga0153916_10000358_pt1 | contig 30184 bp, 20 predicted proteins | sample Opewatmetagenome_FD_109642 | JGI IMG/M metagenome (GOLD analysis project Ga0153916, IMG submission 109642) | Freshwater wetland microbial communities from Ohio, USA - Open water 3 Core 3 Depth 4 metaG | ecosystem: Environmental > Aquatic > Freshwater > Wetlands | place: USA: Ohio, Lake Erie...
GAAAGCTTGCTCCTGTGGAGGAAAGAGTTGAGACACACCACTCTCGCGAAGCAAAGAGATCACGCGTTGGTTTATCGGTATCTCATCGAGACGCGTTGTTCTCCGCTCCGTTCAGAGTCACTGTAGCTGGCAGCATCTTATACCTGAGCTCTCTTGATCTTGCCCTCCCGGGGGTTGAAGAGGATGCCCTCTGAAACAAGCTTCCTTATGACTTCCTCCGCCCGTTCTCTCGGGAGACCCATTGAAGTGACCCTCTGAAGCAATGCATCTTCACTAACCACAGGAGTGCCCTCTGCTTCCATGTCCTTTATTGCCTTCAGGATTATGTCTGAAGAGCTTCTCTGCGCGGCACTCATCTTAGACACCAAGCGGTCTATGTCGATCTTCCCGGTTACTGTGTCGAATGCAACCATCCTGAGCGACTCTTGCATCAGTCGTACCGCCGCCTGAGCATCTTCTTTTGTCACCTTGGGACGCAGGGCCATCCTAGCTCTTGCTTCTGCTAGCCTTACAAGAGACTCCAGCTGACGTGCAGTTATCGGAACTGGAGCAGCACCACCCTCAGCACTCTTGCGCAGATCCACGTAGAAGTCTTCCATGACTTCAGCAGCCTCGGGAGTAAGCTGAGGTATCACGTATCTGTTGGCGAAACCAATGTACTTCTTGAGGAAGTCGGGCGGGATGGGAGGACTTGAATCCTTGGTCGGATTCTTCTTTCTCTGATGCATGTTCAGAATGAACTGAGCCAGTTCCCTGTCCTTCGTGGGTTCAATTGTGTCCACTAGTATCCAAATCAAGTCGAATCGTGATAGAATCGTGAATGGAAGTTTTATGTTGTCCTGTACCGATAAGGACGGCTCGTACCTACCGAGAGCCGGATTTGCCGCGGCCAGAATAGATGTTCTGGCATTGAGCGTTGCCACGATTCCCGCCTTTGCTATGCTCACAGTATGCTGCTCCATCGCTTCATGTATGGATGTCCGGTCATCTGGGTCCATCTTGTCGAATTCATCGATACAGTTATGCATCAATACACCATTGGCGACAAAATTGTGGTGATGCTTGACGTATAGGTCATAGACCCATCCATCGAAGTGTTCCTCCTCGATAGAGACTATCTCGTCCAAGAAATAGTCGCGTTTCAGCAGTCTATTGATTTCGCAACTGATTGGGATTGGCAGTCTGTCTGCCATCAAGTCCGCAATCTTGAAGAGCTGTCGTCTCGAAGGCTGATACCTCTGGTTCTTGTATGCATGGACGGTACTCCAGATTCCTTTGTCAAGAAGTTCAGACTTGCTTCCTAGACTAATCAAATCACAGATTTCTGAGACCGGTCGGCTAGGTAGCTTCTCGCTAGCGGAGGAAACCTCGTGAATGTTATCTGGAATAGATGCGTTTCTGGCTTTGATGCTGTACTCCTTAGTGGATGCGCACAGCAGCTGCACGTCTTTTCGTCCTGTGACTCGGATCACGTTGACATTTTCTCTTTCCTTGAGCCGTGCATATACGTCTAGCCTCCGCAGAGCTAGGATAAACGTCAAATCCTTCTCTCGGTTGTTTGACAGCAGAAACTCGATGTGTGCTGTTCGGTATTCTTTGTTGCTTTTTGTCCCACTCTTCACCGACACGCACCCATCTGCGTCGAGTGCTCCAGAGACAAATGCCTTCATGCACTCTTGGGGAAGCATCAGAATATTCGCCAGATTATCAGCAAGGAAATAGTCAATGAGATAGGTTAGAACGCTTGATCCTCGGTAGAGGGTCACGCTCTTGCTTGTGACCTGCTTTCCTCGAATCTCAGATCTCGTCGTCCGATAATATCGATTGAAATCGCAATAGGAAATTGAATGCAGTGCGTTGTCTAGGTTCCTGATTATGTCTTCCTTCTTGGCGGATTGGTATACGCAAAAGCGTGATCTACGTCTTCTTATCGTGTAGTTACCGTCCCCGTAGACAAACCCTATCAGATATGCAAGTTCTGGGGTGACTTGGTTCGTCCGCAGAGTCTCGCCTCTACCTTTCCGGCCGTAACTGAGAAGTCTTTCTCTCCATTCTGATACTAAACCGAGGCGCCCCAATATCTCCCTCAGCTTACCCATTTTGAACTGCTGATTGCTGGACAGAATGTGTCTGCTCACTCCAAAGCATCGATTGAATTCACTCAAGCTTCTGAAATGCTGAAGGATCCTTCCTTTCAGAAGATTCTTGTCTTCTCTCTTTAGTACAACTACCCAGTCATCGGGGATGATATCGAAGATATAGATGGGACTCACAGCATCGCGTAGCTTCAGTGGCGAAAGAATCATTTCACCAGCTTTGCAGGAACCGATATCTTTCCACTGAAGTGAGTTCCCATCAACCACCTTGTGATCGGGTGTCAATCTGATTTCGAAACCTGAGGCTAGCCTAGCTCTGATGAGCTTGCCAACATGCCTCTTCCGCCTTACCAGAGTGCATTCATCGTCGACAGAGTCAAGGTTATCGATGTCGAACGCCTTGATGCCGCCTTTGATGGGACTGACCTCCACGATCTCGCTGCCACTAGTGGCTTCCTTCTTCAACCTCTCATCGAAAAGGCTCTCGACTGTGGCTATCTGATTGTTGAAGATGACCTTCGTGCTCGGATGCAGGCACGCTACGCCCTGATCTGCCAAAACCAGGGCTCCGGCCTCCAGAGTCATTGCCCCTGTGTCTGTGTCGTGAATGACGGCTGCTGTAAGTCCTGCAGCAGTAGTTCCCTTTCCGGAGGTATAGAGACCGCGGGAAGCCAGTCCTGCAACGAACTTCAGGATTTGACTCTTACCCGTGCCGGGATCGCCTATCATGAGAATATTGGATCTTCCACGAAGATGTGTGCCATCCGAAAGCACCTTCTCAACACCGCCGAATAGCAGTAACGCAATTGACTCCTTCACACGCTCGTGTCCTTGGATTGAAGGCGCAATTGAAGCATAGATTCTTTCGTGAACATAGGGATCTTCTGCCAACTCTCGTATGCGTTTCTCATCCTCTTCTGATATCTCTACTTGCTCGTACTCCTTCTCCGCAATTTCAACACCGTTTGCTTCGATGAAAACGTTGAAAGTGGCCAATCGTCCCCCGCGGCGAGAGAAATCCGGAGATGTCTGGAGAAGTCCTGTCAGTTTCACCAAATCGCCGGGTCGAGAAACGTCGACAATATCACCCTCAAGTACAACGTCGACAGATCTAGGCATCTGTCCGGGGGGTAGCTCGTCTGGTGATTCCTGCACTCTGACCTTTTGCCAGTCTATGAACCTCGATTGCTCAGGAATGAGCCGCATGGCTGTCTTCTTGCCACATGTGGGACACAAAGGTGGCTCGGTGTAGCGTCCTTCCTCTTGCGTCTGAGGAATATCCTGCCCACAGACTCTGCACCTAAAGACAGCTTCCACAAGAAGAGGCTTGACCTCGCTTGCGCGCATTAGGATTCCATTGATTTGTATTAGCTTGCCTATATGTTTTGAACGAATGTGTCTTAGGGGAACATGCTCGGAGTAATTGATAATCCGAATCCTTATCGTACTCACGTCGAGCTTCTCGACATAGTCGGGATCCTCCATTCTCAGAATAGAGAGCAGAGCACTGCTCGCTGTTGCAAGGAATTTCTGAGGATCCTCAGTAACCAAAACAGCAAACATGTTATCGAAACTGACTAGGTCTTGAAAGTTGACCCGCAAGGACGTTTCGTCATTGAGAGACATCTGCTCGCACTTGGGCCAGTACACGAGAGTACCGTGTTCATCTTTGTAGGTACGTAGAAACTCCTCGAATCGCTCTTGTGGACCTTCATCAGTGCGCGACATCAGTTCCAGCCTCGATAGCCATGCTCAAATCAAGAAGTCGGTATAGCACCCGGTCTCAGTCTGATGCGTAGTCATATTGATTCGTATTTAAGCTCCTGTGTTCGTTCTCATCAGGCCATCACATCATCGCGCCATTGAGATAGGAGATTCGCTAGCTCCTCGCAAAGCCAGCGCTCTTCGTTGGCCATCTGCTTGCGCATCTCAATGTAGGCACCGGATTTCGCCGTGCGTAATATTTTCGACAGCCGAGACTCAAGCAGGAATGGAATCACTCGCTTTAGTTTGTCGATTTCATCATAGCTTCTCGGATCTAAAGAGGTCTTGTCGCTCTGAAGGCGGAGCAGTTTGCGACTAAGAGCAGCATAGAGGTGTGGATGGAATGACTGAAGCTTGTGGGGCACCTTCTCTTCTGCGAGATAGAGATTCTCTACTCGTCTTAGGGAATCGAAAGCATCTTCGGGAACAATGTCGACAAGGTTGTGTTTCAAGAGCATTTCGATTATCCAGTTGGGGAGGTCTGCGTGATCCCCTTCGTGGAAGGGGCCGAGCTGACGATTGTCAGTGAGACCCACTGTGACATCCTTCCTGAACACGCATCCACGCATATCGTTCAGGAACATCATTCTGAACCGGTCTACGACTTCCTTCACTTCTTCGTGGATTATCATGATAATCTGTATCCAAGAATACGCCTTGATTACCCACCATAAAGAACTTGCCGACCTTCTTTGCGGCAGGAAAGACCCGCTACGCTGAAGATTGAGACCTTTCCATCGGAGAAATGACTGAGCTGGTCCGAAGAGTCTTTTAGGGCCCCATACTGAACTCTCTCATGGTTAACAAGGACACTGAGTCTTCATCAAGCTAGGACGATTGATTCGATGGATACAGACCTCTGGACTGAGAAGTACAGGCCTCAGACACTCAAAGAAATCGTTGGCCAACAATCGGTTATCGAAAGTCTAGTCAGGTTCGTTGAAACAAGAAATGTTCCACATTGCCTGTTTGCAGGTCCGCCCGGTACAAGCAAGACGACAGCTGCCATAGCAATGGCCAAGGATTTGTTCGGAGACTCTCTCGATCGCAATTTCATGGAACTGAATGCAAGTGATGAGAGAGGAATTGAAGTCGTAAGAAATCAGATCAAGCATTTCGCTCGAACTCTTCCGGCAGAGAACGCGCCATTCAAGATTCTTGTCCTTGATGAGGCGGACCACCTTACAAGCGATGCACAGCACGCCCTCAGACGTACAATGGAAAGCTATGCTTCATCATGCCGAATGATTCTGATATGCAACTATTCTAGCAGGATAATCCCGCCAATCCAGTCAAGGTGTGCAATGTTCAAGTTCTCGCGGTTGAGTGATGCGGATATTGCTGGCAGAATCGAGTATATTGCGAAAAAGGAAGGATTACAGCTTCTATCGAGTGGGAAAGAAGCGATACACTATCTTGCAGAGGGGGACATGAGGACTGCGATAAACCTGCTTCAAGCTGCAGCTTCTGCTGACAAGAAAATCACGGATACGGTCGTCTATGGAATGTCAGGCCAAGCAGACCCGGCTAAAGTGAGAGAGATGCTGGCGATGACCCGGTCCTCTGACTACAGTGGTGCTCTTGGGGTGCTTAATGGTCTCATCTACCAACAAGGGCTCTCGCCGCTCGACTTAGTACGGCAGATACATCGAGAAGTCATGAAGCTGGAGATTCCTGAGGACCAAAGGATGAGGATTCTTGAAAGAACTGCAGAGGCGGAGTTTCGAGTTGCAGAAGGTGCCAACGGAGAGATACAGCTTGCGGCACTACTATCGTTTATCGGCGTGGGAACGGCGTAGGAAATGAGCGAAGAGACTACTCCTTGGTCTGAGAAGTACAGACCCAGCAGCATGAATCAAGTTGTCGGCAATACCGAAGCTATGAATGAACTCCGAGACTGGGTAATATCTTGGAAAAGGGCGCCCCAGAAGGTCAAGGCCATTCTGCTGTTAGGACCGCCCGGTGTTGGCAAGACATCTGCGGTAATCGCCCTCTGTAAGGATCTGAATGCTGAACTGGTCGAATTCAATGCAAGCGACAAGCGCAACAAGGGGGTAATTGAAACAGAAGTCTGGACTGCAGTTACCCAGCAGACTCTTGATGGACGAATGCGGGTCGTTCTCTTGGATGAAATTGATGGACTGTCAGGCACAAGCGATAGAGGTGGTGCGGGAGCAATCCTCAAAGTGATTGCCGATTCTGTCCATCCAGTCGTGATGACGGCAAATGATCCCGAGAGCCCACGTCTTAAGGAGATTATAAAGTATTGTCGAGTTCTGACAATAAGACCAATCGAGCTGCAGGATATGATCAGTGTACTGAAACGCATAGCACACCTGAATGAAGCAGAAATCCCAGACAATGTCCTTGAAGAGGTAGCTGAGCATTCAAGTGGAGACTTGCGCGCCGCCATATCAGACCTAGAAGCAATTGCCATAGGTGGCCTTTCTCTTGGAGTAGGCGGTCTATCTTCGAGAGACGTGCGGCGAGGTATAAGAGAGACGCTCAGCCGGCTGTTTATGGCAACTAACCCCATAGTCGCCAAGAGAGCCCTCTCAGAAGCGGATGTGGACGAGGAAGAAATGATACTGTGGCTGGAAGAGAACATGAACTTGCATCTCACAACCCGCAGTGAACAAAATCGAGGATATGAGGCGCTTTCGCTAGCAGACTTGGCACTTGGAAGAATCCGACGAAGGCAAAGCTGGAGATTACTGGCTTATATTCACGACTTTATCTCGATGGGAATAGTAGTAGGCCGCTCTGAGACGCCCTTCCGACGAATCGATTATTCTGAACCTTCTTGGCCACTCTTGGCTTGGCGTGGTGCTAGGAGAACTGACAAAATCATGGAGCCCCTAACCAAGCTGTCGCGCATTGCAGGGGTCTCAAGACGAAGAGCGGCCCGGGTTTATTATGATGCAATTGAGCAAACCGTAGCACGAGATCCAAAAAGCGGAGAGTTCTTCGCTCGATGGTTGGGTGTCAGTAGGGGACTCCTAGGCTCGAAAGCAAGTCGTCGTTGAGTGCTGACATAACCCTTGCAGATCGGACAAAGAAGCTTAACTGGGTATTGATACTCTTCCGAACTCTTCTCAAGGCGAACTTGTTAACATTCATTCGCAGTGGAATAACTGCCTCCATGAGCACCAGACACTCGGGTGCGGCGGGTCTTATGCCACCATGTATTGTGTTGCGTTTCTGAAGTATCTCAGGAACGGATTCCGGATCTAGTTCATTCTGACCCACGTATAGGAGCATAGAGACTATCTTTCGGACGAGCTTCCATAGAAAGCTTGTACCGAATATGTCCAACGCCAATATTCCCTTGGATTCACTCATGCAGGCATTCAGAAGTGTTGCCTTAGAAGAACGGTTCCCATCGCGCTTTGAGAGAAGTGTAAAGTCGTGCGTTCCTATGAGATGCTGTGCTGCAGCTATCATCGACTTTGAGTCAAGTGAGATATTGGACATATCTAGGTAGTATCTGTAGTGACGCATTAGAATGCTCTGACGAGGCCTGAAACCCAATGGGGCCACAGCATGAGCCCAAAGTGCAGTGTCGTCTGGCAGATGCTTGTTTATCTGACTGATGTCCAAGGGTCTGTCTGTGGTTATCATTGCTATTTGGCCTATGCTGTGAACGCCTCCGTCAGTACGCCCGGATAGCTGAATCGAGGCAGGTGAGTGTGTCTCTCCGCTCCATTTCGTCACGGCATCAATGAGCGTGCCCTGAACTGTCCTCAATCCCGGTTGCCATTGTGATCCGTGGTAATTGCTGCCCAGATAGAAAAGGCGAACCAAATAGCCAGTCATATCGTTACGAACTTCCTACGATGACCAGAGGTCAAAGAGGTTCTTGAGAGACCTAGCTCTCAAATCCTCAACGCGGTACCGATAGATCTTGATTCGTCCGAAAGTCTTCTCTTCGACCAGTCCGGAATCAATGAGTACCTCGAGATGGGCCTTAGTAGAACTGTGATTAAGTGAGGCTCTCCTGCAGAGCTCGGATATGTTCAGTTCTCCGGCAATAGCCAACTCCCTGAGAATCCTCACTCTTCCCTTTGAAGAGAACAGATCTTCTATGAGCACGCGTGAACCGGGCTCCCTTCTCATGTGTTGTTATCAGCTCCCTTGTGTTGACTGGAGCAGGTCTAGAAGAAAACGTTCCAGCATGTCTGCAGGAACATCTGAAAGCCCCACGAGGGTGGTCTGCCCTCTCTGACCTGCCCCGGACCGTCTCGTATCAATCAGCCCGTGAGCATTCAAGTCTTGAACCCACTCCCACACCTGCGTGTGTGCCCGTGGTTCCACTCCATACTCCTCACACACTGTCCGATACATCTCTTCCACTTCGCCAATTGTGGCGTAGGCACTTCGAATCTCCTTAAGAGATCTGCTTGCGGCTAACAGTAAGAGCTTGCTTTGAACTGGTAGTGCTGTGAAAACTTCCTTTCTCAGCTCAGGGTGTGTGTCGGCCTTTGCTTGTCGAGCATAGTCCGGAACCACAACCTTTGACTCATCACGATCTGCCTGTTTGCCGGCGCGCCATAATAGCTCAATTGCGTATCTAGCATCACCACGTTCGGAAGCAATATCAGATATCACTTGAAGAGTCTCATCCATTACGACGTTTGGTTGAAATGCCAGCACAACACGATCCTTCAGAATGTCACAAAGAGCTTCGGAGTCATATTTGTCAAACCGTAGAATGTTACGCTGAAGAGTACTGAGTATGCTACGGTCGAACGAACTCTCATCAAGAGCAATGTCCCTGCCAACTCCAACAATCGAGATTCTCTGAGGTGCGTTTAATCTGTCATCGATTAGCCGCGTGAGATCGTACAGTATCTCTGCACCCCTCTGCTTGATAAAATAGTCCAGCTCGTCTAGAATCAACATGAGGTATCTATCCTGCGAATCGATAACTTCCAGAACCATCTGCAGGATTTCTTCAGGAGAATGACCTCTGCGTGGAAATCCTGAATTGAACTCACGCAGTATCCGGAGGTATACAAGATAGGTGCTCTTGTTCACACGGCAGTTTATGTGCAATTTGTGCAGACGGATGCCCCTTCTGCTTGCAGCCTGAACCATCTGCTCTGAGAATCGCTTAGCCACGGCGGTTTTTCCGCTGCCAACTGGGCCTTCAATTATGAACTTCTGACTAGTATGTCCGGGTGAAGTTATGAGTGTCTTGAAAGCTTGTGCTAGAGTCCTCAGTTCTGGTTCCCGATGAGGAAGGGTCTCAGGGACGTAGTCGGCAGATAGAAACTGTTCTGACTTGAATACGCTATGCCGGCTCAGTTCGTCCTCAACATAGTCCCGAGGCATTGTGGTCTGAGTACATGTCCTGATGTGAGCTTAAAAGCATTCCGCGGATTGTACGATTAAAAGCACAGGAGTGGCAGAGGTTACCGAAACTATTAGTGGCGAGCTCTTCACTCAAGATCCAGATCATCGTCGGAACCCGACTCATCGGGGTCATGACAGTCATCACTCGCCAGGCTCCAACATCAGTACATTCACCGTTTATTGTTTTCTGGACAGAGTTGGACACAGGAGTCTCTGTCCACCCAGAAACGGCACTGGGCTGCAACTCCGGGAGGCTTAGTTCGTGTGCCTTAACCTCAACAATCAGATTACTCTCCCAAGCTTACGTACTCCTACAATGCGATATCCAAGTCTGTCCATGTTTCCGGCAGCTGCCGCATACCCTTAAGTCTGGCGACAAATAATGGTGCGACCGCCGGGATTTGAAATCCCGCGGCTTTTGAAAACCGACTCGGGTTGGAAGCTTGGGAGGCTTCCGTCCTAACCAAACTAGACCACGGTCGCTAAAAGGTTGGACCTGTGGGTCTTGATAAAAGAGTATCGGCGAATCTCACGCTCGCGTGACCGGAGGGTCATCACGGTGGTGTGCATGAATGATTGGTTTCATTGAATTGTCCGACACTCCGCAGTCGCTCGATACTCTGACAAACCCTTGAATGACCCTACAGAAGTCTTATCTCTGTACCGGGTGAGTCCGACGTCGAGAGTCGCACACATGACTGCTCGAGGCTCTATAATACACTTCTGGCAAGGAAACCAAGCGTGCGCGGAAGCGGCTATCGCAGCTGGTTGTCGTTTCTTTGCAGGTTACCCGATAACTCCAGCTTCGGAGATTGCTGAGATCATGGCAGAAAGGCTTCCGCAGATAGGAGGAATCTATCTCCAGATGGAGGACGAGATCGGTGCCATCTCAGCAGTCATCGGAAGCTCCTGGGGCGGATTGCTGTCAATGACTGCAACCTCAGGACCGGGCTTTAGCTTGATGCAGGAGAGCATCGGCTATGCAGTGATGACTGAAACACCCTGTGTCATCGTTGACGTTCAAAGGGCAGGACCAAGCACGGGACAAGCTACGAAAGCAGCCCAAGGAGACATGATGCAGGCTAGGTGGGGGTCTCATGGAGACTATGAAAGTATAGTACTGGCCCCTTACTCATCACAGGAGACGTACGAACTGACTTTGAGAGCTTTCTATCTCTCTGAACGGTTGAGGCATCCCGTTATAGTGTTGTCAGACGAAGTAGTAGCCCACTCACGTGAAAGGGCGATTGTGAAGGATACAGGTAATCCTGTAGTAGAAAGGAGACTTGCATCTGAGGGTGAGCCACCGTTCGGGGGGGTCGACGAAACGGGTAGAGCGATAATGCCAAGATTTGGAGACGGCCACAACCTGCTCGTAACTGGCTCGACGCACGACGAACGCGGTTTGAGAAAAACGTCAGATCCGGAAGCTCATGATAAACTGATACGTAGGCTTACAAGAAAGATTCTCGCCAATAGGAATCTCCTGACCGATACGCTGGTTTCAGGACCACCAGAAGCGGAGTGGGGAGTGATTTCCTTTGGATGTACTTCAAGGACTGTTGAAGAAGTGATGATGGAGCAACGTGGCGCACCATCGCTTCGATCCCTGAGGCTAAGGACACTATGGCCTTTCCCAGACAAGGAAGTAAGGGCTTTTGCACGTACTGTAGGGAAATTGCTTGTGCCTGAATTGAACCTTGGACAGCTCGTTAGAGAGGTCTCTCGAGCTGCCGGAGACTCCGTTGAGGTATTGCCGCTGAACAAGATTGGCGGGGGATTGATGATAGAGCCGGACGAGTTGGTCAGAGCACTGACAGTAACCTGACAAGTTACCTGATTGCAGCTGTCATCACTTGCACAGTACGTATGAGAGCGATCGGTGGAAACGGTGATCATGATACTTGTTCGCATCCAGACAAAAACCGATATCGATTCGTTGCTGGTACCAAGCCAAATATGACTGATTTGAAAGATAAGCAAATGTGACCCCGGAGCAAGACAAAGAGGCAAAGGTACTGTCAACGGGTGATTGATTGTAGCATTGTTTGAGAAAATCAGTAGCCCGGTGTCAACGAAAGACATGGAGACGGTAGCATTGCCTACTGCATTGCCGATATCGTCGATAGCAGTGATATTTAGAATGAGGCTCTCTCCGTAGAATGCTGAAATGACTGTGCTACCCGCATGCATTTCTCCAGTGATTATTATCTCGACTACAGCCTGTTCAACGAAGATATAGGACTCTGTGACAACCTCTATCAAGAGCAAGTGATGGCCGAGGCATACTTGAGAACCGATGCTCAGTCTGATTGCCCCATGTACACCGGCCACACCGGCCCATTCCGACATTATCTGTGCATAGCTGTCTCTGAATCTAATCTGGAGCGTTTGGTTCTCAGGGCCTTCGGATTCAATCAAGAAGTCGATTGTGACATTGCTGTTGCGCATAACGCAGTAAGTATCGTTAGAAGAGAGAAACAGTAATGGACACAGTACTGCAAACTGAACAGGGACTGTCAGTTGATGGAGAAATGAAGGACTGGCGCCATGAATGAATAGGAAATATGTTTGGGTACCGATCTCGGCATCTCTCGGGACTGACCAGTATAGGAAGACTATTCCTTCAGAGTCGGTGCGATTGTAAGACGTTGATATGTTGTCGGGAGTGAGAAGATTCACAATGACATTCGGTGCCGGTGTCCCATTAGGGTCTGTTATGTGGACAAGAATTCCGGCTTGTGCACCCAAGATGACCGGAGCAATGGATTGAATCAACAGACGGGGCGTGAAAGACACGTTGCCTGTAAGTGTATGTGCGAGAGAGTCATGGAACATGGTCCTGTTGATGTTCAATGATATGATTGCTGTGCCCCAGACGCGTTCTGGCAAGTCCGCAGGAATGCAGAGATATCCAGAGGAGTTGGTGGTGACTTGGCATCTGACTAATGTGCGATTCTCAATGGAAAGGGTAAGGGTAGCAGGCAATGAGGGAATTATCATGCCGCTGAGACCGTCTGTCACTCTTACCTCGATTTGAATTGTAGAACCAGATACCATCTCCGTAGGCACAGTGACGTTTACTAAGATGGGTCTCGGAAGGCATTCGATATTTGCATTTGCAGCCGCAGTCTGATATAGTCCGTTTGTTGCAGTCAAATTGACGCTATAGAAACCAGGTCCGACGGAGAATGGTACAATGGCGTTATAATGACCATTTCCAATACCTACCATAAAGCCGCTAGAAAACGGGGTTGACCACTCAACGATGCTATTATCGATGGGCGAGAGAGACGAATTCAAGTGCTCTGCATTGATTTCAAGCGATTCGACTTGTCCATAGTATGGGAATTGGCAATAGACACGGCTTGGAGCATTTAGTATTCTTAGCGTAGAATGACCTGGCTCAACGACAACAATCCGAGACTCAGAAAATGGCAAGAATGAAAGCGACCCAGGACTAGTAAGCGTTAGGTTGTATGTACCGGGAGGGCCCATGTCTTCTGTCCAGTTGACGTGAAGCTGCCCTAGTGAGTCTGTTAGCGCCTCTGTCTCAAGCACGGGCTGCAGAGTAGAGTCATGAACGGATATCGAAATCGGTTGATTTGAAAACGGGATGTCGTTGTTGTGCGCGCCCGTTATTCTCAGTACGAGGGCCGTGTCGATTCCGAACTGGACTGACAACGGGGTTAGTGGAAGAGTGACCAGAGGCCCTCTTTTCATATTCACATCTATCACTTGGCTTCCACTTTGACTATATCCGTCATAGATCTCGTAGTTGAAAACGACCTCTGCAGAGGATCCATTGATACCTGGTGAGGTCTCGTTAGGCACAATAACGTAAGAGGACGTGAGAAAGCGAATATCGGGGGATGACGAAATGAAGTATCCTTGGTTGAACACGGGGCCCAAGTCTGTCACAACCCCAAAGGAGACATAACACCATCCCCCCTCTCCAAAATCAGCAACGAGCTTGGCGACCATGTCTATTGATTCGCCAACCTCATAGACCATCTTGTCAGTCTCAAAGTAGTAGAGCTCAAAGTAGAAAGCCGAAACAGGCGCTGACATGCACAGCGCTATGACTACCGAAAGTGACAACGTGGTCATTAGCTTAGCCAAAGTATCCACCAGAAAGGCGTGAGCATGATGCCTAAAAAAGGGCACAAGGTAATAGCGACAGGTTTAATTCAAGACCGTCGCTCCACGCTATGGAAAGCCAGACTGCCGGGAGCGTCAGAGTGCATGGTGATTAAGCTGAAGGATGCTGTCATCGACTTGATTGATGACACTGAAACCAAGAGACTAAAGCTCGTAAGAATAACGTCTAAGACGGATGGCGCAACTCTGACTATTGAACTTCCAGAAGCACTGTGTGAGAGGCTTAGCGTAAAAGATCGTGTTGATGTCAGTATAGATTCCAAACCCATTTCAAAGGGAGAAGAAGCCAAGCTGTATGCCGAGGGTACGCTGTTACGTATGGTTGAAGGAAAGGCTCTGGAGATTATGGGATCTGTCGGGGGTCTAAGAGTAGAGCTTAAGATCACGAAGCCGACACCCGCGCAGAGTAAGACATTTGCATCGAATGTGTTTTATCTCATGATTTTGTGATGGACTCGTTTGAGTGAGATGGTAGCTCGGACGAAGTAGTTTCGGGGTTCTCTCTTTCTGTATGGGCTGAATCCGGCTACCATATGGCCATGATTGTTCGATGAAATAGACAAGAGCTCTAAGCAATGAGATTGCGCACTTCTGGAATCTAGTTATCTGTTGGAGCTTTGGCAATCTCGGTGTGGTCTTTGGTCAATGAGGTGGATGAGCCACTCATAACCTCTTCATGGTCCTGTCCAGACTGTTCAGGGCAGTTGGTGACCAGTCAAGGGCATATAGTCTGCACAGAGTGCGGACTTGTGGTTTCAAGAGAATATGTACATCCTACGTATCAAATGGGCGAAGAGCAACATGCAGATGCTCCTGATGCGGCATCGTATGTCTCGTTGGGAAACAGACTGCATATCGTGGATGGACTTGGCAGTTACATTGGTTATCACAAGGATACGTACTTCCGAGACGCTCATGGGCAAACACTCTCTGGATATGCACAGAAGAAGTTCAAACGCTTGAAGCTTGTATACAGCGCCCGCATAAGAATCGGAAAAAGTGAAGCAAAGTATCGGGCACTTAGGACGCTGAATCATGTTTCGAAGTTGTTGATGTTAAGTGAACAAGTACGTGATCGCACAGCATATCTGTACAAGAAAGTAATCTCGGAAACTCCAGAGAAGGTTAACAACAATATCCTAGTGATGGCGGTATGCCTTTTGATGGCAGTACGCGAGTTCAAAGATGGAGCTCCGATAACTCTGGAAGAGATTGCTGGTGTTTTCGAAAGGTGTGGCCATAGAGTGAATGTACGCGCGATGGTGCGCGAAGCAATGCGGCTCAAGTCTATCACCGGTCACTCTCCCGAACTCAGGCGACCCGAGGATTATGTCCCCAGAGTATTGTCTATGGTGATGAACAACCCGAAAGTGATTAGTAAAATGAAATCTAGGGGATGGGATTCCAGCGAGTATGAAAATGCCATGAGAGGTAAGATGCTTGCCATACTCGATATGATACCCGCTTCAAAGAGAGGTGGTCGGAATCCATTCATATTTACAGTCTCAGTCGCTTATACTGGCGATAGATTGATAGCTGGTGAACATGGAAGACATTCCGTCCTAACTCAAAAGCTAGCCTCCAGAGCGACCAAAGTGGCCGAGTACAGTATTCGAGACCACTTTGGGGTGATAAAGAAGCTCTTAGAGAGTGTACCCAAAGCCGCCATCGAAAATTCGGAATAGTTACTGATTGGCAGCAAGCGTTTCTCTCGTCCCGATTCCGAGAGTTTGCGGCAGCTGTTAGAAACTAGGACAGACTCGGGGATTGGACTATAGGAGTGTATAAACCTGCGCGTAGAATCGAACTCCAGAAGTTGGCGCGACTCGGACCTCGAATAGCTGCAGACCGATGCCGTTTCTGGGCGGATAGAGACTTCTGTGCCCAACTCATAACGGATGATTCGATTCTCTATTCAGACTGCACAGTTCTGTACTGCCTCCATAGGCATGATAGCGGCTGGTGGACCGACGCGACGAAGTACCTCAATCGGGGAGCGAGAAACAACGGTGCCGATATGACTGTCAACTGGAATGAGAAGTGAGCAGTTGCTTGATAGTACCCAAGCTAAATGTACTAAGATGCCCAAAGACGCGTTGCAGGGGCTGCAAGCATGCATCAGTCACGACTGATGAACCTTGCACACGCCTCTCAGCTATGGCGTTGACCAGCGACCATCAGGATAAGATCCTGATTCTCGAACCCAATCAGGGGTTTGTTCACATAGGGGGACTCAAGGGAGAGTTTCCCAAAGGACCGCCTTGGCAAGCTGATGGCTGGGAGTCGGTTTATGTGGGAGACCATGGTACTCTGGACAATTGGGAAAGCCTCATTGACATTTATCCTGTCGGACCCTACCTATCCGTGTATTACAGGATTGCTTCTAGCCCGTCCACACTTCACAGGGCTGTTCCGTACGTCAGAACGCCCCTTGAGCTCGCTCTAGTTGAAAGACTATGCAAAGAGAAGAGTCAATTCACTGGAACTGTGGGCGCATGCAGAATGAATCTAACCGCAAGAATGAGAGAGATTTCATTTCTTGTTGCCGAGAGAATCTCGGACACATTGCCAGAAATCAGCAGCCCTACGAGAGCCAGAATCGCTGAAATAGTGGGGCATCGTTCAAATGCTCTTGGTTCGTTGTTTCCTGTCCTATTGGATGATGAGGTCGAAGAAACGTACATAGATGGACCTCAATCTTCAATGTACTTCGACCATCGGCGTCTTGGTCGATGTAGCTCGATGATTACTCTCGGACAACAAGACGCGGAACGAATCGTCACTCTTGTTAGATGTGAAAGCAATCTACATCTGGACAGGCATAACCCATCACTGAAGACTGACGTGAATCTGTTTGATGCGAATCTTCGCTTCTCCGTTTGTCTACCGCCACTCAGCGTGGATGGACTACATCTTGAAATCCGGCGTGCACCCAGTAATCCATATTCAATATATGACTTAATTCGCAACGGCACGCTCACCATCGAGGCTGCAGCCTTGCTTCTCTTGGCAGTGTGCGGAAGGTTCAATATCACAATAACTGGGGGGCCAGGATCGGGCAAGACCACTCTTCTGAATTCCTTAGACATGACTACTCCGCGAGCTTGGAGAAAGATCTATGTTGAAGATGCCATCGAGAGCAGGAGATTTGGGGACCACCATCAAGTGAGGTACAGAGTTGACCCCCTTGATGAGACCGAGGCGAAATTCGACAAGAGCACGGAAATCATCAAGACTCTTCATAGATCACCAGATTACCTGATTCTGGGGGAGATTCAGACTGCGGAGCACAGTCGTGCCCTGTTTCAAGCAATTGCTGCAGGTCTTAGGTCAATTCAGACGTGTCACAGCGACTCCGCTTCAAGTCTAGTATCCCGTTGGATGCTCAATCATGGAATCGATAGGTCAAGTATTGCTCTCATGGATGTAATTGTTACAGTTGAGAGACTGACACCGGGAGAGTCGAAACGCCGAGTGAAGGAAATCGCCGAGATTAGGAGAACTGTCAATGATGGGATGCTCTCCTTTGCTGGGCTGAACAGAGTATTCGCGAATGGCACGATTCTTCCCGAGAAATCAAGATGGGCCAAGGACGGTGCTTTTATCCTTCGTGCTCAGGAACAAGGTGCAGACAGTCACCTAGCAGCCTATGAAGCATTGATTGACAGGCTTGTCGGCTCATCAGATAGTTACGGTGCTGCTGATACTTCGCCTATCGGAGAAAGACTATGGAAGTCTGGCAATCCCTTCATGCATACTGAACAGGAATAGCTCGTATGCTTCTTGGCTACTGCCTCGCCAAGAAGCTATCGACTTGTTGATCGAATAGGATCATAGTTCATCTTACTGAGGTCCTAACTTGAACTCAATGTCGAGCCATTCTGATATCGGTGGGACTTAAAATAGGATTCAGAGGACAGACATAATTGGGTACGGACACATGAGTATGCGACCAAAGCTGAAGAGTGACACCAAGGGAGGACCATTGGTAGAGGAGAGCTTGTTATTGGGTCTTGCTGTGATTACGGTTTCAATAGTGATTGCAGTAATACTGGAAGCCACAGGTTGGGCTCAAGATGTTGTAAATGGTCTATTCCAGCTCCTCAAGGATAGCTGGAGTGGTCTGACAGGGCTTTTGACACCTTAGGTTTTATCGTGGAAGATACCTGCGGCCGGGGAAACTCTTAGGATTAGTTGCTCGAAATCGGAACAAGCCAAGGTGCGGCAGTGTTGAATATGCCAATTGATTCAGAGAAAGGCTTATTTGCAGAGCAAAAAGTGAAGCCCTGCTCCGGGCTGGAACCACCAAGGCTCCGGTAGACGCATTGAGTTTGATCTGCAATGCGGTCGTATGTAGTCCGGCCCAGCATTGGGGACCCTCGATCCTCAGACCCGGGTTCAAATCCCGGCCGGAGCACCATCGAGCAATCAATTCAATAGATATCTTCTTCTCGCAACGGGAATGCTCACAACCAATATCGATAGACCGGCGCTTATCATGAACCCAAGGATGCCAGCACCTTGTATCGATGAGATGTCGAGGAAATTGAGTGTGATGATTGTATAGCCAGCACTGAAGAAGAGGAAACGCGAAGTCTCAATCCAGTATGAAAGATTGAAACAACCAGCGTAAGTTGGGAACGATAGATAGAACTCAGCAATTCCTCCAGGTCCGCTTAGAACACACCCTCTACTGGATAGCCATTCAAAGTTCACTGCAACGTAGGCCAAAAGCGATCCATTCAGTGCACGAAGCACCAGCCGAACATGAATCTGCTGTAGTGGTGGTATCATCTGATAGTCATACAGTGTCATGGACACGGGCATCTTCTGAGTTACAATGACTGTGTAGGGCATTGATGTGGCCAGTCTGTATTCGCTAGGACTGCCGCAATAGGTGAAGAGTAGTTCAAGCAGGCACGACGCCTTTGGGGCAACGAATCGAATCCAAAATACTCCAGTGAGATTTGTGAGAACGGTGAATTCGGTCGTGTTGTCGGTATGTACGTTCACCGTTGTGTTGGCATAGTCGTGTTCGAAGTCGCCCAAGTGCAATTCCACGAGGAATTCTTGACCGGGATAAGCATAGCCCATGATTTCAGTGTAGAGGAACTTGAATTCCGGACGCACCCAAACCACGCCTTCGAACGTGTACGTTCTGTTGAGTAGGTAGTCGCTGTCCAAGATATTGAGGACAAAGCTCCTTGGACCTTCCTTACCCGTAATCTGAAGACCTATAGGTACCAGCACGGTATCGGGCAGAATCGGCTGTCTAATCGCTTGACCGGTAGTCAAGTCATGAAGACTCAACGAGGCACCCGATAGCGGGCGACCAAGCAAGTCTTTCACTTCGACTCTGATATCTGCTTGCGTTCCAGCTATCATGAGTTCTGGCAGGATGACCTTGACGAAGGACGGGCTGACTATATTGATTTCAACACTAAGAAGGGAAGGAGCATATCGTGACGTGCCAGGGTACCTAACAGCTAACCCGTGAGGACCCAAAGAGAAGGTGGAATCTATGTCTGTATGGAGAGATGCAATACCTGAACTGTTGGTCGTGATGTAAGCAAGCAGTGTACCATCGAGCAGAACTTCGAGTGGGACGCCGGACGAGGCCTGTCCATCGGTCTCCAAGAGTATGCAAGACTGAATGCTGCCATTTAGCTCGATCGGATTCTGAGGAGGGTTTACGAGGAGTAGGTTACTAGGAAGTTGCTGGATAGAGATGTTAAAGAAAGCCTCAGATGCTTCAGTGAAATTGCATAAATCCCGTTCGTGAACGACTTTTATTTGGTTTACCCCAAGCTGCCCCCAACTGCTATTGCAGTTGATCGCGAAGCTGACTTGACCTGAACTGTCTGTTATGCCGGTCTTGAGCCGTACAGCATTCCAAAACACGGCAAGGTATGCGTTTGGTAGAACCATGCCCCCATCGTTTAGAATTGTCGCTGTGAGCGTGAGAACGTCGTCGGGAGCGAGAGTATCTTTGGCCACACGGACACTGATTGTAGTGTGTGATAGAATGGTAATGAATGCCCACTGGCATGATGGGCTCAGGGCTAATGATTGGTTCCCACGGAATGTTGCGTTAAGAACACTGATTCCAAGCGGTTGGTCTGTTGGAATGATCCATTGAATTGCGGCTATACCGCTCGGGTTCGTCTGCGCGCAACCCAAGAATGTGTTGTATGTCTGCTCGAAGAACTCGATCTGTTGGTTTGGAACGGGATTGCCGTAGGTGCCATTTGTTAGAAGCGTAGCGCTGATGGACACGCGCTCTCCACGACAAACAATTGTGCCTTCTTCAGCACAGGTCTCGTTGACAGCAAAGGAGACCAAAAAAGCCAAGATTCCTAAGGTGAAGCAGAAAAGAAAACGTGTATCTGTTCGTCGATGCATCTCGCTTCGCGGTTCTCCTTGTCTGAATTTTCTGCGGTTGTTTTTGTATCAGAAGGGTACTGCATACTCATCTGTTTCTGACCAATGATTGAGCTTGCTTCTTGCTGTCAATCATCATACCGGGACTTGCTGATTCGTGTCTTTTAATCTCCTAGAACCTGCGGCCAGCGCGGCTTTTGCGAGGAAAGACCCATGGCATGAACAGCCACTCAAGATGCTGTAACGTGACCGATTCGGGGGAGTTCATATGGCAGACGAGAGCACGAGGAGAGGATCCAGGCGGCGGACAGAATTAATCTGATTTGAACAGCGGTGATAGCACTATATGCGGGGCCAAAAAGCCTGTCACGAGGGTTACTCGGTTAAGTGGAAAGACAAAGTATGGTCACGCCGGGCAAGAATGGTCAAATATGGAGGAGCACAGCTTTGTCTAATCTATTTTATTGCAGTCTATGTCCTTCCCCTTGCTGGCATTATCAGGCAGCCCTTTGTTCCATTCAAAGCAGCTACTGAGATTCTCATCTGTGCTTTCCCAATATGCTGTGGTTTGATTATTGCAGCAGAGAAGATTGTGACGGAATCGATTTCGTTCTTCCTAGAAGATGAGTTCTATGTGGTCCGCATTGGAAATCGTGCTGTTGCAGTCTGCTGTCTAGAAATGATGTCCGTCCCTGGATCCGTCGAGCAGGATTCTAACAACAGACCAAGATACAACACAACGATGCTCCTCGCCTTGCGAGCAGGGATGGACAGCCATGTGACGATGGCATACGAAGTTGGTCTAGAGAGAGATGAGCCGTTTCTTCGAGTGTTCATTAGCATAATGGGGACCTGCCTTACCGAAATGGAGGAGACTCTGAAGAGAGAGGCAACCAGAGCAGAGGCAATTTTGCTGGCATGTCTCAATAATGTGGATCTCCGACAACTGAAGGGCGAGAGCCTGAAGGCGGCGGCGTTATCCATCATTGGAACAGCCGCTTTAGTGGGGACTAGGATTGGCGAGAAAGGAATGCAGACTAGGTCAGCAATCGTATTCTCTGGTAATCCGAGGATTGCGCCTTCGGAGTTCACATCTCAGATTGGCACATTTCTTTCTACAGCGCTCAAGCAACGATATTCGGTGACTCTAACATGCGTGTTTTCGTCCGCAAAGGGCGGTAATGATAGAAGGAAACTTGAAGCGGAATGGAAATCCATCCAAGGGAGAGAGAAGAAACAAGAGGATTCGCTTGAGGACCAAGCAGCAAAGAAAGATCTCTTGAGTCAATACGAACAGGTACAAGCTGAGGAGGGGTGGTTTGATTCGAGTGTCTATATTGTGATAGCTGCCGAGAGTCCCACCGAACTAGAAGTTGTCAAAGAGGGATTGAAAGGACTTGCTTTCTCAGTGTGGGGCGGAGATGACAATGTATCAATATCAGATGAGAAGATTGGCGGCAGGATGGCTTGCAGGTTGCTTGCAAGGCGACACCTTGGCCGACAGAGGATGCATGTGAGCAGACTGGCAGCTTTTGTAAACACACCAGTACAGACTATTCCGGTTGTGACCGCACCGCAGATTCCTGACTTTTACGTTCCTCCGAGAGAACTTGTGGACAATGAGTTGTACATAGGTTGGACTGTCTACGGCGGACGTCTGCTCAACAAAGTGGGGCTGAAAAAGGAGTGGTTGAGAGAGCATGTTGCAGTTCTTGGTTCTACCGGTACCGGAAAAACATCGTTGGTCAAGAGACTGATGGCTGAACTGAGTATGAAGACTGATGTGCCTTGGTGGGTATTTGATTTGAAAGGTTCTGAATATAGCGACCTCGCAAACGTAGGCAGACAGGATGTAATGATACTTCGCCCGGGACTTGACCCCTCTTTCGTGATAGGCCTATTGGATCCTGAGGCTGATACAAAAGAAAAACAAGCCCATGCAACATTCGTCATTCTGAGAGAACTCCTAAGGGAGATGGGTACCTCAACAGAACTCTCTCCAGCTATGGAGAAGCTATTGAGGGATGCGATTCTTGACACGGCAAAGATGCCAAATCACGGTAACTCGGTGCACGCATTGATTGATAAAATCAATCAGCTCGCTGATAGTGACCGCACGGGAATTATGACAAGAGATGCCTTGCTAAATCGCTTAGAGGTCCTTTCCCGAGAGCCATTGGGTTCGATTCTAGGTGGAGGGTCACACTCGATGGTAGTATCGAGTTTACTTAGCAAGCGTGTAGTATTCGATTTGCGGTACGTTGCACGAACAGGAGGCATGGACGCCGCCCGTCTTTTGTATAATCTGGTCGCGAAACGCATCTTTGATGGTGCAATGCGCCGTGGTATAACAGCCGAACTCAATCATGTTGTCGTGCTTGAGGAAGCAAACAACCTCGTTCCTGAAAGCTACACGAGACAATCCGCAGCAGATGTAACAACAGGCGAGTCAATGGTGATGTTGCAGAGAGCTACTGGTCAGGGTGTCATTGTCGTTTCAACTAGACCAAATATCTCATCAAATATCCTAGCAAATACTGCCACGAAGATTACATTCAGACTGCCCTATGACAGCTCAGTCGGGGCGAGATTCATGTCCTTGAATGACACACAGGAGCGTTACCTTCGGATGCTCAAGGTGGGAAGAGCACTAATCGTGACCCCGGAGACAGATACCTTCGAGCTGGCAACGGCATCATTTGAAGTGGTGCCGCCAGCGGAATCAATCGAGACTGACATCGACTCAGAGAAACAAGACCGGACTCAGGACCATGCGGCCACTGAACTGGGACGGACAGAGATGATGCAATTGTGTGCTCCAGACAGCGTGACTGCAATCAGGACAAAAAGGGCCATGAGCAGCGCTGTTACTGTCGAGCATCGGGGCGTTGTATTTGATGGTTTGGGAGAACTGGCGAACCAGGCGGTGGCATTCCTTGCATCACACGGCGTAGCCACAAGAGATGAACTGCAGAATGTGCTGACTGCTTTCAACCCACAAATCAGGAATGATGATGCGGCCGAGTTGATCCAGGAACTTGTGTCTCTAGGTTCGATTGAACGCGAGTCTCTGCCGCTTGTCGGAGGCGGGGTTCTTTTTACGTTACCGGGCAAAGGATGTGATGCGATAAGAGAGGCGGTAATTGGGTATGTCTCAGTGCGCTTGGGACGGTCTCTGAGTTCAGAGGAGAATGGGCGTCTTGGAAATGAAGTCGTCATTGTGGACGACAAGGCAATTCTCATAGTTCCTGAGCACCTGAAAGCGTCGTCCATGGAGAGTGTCCTTGAAAGAATCCGGTATCAGATGAGCACCATGGGAAATGGCGTGACAGAGCTATTTGTGATAGTCAGAGGAAGCGTCGCAGCCGCTAGGCTAAGAGAGCTAATGGACAGAAATGAAGAGTATGATGCGGTGAGCGTTGTTTCAGCTTTTCCGAGTTCACTCGATAAGATGATTGAGACTCAACTTCAAAGAAGCAAATCGGGAAAGATGCAGGAATCGGATACGGGTGTCTCTGAGATTGGTAGCAGAATGGAGGGTACCACGCTGAAAGAGGAAACGGCCGAGGACAATGCTCGTGCCCGTTCCTCAATGCAGTTGCGGCTTTGGTTCGGTGTAATCCAAGAATTTGTGGACTTATCGAATGGCAAAGTCAGATGGAATACACTCGTAGAATTCATTGATACAACTGCGCTTCAATCAGTCAAGGGAAGGTCAATTCCCATGAGCGCATACGAAGGCAAACAGGCATTGACAGATTTGTTGTCGGATGGCCGACTTGTGGCAATGAGAGTTAGGAACGGCAGAGCATTTCCAAGTCTGGAGGAGGGATTATGGGTAGTTGGCCGTTCAGCTATCAGGGATCTTAAGACGACCGCGGTTGGTGCTCTTGAATCGCAGTTGCTGAAGCTTAATGAGCCGATTGCGAAGGGCCATGGCTGCTATGATTTGTGTGCAGGAGGCAAGTCTTATGCTGTCTTTCCGAGTCAAGATCAACTTGACATTCTCTTGCAGCTTGACAATGAAATCGTCTGCAAGTCGTGCGAATCCACCCAGGCAATCTGTATCCTACCCGCCGCCGAATACCTTGACGACGAAGCAGCCAAACCTGCTAATTTGAGAATATGTGAATTAGAAGATGTGCAGAGCATCATAGGACGCAGCAGAAGCACGGGAGATGCCAGAGTTCGCAGGTAATACGATTCTGCTCATGGTATGCGCAGTTAGTATGGTTGGAAGACCTAGAGTATAATCCTCGTGCAAAGGACGGGTTTTCGAGAGAGCAATGCTTCTAGACGCCCAGGCACAGACAGGTTGAACACAGCAATCTCTCTTTTCTTTCCCGCGAGTTTAGTCAACTCGGCAAGCTTGGCCGTCATTCCCCCGGTAACGTCCGTGGCTTTTGATGAGCTTGCCCCGAGCATGACTTGATTCATATTCGACTTGTCGATGATAGGAATCATCGTGGCATTCGGTTTGTCTCTAGGATCGGCTTCGTACACACCATCAACATCAGTTCCGATATACACAGATTCTGCGTCAAGGATTTCTGCTATGTGCACAAGAATCGTATCACCGCTAAGGATTGATGCACCACGAATGTCGTCAAAGCATACATCGCCGTGAGTCACCACTGTCAGCCCTGTCTGAAGTGCCCTTTGAATCAGTTCCATAGGAAAGCTAGACACCGAACCATCATGCATCTGTACAAAAGAGAAAGGAGAAAACACAGCTGCGGGTATCCCAACATTCTGCATTATGCGCTCGATTTGCATTGAAAGCAGAGTCATGTTATGACGAATCGCAGGGACACCTGCCAGAAGGCGTTCCTTCGGTGTCTTTGGGTCTCCAAAACCGAATCGATGGGCTGCCTGATGACCATGTGCTCCGCCGCCGAGGACAATGACCAGATTACCGTTGTACCCCTTCAACTCGAGAGCTATGCGTTTCACTGCTTCGTGATTTACTCTGGGTGGAGAAGCGCTCTTGTGAGTGATTACAGAACCTCCAAGCTTAACAACTGTCACACGGTGCAATGATGAAGCCCCGAGAATGTGTCCGAAAAGGCAGCTTATGGAGGTTATTATTGATGGACGGCCTGTGTTGTCGTGAGAAAGCGGGCCGCTGTGGCAGTCCCTAGAGCATGAACGGATGGAGAGGGAGGAATCTCGATGGAAGAGATGCAATTGCTGTAAAGACTGGCGATGTCTGATACATCCGGGATTGTTGGAAGCCGAAGGCCAAATACAGACGGCAGGGAACCAAGAGAATTGAAATATCAGCGTGGGCAGGTACTACCCATTCGTTGTAACATACAGGTTGCAAAGCAACCTTTTTATCCGATTCCACGCTGGCTGCCGGGGACGTCTCCTCAAGCGGGGTAAACAGTCACATGACTCAGAGAGCTAGGATTCGACTATCGAGTACGAGTACAGAGTATCTCGATGGCGTATGCAATCAAATCAAGCGAATTACCCGCAAGACAGGAGTACGGATGGCTGGTCCGATTCCGTTGCCCACGCGTCGAATGATTGTTCCCACGCGGAAAACGCCCTGTGGACAGGGTTCCGAGTCATGGGATAAGTGGGAGATGAGGATACACAAGCGATTGATTGACATCGATGCCGATGAGCGTGCCATCCGTCAGATAATGCGTGTGAAGATTCCTGATTCTGTGTATATCGAGATTGAGCTTACCGGATAGTGCCCGAGTCTTATCTCGAGTTACGGCGATTTCAGAAGAAGGACTGTGTTCGGTCACCGGAGCGTATATGAGGTTCGCTTGTCCCTCATAGAGGCAGAAATCATGTGCGGAATAATCGGTGTAGTTCAAGAACGAGGAGAAGTGGCTCCGTTCCTTCATCAAGCGCTGAAGAGGCTGGAGTATAGAGGCTACGATTCAGTAGGAGTAACAACCATTGCGAACGAGCACCTATACATTAAGAAAGAGAAGGGTAAGATTGACGAGGTACACAAGAAACTCAATCTGGACGATCTTCCTGGGTCTATAGGCATCGGACATACTAGATGGGCCACACATGGAATACCTTCCATGCTGAACTCGCATCCGCATTTTGACTGCAATGACGAGATAGCTGTTGTACACAATGGTGTAATAGATAATTTTCTGGAACTAAGGAGCGAACTCAGTGCAAGAGGGCATGTTTTCAACTCTGATACGGATACAGAAGTCATTCCTCACATGATTGAAGAGTATATGAATGAGGGAATGGACCTGAAAGCGGCTCTCAGAAGAGTTGCTCTTAGGATTGAAGGAACCTATGCGATTGTTGTCATGACGACGAGAGAGCCGGACAAGATATGTGCCGTCAGAGACGGCAATCCTCTAGTAATCGGCACGCAGGAGGGTGTACACTACATTAGTTCGGACATTCCGGCTTTTCTGCCGATGACGAACAACATGGTCCTTCTCTTGGATGGGGAGATTGCCAGCCTCTCTGCGAGCGGAGTTCAAATCGAGAAGCTTTCAGATGGTAGTAGAGTACAGCGTGAAAGCATCAAGGTGAGTTGGACCGCAGATCAGGCCCAGAAGGGTGGCTTTCCTCATTTCATGCTCAAGGAGATTCATGAGCAGCCGGAAGCAATCAGGAATACGCTAAGGCTTCCTAGAGATTCAATCGTCAAGGCTACCGAGATTATTCAGAGTGCAGATAAAGTGTATATGATAGCAATGGGTACATCTAGTCATGCTGCCATGGCTGGGCGGCATATGTTTGGCTCTCTTGGCGGAGTACTTCCGATATGCGAACTGGCGAGCGACTTTCAAGATAGTGTTTATGATGCCCTCTCTGGGGATGATTGCATATTGGCAATCACACAGTCGGGAGAGACAACAGACACTATTGCGGCGACGAAGTACGCCAAGCATCTTGGTGCCAAAGTGATTGCAGTCACGAATGTGGTAGGAAGTTCAATAACACAGTCTGCCGACCACACGATCATTACGCAGGCGGGACCTGAAATCGGGGTTGCTGCAACGAAGACTTTCATGGTGCAGCTTACTGCATTGGCCCAGATTGCATTGACCTTGGCCGAAAGTAATCGAAAGATGGACCGAGACATCATCTTGAGAAAGCGAGAAGGTCTTGCTAGACTTCCAGAGATTGTGTCTGAAGTGATAACTAGAAATGAAGAGCGATCACGAATGCTAGCTGGTGTGTTCTATGACAAACCGAGCTTCTTGTTTCTCGGACGGGGCGTGTCGGTGGCAACTGCGAATGAAGGAGCATTGAAGCTGAAAGAGATAGCCTACAACCATGCTGAAGGGTATTCGGCAGGCCAATCAAAACATGGACCGATTGCACTCGTACAGGATGGCTATCCTGTGGTATGTGTCGTTCCTAGAGATGTTACAAGAAACCGCATGATTGGGAACATAATGGAGATGAAAGCGAGGGGAGCATCGATCGTCTCCGTTGTCGAAAAGGACGATCAAGAAGTCAGTGGCCTCTCGGATCATGTCCTCGAAATACCAGCAGGTGTTGAATCGGAATTCTCACCAATGCCGTATGTGGTACCACTCCAGCTGTTCAGTTATTATGTTGCGCTGAGAAAGGGATATGACCCTGACAAGCCTCGCAATCTTGCCAAGTCTGTGACTGTCCTCTAGCGGGCTTAAATCCGCTTGAATGGAATAGTCCCTCGTGAGCGTTGTCATGCAGTATTGTATTCTAAGCCCTTTGGTAGATTTTGCGAATGTCATATCCCAACATCTTGCGGAGATATGGGCATTCTTGATGCTTGTCGGCAGGATTTCGGCGATTATTGTTGTGCTTGCAGGAGCGATTCTTTGGTTCACTGAAGTGAATTCGTCCAAGGGGAAACAGCTGGTCATGAGCGGTATTCTGCTAGCGGTTGTGGTTCAGTACTTTGTTATGTATCCTCCGTCCTTCGCCTTAGGCTAGGGTCGTAAACTTGCTCGGTTCACAGTAGTTGTTCACGTATGAGCCTCAGCGATTCTGCAAGCCTATCGATATCCTGGAATGAATTGTAGACATGCAGAGATGCTTGTATGATCCCCTCATTTGCGAATACTCGGATTAGAGGGTGTGCACAAAGCAGACCACTTCTGACTGCAACATTCGATTGGTCTAGGAACAGCGAAATGTCGTGGCAGCTGATTCCGCCACCTTCACCCATGTTAAAGCCGAAGATCGTTGAACTCTCACTAGGCAGACCGTAAAGAACGAGATTATCGATGCTAGTCAGACGTTCCAGCATGTATTGAGATAGAGCCTTCATGTGATCAAGAAATCCTCTTGAATGGAGGGTACGGAGATAGTCAATAGCTGCCCCCAAGCCGACAATCGCTGGAACATTGATGGTTCCTGGTTCAAACTTATCGGGTTGCATGGCTATGTCATAGGAGGAGGGGGTTACATTGGCCACCGCGGATCCTCCGATTATGCCCGGTAGTAAGACTGTGCCCAGTGATTTGTCTATCCACTGTACTGTTAGACCAGGAGGACCCATGAGTCCAACGTTGCCCGAAAAGAAGAGAACATCGGCACCGATTGATTTGGGGGAATGGGTTGTAGTCCCCATAGATCGAGTCGCATCGGTCATCAGTATCGCTCCGTTTTCGTGAGCAATTCCTGCGATTTCGTTGGTCGGGTTTTGAACACCGACACCGGTTGTGACATCGCTAACAGCAATCATTCCTGTTCTGCTGTTGACCCGTGCCTTCAGTTGCTCGATTTGCAGCAATCCCGTATTATCGATTGGAATAATGTCGACTTGGAGACCAAGAACCTCAGCCACCCTTAGGAGAGTCGTGAGGATGGAATGTTCTTCGCTCTCAGCAATTGCGATGTGGTCTCTATTCTCTTTGTGCCAGTCATATCCGTAGGCAAATGATGCCACTGCGGCAGGGAGAGAGCCATGAAACGAGACCTGCGATTTCTCTGTGTTGATGAAATCGGCCAGCGATGAACGGGCATTTTCAACGAGAGTATTGCTCATAACAGCGAGTTTGTATGCGCCTCGGCGAGAAGAGACAGTACAGGTGTTTAGGAAGATAGTAGTAGCCTTGATAGCTTTCTTTGGAACGAGACTCGTACTAGCTGAGTCAAAGTATGCAAGGTCGGGATGGACGTCGTAGACGCCGAAGTCGGACTTTACCTCGAGCATGACTGTCACGGTGAACGCTTCAATGTGCAGGCTTTTAACGTCATCCGATGTTGGGTCGTCAGCTTATGCGGTCGAACGTTGATTTTCTTGAGGGCTATTTTCTTGTCACAGAGGACAATCATATATTCGAAGTGAAGGGCGATGTGCATCCTGCGGATCGTGTAATTGCCTACCTTCGATATGTGCCGAGTGAGAGTGGTGATCGATACTCCTCGACCGGTATGAGGTATGAGAAGGTCTATTCGCTGCATGAACGTGAGAGGTATCTTACCGACAAATATCCTGAGTACTTATGGTACGACGAGAGACGTGGACGAGTGCTTCAGAGTGTACCGGTGAGCCGCATTGCTTTCGTTTTGAACCCCGTGACACGTTTGGGCCAGATGAAAGACATGGGAAAGCACCTTAGTGCACTGGAGAAAACCTCGCTGAAGCTGGTGCAGACTTTTGTGGATAAGGCTGGTTTGAGCTGGTCAAATGTCGGTATCACCGGGTCCCAACTCGCAGGATTGTCGACAGAAGAGTCCGACATTGACGTGGTTGTATACGGATCTCTATCTGCACGGAGACTGTTCAGTCTGTTGCGGAATCGTGGTGAAGCGCTTGGAATCAGACGTTATTCGGGGAAGAAGCTTGACAGCCATGTTTCGTTCAGGTGGGGAGAAGAGAATGTACGGTCGGAAATTCTGACAAGGATTGAATCGAAAAAAGTACTCCAGGGAGAGTTCGATTCGTACGATTTCTTTGTGCGTAATGTTAAGCTACCTGAAGAGATAGCCTACTCCTACGAAGACATATCGTTTATCAACAAGGGGATTCGAACGGTCCGGGCGAAAGTCCTTGATAACCAGGATTGTATCTTCACTCCTTGCATATATCGCGTTGAGTGCAAGGAAGATCCTAGTGTAAAGGTGCTGGTGAGCTATCGTGGAAAATTCACTGAACAAGCCGAGAACGGAATGGTGGTCGAGGCCAGAGGAAGAGTAGAGAAGGTCTACGTTAGTACAACGAAAGAAGAGTTCACTCAGCTTGTCTTAGGTGAAGACAGTGCCGATTATATGGTACCCGTCGGCCTAGTGGCCGATTCGGCACAGTAACAAACATTCACATCAAATGACTGTGAACGGCGCGCTTCCTGTGAATGTCGTCAAAAAAATAGGGCGCATATTGTGTTGTTTGATGCTTGCAGGTGCGATAGATGCGTTCAGTGCTGTGAATAAGAGCACCCCCTCGTTGCCACTGGAAATGAGGTGCAAGGCCTATAATAGGTTGCATC
>Ga0153916_10000359_pt1 | contig 30076 bp, 19 predicted proteins | sample Opewatmetagenome_FD_109642 | JGI IMG/M metagenome (GOLD analysis project Ga0153916, IMG submission 109642) | Freshwater wetland microbial communities from Ohio, USA - Open water 3 Core 3 Depth 4 metaG | ecosystem: Environmental > Aquatic > Freshwater > Wetlands | place: USA: Ohio, Lake Erie...
ACGCCGGCACTGAATACCTTACCCTGGCAGCCGGGAGCATTTTCCTTGCAGCGGAAACACGTCAAGCCTGGTTAGAACGGAATAATAAAAAAGGAAGTAGTAACTGAAGAACCAGGATTGGTATATACACGACGAAGACGAGGAAGAATTTGGAGACGCCATCCATCGTCGGACAGAAGAACTATACAATGTCTCCGATACCCCACCTGACGAAAATGGGTTCATCGAGTGTCCAGTACTTTCCTTGAAAGATGTGGTTATCTATCCTCATATGATTTCTCCTCTTTTTGTTGGACGGGAATCATCTCTGTCAGCTATTGAGGAAGCGCAGTTTAACAATCTGACTGTTATAGCTTTAACTCAATCTGATTCAGAACAGGATAATCCTGGGACAGATGGATACTATCCGATTGGTGTTGAGATGGCTGTTGGGCGCTTATTGAATATGCCCGATGGATCTAGCTCAGCATTGGTTCAGGGTCGTCGGCGTATCGAATTATTAGAGTTTACCCAATTAGAACCATTTCCACGCGCCAGAGCCAGACCTATTTATGAAAGCGTCGATGTCGATCGCCAGACGGATGCTACGATGCGCACTGCTCTGGAGATCTTCCAACGCTGTGTTCAACTCGATCGCAGTCTTCCCGAAGAATCGTATTTATTTGCACTAAATATTGAAGAACCAGGATGGTTGGCAGATATGATTGCCACAACCATCGCACCTGCGCTTGAAGAACGCCTGCAGTTACTCCAGATGCTTAATCCCTTCGAACGGCTGCAACGGGTGGTCACCCTGCTTGCCAAGGAAGTTGATGTGCTGGAGCTCGAAGACGAAATTCATTCTCGCGCTCAGGGAGAAGTGGATCGCACCCAACGAGAATACTACCTCCGGGAACAAATGAAAGTTATCCAAACAGAATTAGGAGAAGGGGATGCCTGGACACGGGAACTTTATGAATTACGCAGCCGAGTAGAAGGTAGCAGTCTTCCCGAAGAAGTCATGGTTCGAACCATTAAGGAGATCGAACGGCTGAACCAAATGCCCCCTATGTCTCCCGAAGTTGGGATCATCCGTACTTATATCGATTGGATCCTGGAATTACCTTGGATGCAAAGCACTGAAGATAACCTGGACGTTAAACACGCAGCCAACATCTTAGAACAATACCATTATGGTTTACCTCGTGCAAAAGAACGTATTCTCGAATACATAGCAGTTCGCTCATTAAAACCCAAGCGCTTACGCCAACCTATCTTATGCTTCGTTGGTCCACCTGGAACAGGTAAAACCTCTCTAGGAAGATCAATTGCGGAAGCATTAGGACGGAAATTTGTAAGACTTTCCTTAGGTGGAGTACGGGACGAAGCAGAAATACGCGGTCACCGTCGTACTTATATAGGTGCGTTGCCTGGGCGTATTTTACAAACTATGCGCCGGGCAAGCACAATCAATCCATTGTTCATGCTGGATGAGATCGATAAACTTGGGCAAGACTTCCGGGGAGATCCATCATCTGCCTTATTAGAAGTTTTAGATCCAGAACAAAACCACGCATTTTCCGACCATTATCTGGAAGTAGCGTATGATTTATCCAAGGTATTGTTTATAACCACCGCCAATTACCAGGGGCCTATTCCTCCAGCTCTATTAGATCGTATGGAAGTTATTGAGTTCCCAGGATATATCGAAGAAGAAAAGCTAGAAATTGCCCGTCGATTTCTTGTCCCTCGCCAAATGGAGGAGAATGGTCTGGCTACCGATGAACTCCAATTTCCCGAGAAAGCACTTCAACGGATTATTCGAGAATATACATATGAAGCCGGAGTACGTAATCTTGAGCGAGAAATAGGCCGGATCTGCCGGAAAATCGCTCGTATGAAAGCGGAACATAAGAGGTTTCCTAACCATATTACTCCAACCACAATCGAGAAATATTTGGGTCCACCTGAATTCTTCGGTTTGGAAGCAGAACATAAAGACGAGATAGGTGTTGCCACGGCTGTGGCTTGGACTGAAAATGGTGGTGAAATTATGCCAGTAGAAGTCTTGTTATTAGAAGGGAAAGGAAATTTACAAATAACAGGACAGATCGGTAATGTGATGCAAGAATCTGCCCAGGCAGCTCTTTCTTACATCAAATCCCGAGCACGTCAATTAGAAGTGGACATGGATGTATTCGATAATATTGACGTACATATTCATATCCCTGAAGGTGCAATTCCGAAGGACGGACCGAGTGCTGGTATAACAATATGCACTGCTTTAGCATCTGCTTTCACAGGGCGCGAAGTGCACCGAGAAGTGGGCATGACTGGTGAGATTACCCTTCGTGGGAAAGTTTTACCGGTTGGAGGTTTACGAGAAAAAGTATTAGCCGCTCACCGGGCTGGACTAAGAACTGTCATCATTCCGAAACGAAACATGAAAGATCTTATAGACCTTCCTAAACGGGCTCGAAATGACTTGCATATATTCCCTGTGGAACATATGGATGAAGTGCTTGAAACAGCTTTATGCGCCTCCCCAGCCAAACCACCTCAACCGAAAAAGTATAAGGCAGATAATCCTGCAGAAGATGGCTGAACTATATCCTTCTCACAGGATATCAATACTATCAATAATCACCCATTATTAATTTCCACCCCATAATTCTGGTAAAGCATGTGGGAGTTCATGTAAAGAATCCAGGGTAAGATGGGCTATATTGTCGTTTTCCTTTCCTAAAAGGATGGTATAGAATCCTAATTCACGTGCTGGGCGAATATTCCTGGGGGAATCCTCGATTAAAACACATTTCGATGGATTATCCTCACCCGTGAGAGACAATGCCATCTGATAAGCCCTTAGTTCTGGCTTACAAATAAATTCGGTTGCCTTAATATCGATAATCCCATAAAAACAATCTGTTAGTTCCAATTGGTTAATAACTCGACGGGCATGGGCATCGTCAGCATTCGTAAAAATCCACTTGTTTTGGGGTAAGCTTAAAATTATTCTTCTTAATTCAGGATCAGGCTTTAGGTACTCATGAAGAGGCAAGTCATGAACATAAGCTAGAAATTCATCTGTATTAATTTGGTAATGTATTTGAAGACCTTTTAAAGTTGTTCCGTAAGTTTCAAAATAACTCTTTCTCAACTCAGGAACCAATTCGGGAGAGATATTTAACCTCTCTATCATATAACGGACCATACGGTCTCGGATTGCATTCCATAAACCGGAGTTTGGCGGGTATAGAGTATCATCCAGGTCAAAGAAAATAGTACGAAATAACATGCCGCTAATTATAACAAGGGCCTGAGATTAATACCGATTAATGGTAAATTATTGGGAGATGGTACATTTAAAAAATTCCTCTATCCTCTATCCTCTTTCTCTTATATAATATTTATATGGCGATACATTTGCTTCCACCTGAAGTTGCTTCCCAGATTGCTGCCGGTGAAGTTATCGAACGTCCTGCGTCCGTAGTAAAAGAACTGGTAGAGAATTCTTTGGATGCTGGTTCACATTTTATCTCAATCGCAATTGAGGGGGCAGGACGTGAGATGATTGAGGTCTCGGATGATGGTTGTGGTATTCCGGCAGAGGAACTGGCACTTGCATTTGCCCGTCATGCAACCAGCAAGTTAAATAAAGCTGAAGACTTATTTCATATCACCACATTGGGTTTCCGTGGAGAAGCACTGGCTTCTATAGGCTCGGTTACTCGCTTGGTGATCACTTCACGTCCTCAAAATTCTAAAAATGGATCCCGAATTTTGATTGAGGCAGGCCAAATTGGTGAGATGCAATCCATTGGCGCCCCAATAGGTACAGTGGTAAGGGTGGAAAACTTGTTTTTTAATTTACCCGCTCGCTTAAAGTTTCTAAAAAGCGATGCAACAGAACGCAGCCAAATTTCCTCTTTAGTTGCTCATTATGCCCTGGCTTATTCTATGGTACGTTTTCATCTCTACCAGGAGGGTAAATCGATCTTGCAAACCAGTGGTAATGGTAACCGACGGGAAGCCCTGGGAGTATTATATGAAGTAAAAATTGCCCGTCAAATGTTAGAAATCCTGGCAGAATACGATGATATTCGAGTAACCGGGTATATAAGCCCTACTACTCTTACTCGTTCAAACCGCCGTGAAATAATTTTTTTTGTAAATGGTAGACCAGTTCAAGATGTAAGCCTGACTACAGCTCTTATTCAAGCGTATCACAACTTATTAATGGTAGGTCGCTATCCTTTGGCTGTGATATTTCTGGAGATGCCTCCCGAAGCAATTGATGTTAATGTCCATCCCACGAAAGCAGAAGTCCGCTTCCGAAATCGCGATCTGGTATTTAGTGCTGTACAACGCGCAGTACGTGTTGGCCTTATGGCATACAACCCTATTCCAGCGATTTATTCCCAAGCGGACGTATTATCTGGTCAGAATTTCATAAAACCGATACCTGAACAAACCACCGATCCAGCCTGGGATATGTCAAGGGAGGCTTGGAAGAATTCAATAGACCAAAAACATGGAATACAAACCTTATACCCTACAACTCGCGCCGAGACATCGACTACAAGCATCCCATTACTCCGCCTGGTAGGACAATTAGCTTCCACATACCTGGTAGCGGAAGGACCAGATGGTTTATATTTAATCGACCAACATGCTGCACACGAACGAATATTATTTGAACAATTCATGGCGCAGAGGACAGGTACAATCCCATCTCAAACGCTATTACAACCCGTGACCGTTCATTTACCCCCTGCATATGACCAGCTTTTGTCTGAACAGATGCCCATCCTTTCTAAATTAGGTTTCCAAGTCGAACCGTTCGGACCAGGCACTTATCTGATTCGATCTATCCCGACAATACTCTCTGGAAGTGATCCTTCATCAGACTTGCGTGTTGTAGTTGAAGATTTCGAAGAGGATGAGACACCCTTATCAGCGGAGATAGAAGCAAGGATTATAGCCCGAATTTGTAAAAAAGCTGCAGTTAAAGCCGGGCAAACGCTTTCTACTGATGAACAACGCGCCCTATTACTTAATTTAGAAGCGTGCTCTTCCCCTCGTACTTGCCCTCACGGACGCCCAACAATGATCCACCTATCAGTGGATTTGTTAGAACGACAATTTGGAAGAAGGGGTGCCCGTTAAGAATTAAGGGGATGGTATGATTGGTCGGAGTGCCGGATCAAAGTAATAGGCTACACCACTCGTAATTGGATGCTGGTTAGCACCATTCGCAGTCATCAAGAAAATCTGGTGGTTTATACCATCAGGCCAACCTGTAAAAATTAACCAATATCCATCAGGTGAATATGCAGGTTCAGCCATTGGGCTTCCTTTTGCGATCACGTTCGTCACCGCACCCTCTTTCACTTGTACGGAAGCTAACCAGGGATTACCGGAGAATCCTTCTTCCCACTGTGTAAATACTACAGTTTGTCCATCAGGAGACCATTCAGGATCTGCATTCCGATAATTTCCAGAGGCGCGCGAAAGTAGAACCCGGTGTGACCCATCAGTGTTCATTGCCCATATTTGAGAGCGTGGGCCAAGATATGCAATTTGGCTCCCATCTGGAGACCAGACAGGTTGGGCATTATCTTTTAATTCCTCATCGAGTAATCCAGTTACTGAAAAATCGTCTAAATTCAAGATAAATATTTGCTGTAATCCAGCCTCTCGCAATGAAGTAAAGGCGATGCGTTTACCATCTGGTGACCAGTCCGGATCATAATCACCCCCAGGAACAGTCGGTAGGCTCTGTAATCCATTACCGTCGATATTAATAATAAACAAACTTGAACCTTTATAATAAACTTTATTACCTTTACATGGGGAAATAAAAACTAAACGCATCCCATCAGGTGACCAACTAGGCTGGCAAGCCCCTTCGGGAAAATTCGTTAATTGGATTAACCCACTACCATCTTCGTTCATCAAGAAGACTTCAGGAATTCGATCAACGAGATGAGCTACAGCTAGCTGTCCCGAACCACCCAATGGTGTAGGGGCTAGAGTTGGGGTTGCTGTTTGTGTTCTACTAGCAACGAGGGTTGGAGCTGAGGTTTTAGTATATACCAGCGTATAAGTCGGTGTAGGTGGGATTGAAATTGTCACCGTTGATGTAGGTAATTTTGTGCGAGTTGGTGGCAACGGAGTCGGTGTGTCTGTACCTGATACCTGATATGGTAAAACGGCAGTAGGTGGGATCAACATCGCATAAATTTGTTGTGGCCAAGATGGGTAAAGAATATAAGAAAAACCTACAGTTAATATTACTAACCCTAAAAGCATGATAAACCAAAAAAGACCACGGCGTTTAGGTCGACCGACACTGGAAGGCATCAATATGGGCGGAGAACTAGGCGGAACAGGAGTCCCGCGTGCAATTCCTTCTTCACTCTCTTCTGCAACAACCGGTTCCAAAAGGGTTTGTTTAGGTGGAGGAGGGGTAAGTGTTAGATCAAGAGGTTCTTTTTGCTTCGATATAGACCGGCAGTTGAGCAAGTCTCTTTGGAAATCTTCTGCAACCTGGTAACGGTCCTCCGGATGAACCTCTAGGGCTTTTTCCATAACTGATGCTAATTGCTGAGATACTTTCGGATTGCGTTGTCGTATAGAAGTTAATTGTTCTTGACCCATCGCTCGCGCCAAACCATCTTCCGGCATCGCTTCTGACAATGCGCAATATAATGTAGCCCCTAAAGAATAAATATCACTACGATTGTCTGTTCGAGCTGTACCGTACTGCTCTGGGGGAGAAAAGCCCGGTGTCATAGCACGAGCCCCTGTTTCGGTTGCCATCCCACCTTTTACTATCTTCGCTAAACCAAAATCGACTAAGAAGACCTGACCTAGAGGAGTTATCTTTACATTCCCAGGTTTGACATCACGATGTAATACACAAGGCTTTCGTGTGTGCAGGTAAATTAACGCATCACAAATCGCAACTCCAAGGATTATTGCTTCATCTTCTGTAAGTACCCCTTGACGATCCATCCTCTGGCGCAGGTCTTCACCTTCGATGTAATCCATCACAAGGTATTGCCCTTGTCCATGAATCACAAAGTGATCTGTCACCCGCGGTAAATTGGGATGTCGTAAAGTCGCGAGTATTACCGCTTCACGTCGGAACTGGAGAGCATATTCTTCAGTCGTAAATAGGTTTTCTTTAACTGCAACTTCGACCCCCAAATTCTCATCGATAGCGCGATAAAGCGCTGCCATGCCACCCTGGCCTAATATATCCACAATGCGATAACGCTTATTTAACAGTGTGCCGCGTTCGAGTGTCATGACAGCAAGTCAAATCTATAAAGATTTCATATTGCTACCCAATATCACCAAACCAAGTAAAACATGTAAATTATATTCTAAATATTTACAACTACATTACAATATTGACAAGTAATTTGGTTTTGACCCCTTAAAATGGGGGTTGTGAATGCACCGCCACAATTAGGGCATTGTTGTGGTGCATTCCGGATCCTGTCAATCTCAGCCTGATCTATTTGTACGGTCCGATCTTGTGCATAATCCCCACCCCGAGCTCTTCCTACCATTTTAACCCATTCATCCGCAACAGGCAGGTTCAACCGAAAACGGGTAGTAGAGTATGGTGCACCACTACTAAAATTAAAAACAAGAAATTCCACACTACTTCCACCCTGATCCGTAGTCTCATTGACATCCTTATGGGTCTCCGTGATCGTCTGTAGAGGGATGTTTACCTTTAATTCAAATGTACCAACCCGATCTTCCCATAACAGACGTTGGTCAGTAAGGAACAATATACCTGGTTCAGGTTCAACACCCGGCATTCCCCATATAGCTTCGGTCGCTGCCACACCACATTCTGTAGCTAATAAGCGAAAACCAGCGGTTGATAATGCACTTAGCATCCAATCGATCCATTCGAAGTGAGCACTGAGTGCCTCTACTTCCTGGGCATAAGCACTATACTGAGCTATAACCGTAGCCCGGGCAGCGTCGGCTTGGGCGCTGGCAGAGGCAATGGCTGATTTTAATTGCATATACACAGGTCGCGCAGCATTTAGATTGTCCGACATACCTACTAATTGGACAGCTGTCTGTTGTAAAGAACGACTTTGGTCGCTTAAGGTTCGGATCTGATAATCGATAACCGTAGAAGTTGCTAGTTTTGTACGATCCCATTGAGCGCCCAATATCATAATATCGGCTTCTAAATTTCTTTCAACCACATAACCCTTTGCCCGTAAGCTGGCTAAGGAACGTCCCAGAGTAGTTACCTTATTCTCTATCTCAGCCAATTCTTCATGAGATCCTTTTAACATTAATTCATCCTGAATCAAACTTACCTGATTTTGGATCTCAACTATATCAGCAGGGGTTAGTGTACGAGTAAGATCTGCGACTGAAATTCCACTCGCTGAAAAACGTTCGGCTTCAATTTGCCCCGATCGAGCTCGTTCCAATAGAGACAACCAATCTTTAGAATTTTGACCATTGATATGGAATGCAACCTCGCCTAACTTTGGATCAGAAAATTGTATAAAAAGGTAATCCTGGTTTTTAAAAAGACCTTTATTTTCTGCTCTAGAGTTCCGTATATTGGTAAGAGGTTGGTTGATAAGAACCTCTTGTACTAATTGGGATGCTGTAGTGATGAATAGAACTTTCTTTGTAGCTACTTTTTCTTTTCGTTCGAAAATCAAGCTTTTATTTGTCAGGTATAGGACACCCTCCGGATCTTCCTTTCCCTCCTTATCCCATTGGGTGGGAACCGCCAAAACGAGTGCATCTTCTGGAGAAAGCTTAAAAACTGCTCCGGATAATTGATCCATAGACCAATGGATATTCGTCAGGCGCGTGGTTAAAGTTTCTGCCTGAGTTTTTATTGGGGTATAACCATTTTCGAGATTCCTTTCAATCTGATCTACCGTTTGTAAAAGGTTATTTACTTGCGTATGAGTAGATTGAATTAAGGGTCTGGCAACAACAGGATTAGATAAGACGCGGTTTAAATTCTGAATTTGTGGGCTTAGTGACGGTAGGCGATTTTGCATCATAGATGCTTGTTGCTGTAGATTATTGAATAATTGAGTTCGGGAGGCATCCCATTGAGTCTTAAGTTGGTAAGCTAAATTGTCAATATCATTCTGGTAAATATATCCTTCACTACGTGCGCTCTCAGACAACTCAAGCAAATTAGTTAATGTATTGTCCAGGTTGTTGATTTCTTCAGCGACATTATTAAATGTACTTCTACGTTGGAGATCGTCTAAAGAAGAACTTAATGAGGTTATTTCTGATGAGATATCTGCATGGGCACCCGAACTGTTGAGGGTCAATGAACCCCAATTAAAAGTATTTATTGAAGAAACTGGCTGAGGTTGAGGAGATATGGAGCGTCCCATTAGAGCTGCTCTTATAGCAACCGGCGGAGGACTCATCGGACCTTTTGGTTGGCTGACTGGAGCAGAGATATTGGGCATTACTCTTTGAGGAGGTCCCATGGGTCGGAAAACTGGTCGGTTTATTACAGGTGGTTTCCCCAATGGATTACCAGGCATTGGTCTTGAAGGGGGTTTAATAGGATCTGGCATATTTACCTCCTCTTAGGAGTATTACGATATATTCCCAATATAATCATATTTTTCTTTGGATTCACAATTATTACCCTCTATAGGGAAAGATAACTGTATAAAAAAAAGTATATCATGAGTGACCATTTCATGTATTTCAATCACCTATCAAATTTAATAAGAAAACCAGAAATCCAAGATATTTATCTATAGATTCCTGGCTTTTGTTCTTAAAATTATATAAGACCATTTTACCTTAACCTGTTAAGCTTATTTATTATTTTGATCCAAGGATAAAACCCCATACATTTGGTCGGGTTTTAAAATTGCTGAGAAACGGGGACGTAATTCATAGCGTATTTCATAACACATATGGCATGCATCAGCATATTCCGCTGTGTGGGCTATATCAAACCGACGGGCAAGCTCTACTGGACCTCCATGTAAAAGAGCGCTAATTACAGGATGTCGATCTGCCTTATAAGATTCGCATATTTCGTTTAATGGTGATTCGAATAGATTCCCAATCGTAATTCCCTGGCAAATATGAAGATTCCCAAATGGGTCTAGATGAATTCGAGAGGGATTACGCAGATCTTCATATGGACATTCGTTAAATGAATCCCAGGGATAATGCACTGCTTGCGGGGCTAAATTTACAGCAGCTCGTCCCCGATACATCACCCCCGATTCCCCTTCAGGAAGCTGACCAGTCACTTTACTCGCCTTAATATCATCAGGCTGAGCAACACTAATCATGCCTATCGGAATATCTAACTGGTGGGCGACATCCTCGATTACTCGTGCTTGTTGGCTGATCTTTTCATTATAATGATAAAGATCACTACTTATCGTCATATCCTGAACCAGACCAATGAACGGTGCTAAAGCTTCATAAGCATCTTCAAAACCAACTGCCCAATAACAATTCGTTACTATCCCCACATGGAAACCCATCGAGGCAGCCAAGCGAGTACCTTGAAGTAAGGTAGCATAAAATAGAAATGGTTCCCCGCCCTCAAAATACACCCACTCAATACTACCCAAATCGCGAGCTTGTAAAAGCACCCGGCGGATAGATTCTAATGTAAATGTTCCACTTTGCTTAGGGCTTCCCCATACAAAACAATGGTCACATTCGAATGTACATTGATATGATAATAATAAATGTAATCCCGTCAGTTTCATCTTAATCTATATTCTCCAAGAATCAACCATGAATTTCAATCGAAATCATTATATTACTTATATCGATCCACAATTGTTATCATCTGATTAAATTTTTCTTCCATTGCTATTACCATTTTCATTTGAGTCCGAGCACGAACGAGATTATGATCGGGATAATGAATTCTATAATATTTATCACCATTAAGATAATCATTCAAGAAACGAATTGATTGTTCAAGAGTGATTAGTTTTCCGGAAAATGCCATAAGATTAACTTCTATCGGAGTGAGGAAATCGCGAGTAGCATCTAGATAACCTCGTGTCAGGCGTTCATATAAATCCAGATCAAGATCTACTTTACTTAAATCTATTTCATCTTCGGAGGCTGTACTTGCACCAATCCGAACAGAATCGCCAAAGTCATATAAAGCTGAACCTGGCATAACTGTATCTAAATCGATGACACAGATTCCTTCTCCAGTTTTATCATCGATCATGACATTGTTAAGTTTCGTATCATTGTGTGTAATCCGCTCCGGGATTACTCCTTCCCCTAACATATCAACAATTAATGAAGTTTCACCTTCGTGTCGCAGTATGAATTTAATATCTTCCTCTACAAATTGAGCTCGGTTCACGGGATCGTTTTCTAAAGAACGGGTAAAATCATCAAAACGTTTCCGGGTATGATGGAAATTTGGGATTGTTTCATGAAGTCGTTCTCCGGGTAAATCACACAACATCTTTTGAAATTTGCCAAAAGCTTTTGATGCGCTATAAACATGTTGGAGATTCTCGACTTTATCGTAAGTGCGGGCGCCATCAATAAAAATATAAGTCCTCCAATAATCACCATCTGGAGTTTTATAAAACCACTCTCCAGCATTGGTCGGGATTAAGGTTAATGATTCACGCGCTGGATTTCCACCCTTCGCTATAACTTGATCACGGGCATAACAGGTCACCCGTTCAATATTTTTCATTAGTTTTTCAGGTTCTTTAAATATATTATGGTTTATCCATTGATGGATATAGTGGATTTCATTTTTCCCCACTTCAAAACTACTCACATATGTATCGTTTATATGCCCTGAACCACAAGGAATAGCCCCCAGGTATAGACCCTCTATTTGGAAGTGATCAACCACATCACGCAATTTATGATGTATCACACTTCGCATTTATATATCCAGATTCCGCACCTCTTTGGCATGGGTTTGGATAAAACGGCGTCGAGGAGGTACAGCTGAACCCATTAGCATATCAAAAGTACGATCAGCTTCAGCAGCATCATCTACTGTGACGAGGAGTAGGGTACGGTTGTTAGGATCCATCGTTGTGTCCCATAATTGGATTGGCGTCATTTCTCCTAAACCCTTATAACGCGAAATGGATGCTTTCTCTTGGGTTGATCCTAATTCCTTCAGGATGTTATCTTTCTCAGCATCATTGTAAGCGTAACGAACTTGACCCTTATAAGCAATCCGGAATAATGGCGGTTGTGCGATATATAGATGGCCCTCCTCTATGAGTTGCTGCATATATCGGAAGAAAAAAGTCAATAAAAGGGTGCGGATATGGCTGCCATCTACATCGGCATCTGTCATCAACACAATACGACCATAACGTAATCCTGAAAGGTCAAAATTATCTCCCACACCCGTACCCAAAGCAGAGATCAAAGCTTTTACTTCATTGCTAGCCAGGATTTTGTCAAGGCGCGCTCGTTCAGTATTCAGGATCTTTCCACGAAGGGGTAATATTGCCTGGAAGTGCCGGTCACGACCTTGTTTAGCGCTCCCACCCGCACTATCACCCTCCACGATATATAACTCGGTTTTCTCTGGATCGCGTTCTGAACAATCAGCCAATTTACCTGGAAGAGTGAGGGATTCCAGGGCGGATTTTCGGATGACCAGATCGCGTGCTTTCCGAGCAGCATCGCGCGCCCGGGCAGATGTCAGACACTTTTGCACAATAGCTTTACCTGCCGTCGGATTCTCTTCTAGAAAGGTGCTAAAAGATTCGCCCACGACTTGTTGGGTAAGAGTCTGCACCTCGGGATTCATGAGTTTAACTTTAGTTTGGCTCTCAAATTGAGGGTCAGGGTGTTTGATACTTATAATTGCTGTTAAGCCCTCGCGGGTATCGTCCCCCGTAAAATTCGGGTCACCTTCTTTTAATAAACTGCTGCGACGTGCATAATCATTAACAACTCGTGTCACGGCAGTCCGAAGACCGGTGAGGTGAGTACCACCATCTACGGTATTGATCGTGTTTGCAAAGGCATATACCGATTCAGCATACGCATCGGTATATTGAATTGCTGCATCGATAGTAATTCCATCAATTTCTTTTTCGCTATGAACAACAGGATGTAAAACTTCGCGGTTACGATTCAGATAACGAACAAACGATGTGATCCCACCCTCAAAGTAAAAACTCATCTCATGGTCAGTCCGTTCATCCAGGAAATAGATGGTTACCCCACGAGTCACAAACGCCATCTCACGGAAACGTTGTGTAAGGGTATCAAACTTATAATCCAGGTCACCTTTGAAAATTTCCTGATCATATTTAAAAGTAGTGACCGTACCTGTAGAATTTGTTGGCGACTTGCCAATAATTTGCACCGGTGCTTTGGGATATCCACGTTCATAACGTTGAAAATAAGTCTTACCATCGCGATAAACTCTTACTTCGCACCATTCAGAGAGGGCGTTAACGGCTGATACTCCTACTCCGTGTAAACCTCCTGAAACCTTATATCCACCACCACCGAATTTTCCCCCAGCATGTAATATAGTCATAACTACTTCTAGAGCTGATTTTTTCATCTGAGGGTGAATATCCACCGGAATCCCACGTCCGTTATCAATTACTGTAACACTCCGATCAGGATGGATCCGGATTTCGATCCGGTCGCATACTCCCGCAAGTGCCTCGTCTATCGAGTTATCAACAACCTCATATACCAGGTGATGTAATGCTTTTATATCTGTTCCACCAACATACATACCCGGACGTCGACGAACAGCTTCGAGACCTTCCAAAACCTGGATGTCTTTTGCTTCATAAGAAAGGTTATTCCCTTGTACCACTTATACCTCCCAATTATTCATCCGGTTATATTAAACCCGGTTGATCTGGACTGCCGGCGGTTGTATCTGCCGTGCCATGACTTTTTGTGTCCATTGATCCGCATGATTATAATAAACAAAACTGGTAGCTAATAAACCGGTAGTTATAAAGGCATGTCCAGCAATTCCTAAAAATGAAAACCACGAAGTCTCGTTTGGTGAACCCCATAATATATCTAATCCCTGGCTGAGAAGTAATATAGATAAGAATAGAAAGCTGGTTGTAGGTAAAGTCATCCTTGTGATACGCACAGCTTTTCGAACGGATTCGAAGACTGTATTACCGTTAAGAAACATTCCATGAGGTGAGAAGAGTAACGGGAATAAAAACCAAATAATTCCCCCCCCATAAAGAAATAAAGCAATACGTGCGATCGCGGGACTGCCCAACGCCAAGATAGAAAAAATACAGCCAGCAGGGATACTGACAGCAACCAATAATATTAACCATAACAATGATAACAAAACTACCTGGAAAGAAGTACCCAACCAGATTTTTATAATAGATGATAACTTACTATTTCCCTTCACCGAAACATGAGCTACTATTAAAAAGTAGAATGTACCAATAATCAGACCACATAATGTTAACCCCAACCAGGCTCCCGCACCAACCCAGAAGTTCATAATCTCCCAAGATGCTGGCTGCGTAATTCCAGGCGTTTGTAAAGGTAATCGTGATACCATTAGACTGGGAACACCTACCGGATAAGACCGTAAAGCAATCATCAAATTAAGATGATCACTAATATACTGCCAGATTTCACGACTAGTTTGGATGTATTGGGTAGCTTCTGGAGACTGTTGTGGAAATGATAGCATCTGGTTGGCAAGAAATTGGATTAATGTTGATATCTTCAAATGCGGTCCCCACCACAAGAATAAATCTAAAATGACCGGAATAAGGATCAACGTAATATTCCGAGTAACTGCATCAAAACCTGCCATCAGAGATGCAATTAGACCTGGTGGGTTTTGGTACGGTTGAGCTTCGGGTGTTTTCATAGGATTAATTATTTTACCACCTTTGATTGTCTAATTATATATCTTTAGTAACGCCATATATTAAGTAACTGTTTTCCAATTTGCCTATTGTTGGATAGCAGCTTGTCAGGAAATCTTTGTAAAGTTAATTAAGTTTGAAACACGGATTAATTCATATTATTTGCCGTTATAAGAAAATTAATCTATCATTAATGTCTTGACTGTTTTGCATGTTATCGGTAGAATATGATATTTAATTCCAATTTATTAGTGGGGGATTAATAAACAACCGTGATAATATTGCCGGTATTTTAGTCAATAAACGGTTGGTACATCGAGTGTTACTGGTCGTGGTAGTCATAAGTCAATAATGGTTTCCAGTTACTAATTGAAAGGAGGTGAACATATTCGTAAAAATAATAATTGTATAGTTGCTTTTCAGTAATACAAGTAGAAAAATTTAGAACTAATAATTTTGCGACTGGAGGAAGAAGAGATGTCTAAGAAACTATTAATCATATTGTCTTTGCTAGTAATCGCTAGCATGATGCTGGCTGCTTGTAAACCCGCCGGCAGTAGTAAGTTAAAACTGGCAATCCTCGCTCCCTTGAGTGGACCTGTGCCTACCTTTGGTGTTTCCACTCGGGATGGTGCTCAATTGGCGGTTGATGAATGGAACGCAAAAGGTGGCGTCCTGGGAATGCAAATTGAGGCGATTATAGCCGATAGCCAATGCACCCCTGAACCTGCCGTTAATGCAGCTAATAAAGTCATCGATCAAGACGGGGTCCATTACATCATTGGCGAGGTTTGCTCCAAGGCGTCAATCGCTATCTCCGATATTGTTGAGAAAAAGGGTGTCGTACAAATTAGCCCAACTTCTACCAACCCTCAGGTTACTAAAAACGTGGATGGAAGCACAAAGCAATACGTCTTCCGAGCATGCTTTACAGATGACTGGCAGGGAGGTAGTGCAGCTAAATATGCCCTTACGAAATTAAATGCTAAAACTGCCTTCGTCCTGTTCGACCAGGGCAATGATTATGTGCGTGGTCTGGCAGAATATTTTGCGAAGGCCTTTGCTGATCAAGGTGGAACGGTCGTTGGACAAGAAGCATACACTGCTCAAGATACCGACTTCTCCGCCATCCTGGCTAAAGTTGGCGAACAGAAACCTGATATTCTTTACGTACCAGATTATTATCCAGCAGTTAACTTGATCGGCAATCAGGCCAAGGAGAAAGGTATCACAGCTATCATGATGGGCGGTGACGGTTGGGATTCTCCACAACTTGATCTGAAGGCAGTGGATGGTGGTTACTTCAGCAACCATTATGCTCCCGACGACCCGCGAGCTGTAGTTCAAACCTTCATCAAGAACTACAAAGCCAAGTATGGTGTTATTCCGGATGCTTTGGCTGTCCTTGCCTACGATGCCACTAACATGATGTTGAATGCTATAAAGCAAGTTGGCAAAGATGACCCTGCCAAAGTTAAAGATGTTTTGGCGACTGGATCATTTGATTCTGTCTCCGGCTTAATCAAGCTGGATGCAAACCATAACCCAATAAAAAGCGCCTTCATTATGCACATAAAAGACGGCGTAATAAAACTTGATACCACCCTAAATCCATAATTTCATTCACGATGAAGTGGCGGGGGCAGCTTATAGCTACCCCCGCCATCTATTGAGTTATTATATGGATATCCAAATATCCCCTAATAAGCAATCCTCTTGGTTCTCCCGTGCTTTATTAAAAGGGTATCTAGGTCGTGGTCTATTGCTTCTCCTGGGTCTATTAGTTGCAATCCGACTGGGTACTGAATTATTCCATAATCCCCAACTTTTCGTTCAACAAATTGTTAATGGTTTACAACTCGGATTCGTGTATGCATTGATTGCGCTAGGCTACACCATGGTATATGGTATTGTGCGTTTGATTAATTTTGCCCATGGTGATGTTTTCATGGTAGGAGCTTTTGTCAGTTACTTTGCCGTCTCGCGTTTTAGACTCCATCTTTGGTTGAACTCGGTCGCTCCTCAATTACCCAATGCTCTCACATTGTTAGTTGGAACTATCTCAGTAATTCTGTTATCAATGTTTGTGTGTGTGTTATTAGGTGTAACCATCGAACGGGTAGCCTACAAGCCATTACGTGATGCTCCCCGTATTGCCGCTCTTATCACCGCGATTGGTGTATCTTTCTTCTTGGAGTATTTCGGGGCACTTAATTTTGTGTTCACGCCTAACTTCACAACCTACCAACGACCATTCGAAGTGACTACCTGGTATATTAAAAATGGAATACACCGTCTACCAGCGAATACCCAACCACCCTCGGGAAGTATCTTATTTTCGAATATTCTAGTAATCATAATTATTACTTCTATTTTTCTCGTTACCTTATTACAATTCATTGTCCGACGTACAAAAATTGGTAAAGCTATGCGCGCCACATCTTTTGATAAACCGACAGCTCGGTTAATGGGCATACCAGTGGATACGGTGATCTCGGTCACATTTGCCATCGGTTCAGCCCTGGCTGGTGCAGGTGGAGTGCTTTATGCGATCGCCTTCCCACAGGTATTTTTCTGGATGGGCATTATCCCCGGATTAAAAGCTTTCGTAGCAGCGGTTTTAGGTGGTATCGGGAGCATCCCAGGCGCTCTTGTAGGTGCTTTGATTATGGGACAAGCCGAGGCATTGAGCGCTGGATATATTTCCACTCCGATGCGTGACGCTATCGCTTTTTCATTGTTGATCATTGTTCTTCTTATTCGCCCAACTGGTATATTCGGCGAGCCTGAACGTGAGAAAGCCTAGAGAGTAGCCAGATATGAAACTTAAAGTAGACCGCAGTGCCTTGGGGTTCTTCGGGATTGCGATAACATTCTATGTAATTACCCAAACCTTAATCAGTTTGGGAGTTCTTAATGACTTTTGGATGACGCTCCTACGCTTTGGGGCAGTTTTGGCTATGGTCAGCCTTGGTCTTAACTTGATTTATGGATTCAATGGACAGTTCTCGCTGGGGCAATATGGCTTTTATGCTATTGGTGCTTATTCAGCTGCAGATGTGACTTATCGATGGACTCAGTTGCATAGTGCCTCTGGTTTGGTGGTGCTTCTCCTGGGTGTGGCGTTTACTGGTCTATTCTTCCTGGGTGTTGGAAATCTACTGAAGCGTTTACCCAGGATGGATACTCTCTCCGCATTCGGCCTTTACGTGATCGGAACAATCCTGGCTGGTCTTCTAGCAGTTTTACTTGGCAAATTATTTATTCCACCCATAACCAAACTCCTACTGTTCATTCCTGAAGCAATAGCTGCTCAAATAGTTTTTTTATTTGCAGTCCTTTTAGCAGGTGTATTAACTGCTGAAGTGGCATTCTTGTTCGGCTTGCCAGTCTTAGCTCTTGGCTCGGATTATTTCGGTATTGCCACACTGGGTTTAACGATCATAGTAAAAGTCTTACTGGACAATTCCGATACGATGTTTGGCTTCCAAGAAATGAAGGGAGCACGTGGCATGGTAGGTATCCCTCAACTGTCATCTTGGTTTTGGGTATTTCTATTTTTAATGCTCATGATTCTAATCGCACGTAACCTTCTCCATTCCAGTTATGGGCGCGCAATTATTTCAGTTCGTGAAGACGAAATCGCTGCTAAATCAATGGGCATAGACGTCACTCATTATAAAACCCTTACATTTATTATGGGCAGCACCTTTGCTGGACTGGCAGGAGGAATTTATGCCCACATTAATGGTTTCCTTCACCCGGATATTTTTAACTTCATAAAATCATTTGATCCATTAATTATCGTTGTATTTGGTGGATTAGGAAGTATCACAGGCACAATCGCAGCTGCTTTTGGGATCTATATGGTGCTTGAGGGTGTACTTCGCCTTATACTGCCACAGGGTTTTGAGACCTGGCGATATGTAATTTACCCTATGCTACTTCTGGTGATGATGTTGTTACGTCCCAAGGGGTTGTTTGGTACCTTTGAAGTACCTTTCTTGCGACAATTGCTCCCACCGCCCTTACGAAAATCTCCAGGTAGTCTAGAAAATGATCATAAAGTTATCTCACCAGTTTTACCCACATCAGAGGGAGGGTAAAACTATGAGTGACCTAAATTCGAATTCTGCCTATCCACAACCGCCAGGTCCAGTCGAATCCCCATCATTGATCCTTGATATACAGAGTCTAAATAAAAACTTTGGTGGTTTGTGGGCAGTAAAAGACTTTACCCTTAGTCTTAACCAGGGCGAGTTGGTAGGGTTGATCGGTCCAAACGGAGCCGGGAAAACAACGGTGTTTAATTTAATCACAGGAATTTATGCTACTACATCTGGAATTATAAAATTTAAAAACACCTCTCTGGTTGGGTTACCGTCTCACCAGATTACACAACTTGGAATAGGGCGAACCTTTCAGAACATTCGAACTTTCCCAAACCTGACAGTTTTGGATAATGTCCGCATAGCCTACCATCCCCATGCAGGATATGGAATAATGGATGCCGTTTTCCGTACGGGTCGTTACAAAGAACGCGAAAAAGTTCTAACCGAACGCGCCCAAGAGTTCCTAAGTGTATTTAACCTACAAGATCGGCAAGGAGAAATCGCAAAAAATCTTCCTTATGGTGAACAACGCCGTTTGGAGATCGCACGTGCCTTAGCAGTAGAGCCAGTTATGCTTCTTCTAGATGAACCAGCGGCTGGCATGAATCCTGGGGAAGTGGTGGCTTTAATGGATCTGATTCACTTCATTCGTGAACGGTTTAACCTGACAATCTTACTGATTGAGCACCAGATGCGAGTGGTCATGAATATCTGCGAGCATATAACGGTGATGGATTTCGGTGAAGTGATCGCCCGTGGGGATCCGGAGGAGATCCAAAATAACCCGAAAGTCATTGAAGCATACCTGGGTCGCGGTGCTAAAGCACTTTCAGATAAATTATCTGGGAAACGTGACTATGTTACTTGATGTTAAAGATATCAACGTATATTATGGAGCTATCCATGCCCTGCAAGGAATTACTTTCCATATTAACGAAGGTGAAATTGTTACTTTGATTGGTGCAAATGGTGCAGGGAAATCAACCACACTTAATACTATCTCGGGATTATTGAGAGCTCGAGGAGGTAGCATTCATTTTCGTAACGAACCGATTCATTTAACGCCTGCTGAGGAGATAGTCCGGCGCGGGATCGCTCAAGCTCCCGAAGGGCGTAAGATTTTCTCTCCACTCACAGTTCTCGAAAACTTGGAAATGGGAGCATTTACACGGAAAAATAAAATTGAAATCCAAAAAAGCCTGGAACGAGTCTTCCGTAGTTTTCCACGCCTTAAAGAGCGTCAAAAACAACTTGGTGGAACTCTCTCAGGTGGTGAACAGCAAATGTTGGCGATTGGTAGAGCGCTTATGACCGCCCCCAGCTTGTTGTTATTAGATGAGCCATCTATGGGACTTTCTCCAATATTAACGGAAGAGATTTTTAATATCATTCAAGAGATAAACGCTCAAGGTACAAGCATCTTGCTGGTGGAACAAAATGCACAGATGGCTCTCTCTGTCGCTCACCGTGGTTATGTCCTGGAAACCGGACGTATTGTTTTAGAAGGGAAATCAACTGAATTGATGAATGATCCCCAAGTTATTAAGTCATACCTGGGGATACATTAGCAGATCTACGTCATTATTGTGGCACGGATATCTGGTTTATCCAAGCGCAGCAAGAACCAACCAGATAATATAATAGAAAGTAACGCAAGGACGATATAAAGAACATCGACCCCACCACCCACATTCTGAGCACGGACAGCATGTGGGAATAACATCATTAATCGCACGATAATATTAAATCCCTGTAAGAAAATGCTCAAGAGTAGTGCCCAGGAACGACCACGCCATATACCATATGCCAATCCCATAAAGATCACAAAAACCACCCCTATCAACGCTAAACCTGCACCAAGCGTTGCAGGGGGATAAATGATAATGGGTATGAATTGTAATATAAAAATTGGCAGGTATCTTGTGTTTTGGTTCATAATTGGCTCCAATGGGGAGAATGAGGGAATTCTATCAAGGGGTAGGAGGTATGTCAATAGAGAGAAGGATTACGGCAGTTAACAATCAAATTTCTCGCGTGGTAAAATCAATAAAATAAGAAATTAAAAATCCGAAAACATCTATATATATAATATTTTCTAACAAATGGTAGTTTACAATTAATACAATAACTATCCTAAACACGATTTTACTTACATAGATACTACCCAATAAAAAAACTCTGGTTATAGGATGATTATCATGCCCTCAGCAGAGATCATTGCCATAGGAACAGAGCTACTTTTAGGTGAGATAGTTGACACCAATACTGCTTTTATTGCTCGAGCTTTGCGGGATATTGGTGTAAATCTCTTCCGCACTACCACTGTAGGAGATAATGCCATTCGGATTGCGCAGGCTATCCAACAGGCTTTTGACCGTGCTGAGATTGTATTAACGACTGGGGGATTAGGCCCTACTGTAGATGATCCAACCCGTGAGGCGGTCGCGCTGGCTATGGGTGTGGAGGTTGAATATCATCCGGAATTGTGGGCGCAAATCCAGGCGCGGTTTAATCGGTATGGACGCATTCCAACAGAAAACAACCGTCGTCAGGCATATATTCCTATAGGTGCAACCGCTGTTGAGAATCCGGTCGGCACTGCACCCGCTTTTTTTGTTGATCGGAACGGGAAGGTAATCTTCTCATTACCAGGAGTACCCAGTGAGATGGAATACCTGCTAGAACAGGCTGTCATTCCCTACCTTCGTCAAAGGTTTCACTTACAGGGGATCATCAAAACACGTGTATTGCATACGGCTGGGGTGGGAGAATCGGTCATCGATGATCGTATTGGAGACCTTGAGGAATTAGTAAATCCAACTGTTGGTCTGGCAGCCCATTCTGGTCAGGTCGATGTGCGTATAACCGCTAAGGCTGATTCAATCGAAGAAGCTGACATGATGATTGACAAAGTAGACGATGAGCTTCGAAAACGATTAGGTAAGTGGATTTACGGAGTTGATCAAGAGACTCTAGAAGGTTCAGCCATGCAATCTTTGGAAAGACATGGCTGGAACCTGGTAGTAGTCGAAGCTGGTTTAGGAGGAAACTTAATACATCGGTTAGCTTCTTTACCAGGTGTTTTTCTGGGTGGGGAAATGTTATCAATTTTAGCTGGGGAGATCGACTTATATGCCAGCTTAAGCGCATACCAAAAGACTCACCTAGCCGATGTGGGTTTGGGCGTGAGGCTTATTCCTGGAATTGAGAAACAGGAAATACAAATGATTCTTATTTCCCCAGAGGGCGAAAGCAATTCTATGAGTTCTTATGGCGGTCATCCGGATAACGCACCGTTATGGGCTATAAATCACAGCTTGGATTTATTACGAAACCTTTAATAGAGACTCATCATATGGGATCCTGACTCAGGTGTAGACCTTAGCAAGGGCGGTAAGAAAGTGTTAAATATGTGGAAAGAGAAATTCCTATGACGCAACCTGTTGATTTACTAATGACGAATGCTGTAGTCCTTACCATGGATGAGAAACTCACACAGTATGAACCAGGTGCAGTGGCAATTTTGGGTAATAGCCTGGTGGCGGTTGGAACCGAAAAAGATCTTCTAGATCAATACCTGGCTAGAGAAACAATCGATTGCCAGGGCAAGGTTTTGATGCCGGGGTTAGTGAATGCCCATACCCATGCAGCCATGACACTACTGCGCGGCTTGGCAGACGATCTACGATTGGATGTATGGTTGTTGGGTTATATGATGCCTGTAGAACGTGAATTCGTTTCACCCGAATTTGTGCGTTTGGGGACATTACTGGCATGTGCAGAGATGATTAGAAGTGGTGTAACCTGCTTTGCTGATATGTACTACTTTGAGAGCCACGTTGCAAGTGCTACGGCACAGGTGGGATTACGGGCAGTTTGCGCTCAGACGGTATATAAATTTACCGCACCGGATGCCTTGGACTATGAAGATGCTCTGGTAAAAGCCCGGGAATTTATTAAGGAATGGAAGGATCATCCATTAATTGTGCCGGCTATTGGACCGCATGCTTTCTATACCTGTACCCAGGAGATTCTTCAAAACTCAGCAAAATTAGCATTGGAATATGATGTCCCACTTTTGATACATATCTCCGAGACAAGTCAGGAAGTCGAAACATGCCGGAATGATAATGGGATGCCAGTCGTCCCATATGTGAAAAAGCAAGGTATATTCGAAGCAAAGACACTCGCTGCCCATTGTGTTCATTTAGATGAGGGAGAAATTAACACGCTTCGACACCATAATGTTGGTGTTGCTCATAATCCATCCTCTAATCTCAAGTTAGCATCAGGTTTTGCCCCGACAACTAATATGTTGGAAGCCAAACTTAACGTTGGGATCGGTACCGATGGGGCCGCGTCAAATAATGATTTGGACATGTTTGAGGAAATCCGTCTGGCAGCCTTCATCGCTAAAGCTCATACAAATGATCCCACTGCTCTTCATGCTCATACAGCCTTGACGATGGGAACAAGATTAGGAGCACAAGCTTTACACTTAGGGAATAAAATTGGCTCTTTAGAGCCCGGCAAGTGTGCCGATTTGATATTAATCGATTTAAAAACCTCCCATACTGCTCCCCGCTTTCGACGCGATCGAGATAATATCTATGCGCAAATCGTGTATTCCGCAAAATCCACAGATGTGAGTGATGTAATGGTCGATGGTCGTTGGTTGATGCGCGACCGTGTCTTGCTAACGGTGAATGAAACAGAAATAATTGAACAAACCAAAGAATACGCCCGGCAGATTGATACCTTCTTAACCCAACGAGAGCAATCAATCTTGTCAAAATTAATCGCTATCGGGGGTGCGGAAGAAGCCGAAAGTTACGAAGTCCAGGTAAAAGTTCGTGTTCAAAATGCTCAGAGTGTTATCGATGCTATCAAACAACCAAGTATAGAAATATTACATTTCCGCCACTATCACGAATACGATACCTATTTCGCTTTTACTGATCCGAAACAAGGCCAACTGCGCTACCGAGAAGATGAATTTATTGGTGAAGATGATCAAGTAGAGACGGTTCGATACCGTCTGACTTTACTTGGGATCGCCCGGGAAGAGCGATTACCCAGTGATGTACTTCTATCACGAAGCCGTTTCCTGGCTCCTGCTACGCATAGCTTACGCTTCTATCGGGAATACTTTAAACCTGCTTCTGAAACGGTAATCCACAAAGACCGCTTGCGTTGGCGGATCCTTTTCCACGGTACAGAATGTTACATAAATCTAGATGAAGTAAACCAACCGAATTTAGGTTTTTTTGTTGAGATAAAGAGCCGTACATGGAGCCGTCGCGACGCTGAACATAAGTCTGAGCTAGCGATTGATCTGCTGAAAACATTAGGGATTGTCACCGATGAAATTATCGGGAAAGACTACCTTGAATTAATTTAAAGAAAGTATTTCTCCTCAATCACATTAAACTAATGATCAAAAATTCTATAAACAAAAACCGTAGGTGAACTCGCATGACAGGATCACCTACGGTTATTTTGCTTGTACTAATTCTTAAAGCAATTTATATATCTACTTTGATATGTAACTCTTTGAGTTGTTTTGGCTCTACGATTGAGGGAGCGTCCCCCATTACATCGCGGGCAGCCTGATTCTTGGGGAAAGCTATTACCTCACGAATATTAGGTTCACCTGCCAAGATCATACAAATCCGATCAATACCAGGAGCTATCCCCCCATGAGGTGGTGTACCATACTCAAAAGCTTCTAGCATATGACCAAATCTTTCTTGCGCTACATCCGGTTTAAGTCCAATCAATTCGAACACTTTTTCTTGTAGATGACGATCATGAATCCGGATCGATCCACCTCCTATTTCGTTGTTATTCAAAACCAGATCGTATTGTTGCCCGCGTGCTTTACCTGGATCGGTATCTAGTAGGGGAATATCCTCTGGCATCGGTGATGTAAACAGGTGATGACTGGGATCCCATCGTTTTTCTTCCTCGTTCCATATCACAAAAGGGAAGTCAATCACCCAACAGAAAGCTAACACATTGGGATCGGGTAGACCTGACCGTTCAGCCAGCATCACCCTTAGACGTCCTAATGATTCAAACACAATTACCGGTTGGTCGGCAACAAATAGCATCAAATCACCATTCTTACCTTCCATGCGCTGGACAAGAGCGTGAAGCTTATCAGATGAGAGGAACTTGGTAAATGTTGACCGTATCTCTCCCTCCTTAGTCAGAGCGATGTATGCCAATCCTTTTGCACCAAATTGTTTAACAAATTCTGTCAGCTCATCAATCTGCTTACGGCTGTAATCACCTAATCCAGAGGCATTAATCCCGCGAACATGTCCACCTTTATTCACTGTAGCTTCAAACACAGCAAAACCACACCCAGGGACAAGGTCAGAGATATCTTTCAATTCCATACCAAAACGAAGATCGGGATTGTCTTTACCAAAACGTTCCATGGATTCTTTATAATACAATCGTGGCCAGGGGGTTTGGAAAATCCGTTTGTCAGGTACTAATTCCTCGACCATCTTTGTAAACATACCCTCTACCAGGCTCATGACATCTTCTCGTTGGACAAAAGACATTTCTAAGTCAAGTTGGGTAAATTCAGGTTGGCGATCACCCCGTTGATCCTCATCTCGAAAACAGCGTGCTATTTGAAAATAACGTTCAATGCCTGCGACCATCAGGAGTTGCTTCAGTTGTTGAGGAGATTGTGGTAAAGCGTAAAACTCACCTGCATGGACACGCGAAGGTACCAGATAATCCCGAGCTCCTTCAGGAGTTGTTTTAAAGAGTATAGGAGTTTCTATCTCGATAAAACCACGTCCATCAAGATAATCACGGATGAACTTAACTACCCGGTGTCGTAATTCAAGGTTACGACGCATACGTTCATGGCGTAAGTCCAGATATCTATATTTTAAACGAACATTTTCTTCGATTTCCTCTTCTTTGTTAATTGCGAATGGAGGAGTCTTGGCGGGATTAAGCACTCGTACCTGTTGAATCTCGACCTCTACATCACCAGTTGCCAAGGCAGGATTTTCCATACCCTCGGGACGCTTGTGCACAGCGCCTGTCACTTGGATCACCCACTCGATACGCGCATCTGATAGAATCTTATGTGCTTCAGGGGAAATTGTGGGATTAGTTACAACCTGAATAACCCCGAATCGGTCCCGTAGATCGATAAAAGTAACCCCACCATGATCGCGATGACGGTTTATCCACCCAGCTAAGGTGACAATTTGGCCGACATGACTGACACGAAGCTCTCCACAAGTATGTGTTTTATACATATTGACCTCCATAAAATAAATCGCCCTCCGCAGATTGCGTCGGGCGATAAGTTAGCGAAGGACCTAGTTAAAATCCAGGCAGTCTCAAACCTCCCACCCGAAAGAGGTGATTATTATTTATTAAGTTAGAGGCTGGCTTAATTTTTCTCATAGGTGACCTGGATTATAGCACAAGTGTGGTAAAGGGGGAGGATTTTAGAAAGAAAGTTGAATGGGTAGCCTTCTGGCTATGATAATCTTCCTCTACCTCAATAACTGAATGCTCCTATTGTTTATTATGCTATACTTAATTCATATATTTAGATTTATTTTATACTAAACACCGTTCAATCCGTCCAATCACCCATATCCACCAAAATTAACCTATGGCTGTATTAGTAACACAAACCAAAGTCATCATTCCACAAATCCGTAGGGATTTTTTATCAAGACCACGCTTGATCAACCAGCTTTATGATCTACTCGATTATAAGCTTATTTTAGTTATTGCTCCTCCTGGCTATGGGAAAACTTCTTTATTGATCGATTTCGCCCATCAAGTTGAACTTCCTGTCTGTTGGCTTTCACTTGATGAACTAGACCTTGACCCACAGCGGTTCTTAACTCATTTCATCGCATCCATAAACCGCCGCTTCCCAACGTTCGGTAACTCCTCAATTGCTGCCTTAGAAGCATACAACCAACCTGGCAAGAATCTAAACCAACTCATCGCGACAATTGTGAATGATGCATATGAGCACATCCAGGAACATTTCCTGGTTATCCTAGATGATTATCACATCGTCTCGAGCCAGGAAGAAATTGAGAAATTTACTAATAGATTTGTATCCGAAGCTGCTGGTAATTTACACCTGGCTCTCTCTTCACGCACCCTATTATCTCTACCTGACATGCCCTTATTTGTTGCTCGTACAATGGTCGGTGGCCTAAGCTTCGATGAATTGGCTTTTCGGACAGATGAAATCCAGACCCTGATTCTAAAAAACTATCACACCACAATCCCGGAAGCGACTGCAAACGAATTAGCACAAGAGACTGAAGGCTGGATCACGGGTTTACTACTCAGCGCCCAAGCAGCCGTTTTCGGGATGAAAGAATCCCTTAAGGCTGCTCGTTTATCGGGTATAGGTTTATATGATTACCTGGCACAACAGGTATTAGATAAGCAAGAACGCCCAATCCAAGAGTTTCTACTCTACACATCATTCCTGGACGAAATAGATGTTGATCTTTGTACCCAAATATGGGGAACCGAAAAGGATTGGCGTTCCCTAATCAAGACTGTCGTACATAACAACCTTTTCGTTTTACCTGTTGGTGAAGATGGGCGATGGCTACGTTATCATCATCTCTTCCGCGATTTCTTACAAACCAGGTTTCAGAATAATTATCCGACTGAAATGGATAATTTATTAAAGAAAATCGCTCAAGTATATATAACTCGTCAAGAGTGGGAAAGAGCATACGCTATTTACCGACGGTTAGGTGATACCAATGCAATTGTTAATCTGATCGAGCAGTCAGGCTCCTGGATGATTAAAAATGTGCATATGGCTACTTTATCAGGTTGGTTAGAAAGCTTACCCGAACCAATAATCGATAACAATCCTAATCTTCTATCTTTAATGGGAACTGTTTTGCTTTTTAAAGGGGAAGTTGAAAAAAGCCTTTCATTTTTCAATAAATCTGAGGAAGCTTTACGAGCATCAAAGAATCACTCAGGATTAGCCCGTACATTAGCACGACGGGCGACGACCTATCGATTATCAGGTCATTATCGGGAAGCTCTCATTGATGGTAACCAGGCTTTAGAGTTAACAAATACATTCGATGGGTTCGATACGATCAAGGCTGAAGCATTGCGCGTTATAGGGATGAGTCTTTATTATCTAGGGCAGCTATCAGATTCCGCTGAGAAGCTGAACCAATCGTTGAATGAATATACTTTATTATCAGACAATCCGAATATTGCTTTGGTCCATATGGAATTAGGCATGTGTTTACAAGCAACGGGATCCTTTCAACTTGCTCAGGAGCATTATGATGCAGCTCTCCAATATTGGCGCGCGGTAAACAATACCTCCCGGCAAGCATATCTTTTAAACAATCTTGGAACACTCCAACTATTATTAGGTAATTACCAACAAGCTGGGATCACCTTTGAAGAAGCTTTAAAACATGCAGAGATGAATGATTTATCCAGGATAAAATCTTACATCCTGTGTAGTATTGGTGATCTATACATGGAATTAGAAGCAGATGTTGCCGCCAAAGATGTATATAACCAGGCCCAAGAAATTGCTCAACAAATAAATGAACGTTTTCTTATATTTTATATTAACCTCGCTAACGCCAACCAATCACGTCGCGCTAGGGATTACGAAAACGCTCATATTTATATGCATATGGCTGAGAGGCTTATTCATGAGGGGGGTTCAGATTTTGAACGAGGCCTTTTTAAATTGACGGAAGGTCAAATTTATCTAAACCAGGGACATTTACAAGAGGCTATTAATTGTATACAAGAAGCAATTCAAATATTTAACCAAGGAGGACAAAAATTAGACATAATTCGGGCATATTTAAATTTAGCACAATCTCAATATGCTTATGGAAACCGATCTGAAGCATGGGTTTCTCTAGAAAAAACATATCAAATAGCTTCTGAGCTTGATAGTCAACAGTTTCTTGTAACAAATGGGCGGGATGCGAAGAATTTGATTGAAATAGCAAAGGACGATCCTCAACTTGGTAATATTTCATCGATGATATTAGATAAAATAGCAAAATTGGAAAAGGAACTCCCAAGTCTCCGTCGGCAGCTTCGTCCCCATACACCTTCTGTCCTTTTTACTCCCCCGAAATTAAAAATCCGTGCCCTAGGAAAGACTGAGGTTTTTTTGGAAGGGGTACCTCTTCGAAATGAAGATTTTATCTACCAAAGACAACCGAGGGAATTATTTTATTACTTGTTAGCCCATCCTGATGGGTTAACCAAAGGAGAAATTGGTTCTGCTTTATGGCAGGCTAGTACTCCCCACCAACTAAAATTACAATTTAGGAATGCTCTATATAAGCTACGATATGTGCTGGGTCAGGATATCATTACATTTGATGGCAGTCGATATCTATTTAACCGCAGCTTGGATTATGAGTATGATGTAGAGGAATTCGATACTAAGATAAAACAAGGTCAGTTAAAAATAATTAGGCACGAAAAGCAAACCTTATTCCAGGAAGCCATCAAGATATATCAGGGAGTTTATTTTCCAGAGGGTCAAGGCGCATGGGTTGTGTTAATACGTCAAAACCTTTTTCGTTTATATTCTGACGCAATTCTCACTCTAGCTCAATATAGCCTTGAAGATAAGGAATATAATACAACCTTGATTTATTGCCGGCGTTTATTAGATGAAGATCGGAGCAACGAAGAGGGGCACCGAATCGCTATGAAAGCTTACGCAGCGTTGAATGATATGAGAGGAGTTATCCAACAATATCAAGAATGCTGTAAAGCTTTATTGGACGAATTTAATAGTAAACCATCCTCCCAAACCATAACCCTCTATAATCTGCTCCGTCATTAATAAATATATTCCTCCTCGGAAGTAAGGGGAACTTATGGGGTATTGGTTTAATTATTCCCTCTTCCGATGATTATTCGGTAGATTTAAACCCTTTTTCATTTTATATCCTTTTATTTATAGAGATTGGGTATTATTACCCAATCTAAGAGGCAATTATTTATTACATTCTCTAATCTCCAGGAGACACCTTAGGAGACACCCCTCTG
>Ga0153916_10000360_pt1 | contig 30034 bp, 34 predicted proteins | sample Opewatmetagenome_FD_109642 | JGI IMG/M metagenome (GOLD analysis project Ga0153916, IMG submission 109642) | Freshwater wetland microbial communities from Ohio, USA - Open water 3 Core 3 Depth 4 metaG | ecosystem: Environmental > Aquatic > Freshwater > Wetlands | place: USA: Ohio, Lake Erie...
ACTCGAGCCGGTTCCTGCGCGCGATCGCCTGCCAGTAATCCGCCGCCCCGTAATACCTTACCGATACGTCGTGCAGCGTCTCGCCGTCGACGGCGACGTGCGCCGGTACGTTCATGTCGGCGCCCTGCTCGACGCGGGCAAGCGTGCGGTCCAGGACGCTCAGCTCGCGCCGGATATCCGTCAACGCCATCTTGACCTTGCGGAAAGCCCGCGCCGCTTTCAGGTCCTCCGCCCGCGCACTCGAGAAGGTGGGGTCGGACGAGCCGCCCTTGCCGCCCGGGCCGCGGCCGCGGTGCGGATCCTTGCTGCCGCCGCCGTATTTTTCCTCCAAGTCGGCGAAGCGTTCGAGCGTGTCGACGACGTCCTGCTTAACGTCGTTGACCGTGCCGCGGACGTACGCCGCCAAGTCGGCCGGCATTTCCATGATGTCGGCGAAGACCTCGCCGATGTCGGTCATCATATCTACGATCGAGGCGACGCCGTCGACGAGGCCGGTGACGGAGCCTACCAGGTTCCGCATCATCCCCTTGAACTTGTTCACGGCGCCGAGGATATTGTTCAACAGCGCCAGCAGGCCGCCCGGCTTCCACTCCGGCCAAACGCGGACCTCCGGTTTGAATTGGCTCGAGACGTCCTCGAACTCGACCAGCTCCATGTCGTACCAGAACTCGCTGAGCGAGCGGAGCCGCCAGCGGATGTCGCGGACCGCGACGACCTTGTTGATCGGGCCGTATACCAGCGTGAAGACCGTGCCCTCGCGCTTCCACCGCTCGAACATCTGGTAGTCGGTGTAGGCCTCGGCGCCCTTCAGCACGCCGTGCATCGCGAGCCGCTGCTCGCCCGGGCCCATGAACTGGTACATAGGCTTAACTCCCGGCGTCTCCTGGGCGACGTAGACCCCCTCGCCGGCCGGCTCGAGCGCCTCCTCCGGCAGGATCTCGAACTCGTACTCGTCGCCCTCCTCAGGGATCAGGATGACGCGCGGCGCCTCGGCCTTTCTCACGTCGTCGAGGTGGGCGAGGACACTATCGCCGAGGCCTAAGAGCGACCCGACCTTGCCCAATGTCTCGGTAAGAGGGCTCATCGCTTATGGCGACTGGCGCGCGCCGGTCCGCTTTACCTGCCTTTTGATCGCCGCGGCGATCTCCGCCGCGATCGAGTTAGCGTCTTTGGCCTGCGTCGTAATATTGATGCCGCCGCTGATATTCACGTCGCCCGCTCTCTCGACAACTTTCTTGCCGGATTCGTAAACCCCCTTGCCCGCGGCCATCGCCATCCCCGGCGTCGTACCGCCCAAGAGGTAGGCGAGCGTTTCGTGGCCCCCCAGCATTTTGGTCAATTCCTCGTGGTACGTCTTGCCGCCCCCCATCGGCAGCCCGCCCGTCGCTTTGCCGGTTGCGTACGCGGCTAGGCCCCCGACACCGGCCCACCCGGCATAGCGACCCACCTTGCCGAGGACGCCGCCCTTCTTGGCCGCCGCGCCCGCGACGCCGCCGCCCCCCATCGCCGCCGGGTTCGTCTCGTAGACCGGCGCTGCCCCGAGGCCGCCGGTGCCGGCGAGCCCTTTTATCCCTTTCGCCAAACGGTATTGCATCAACATGCTGTACCCGGTCATCGCCGGCCCGGCCACGGACCCGGCGACGCCGCCTACCGCCATCCCCGTCCCGACCAGCGTCCGCGCCCAGTCCGGGAGCTCGTTCAGCGCGTCCATCAGCTTGGTGAGCTGGTCTACGGCGTGGTCGACTACTTTGTTGTCCTTCATCAGCGAGCCTTTAAATATCGTCCACGAGTCGGACAACCGCTCGAGCTTCGCGCCACTCGTGCCCTCCAAAGCCTTGGCCATATCCTCGGCCGACCCCTTGGAGTTTTTCATCTCCTTGGTCGTGGCTCGCAACGCGTCCTCCATCCCCCAGAGGGCCATGATCGCCCGGCTGCCCTCGTCCCCGAACGCGTCCGCGATCGCCGCTTTGGCCTTCTTGTTGTCGGCGATGTTGTCGCCGTACTTCTTGTGGAGGGCTTCGATGACGTTCGCGAACGCATAGGTCCCGTCGGCGTTTTTCTTGAACTGGAGGTTGAGCTTATCCTCGGCCTCCAGCAGTTGCCGATGCGTCGCCATCAGCGCCGTGCCGGCCATCTCCGCTTCGAGCCCCTGCTTGGACAACAACCCCAGGGTCGCGACGCCTTCCTCGAGGGACATTGCCCAGGTCTTCATCGGCGCGATCGCGTACCGCATACCGAGCGCGAGCGCCGGCCCCGTCTCCGGCGATATCTGCGTAATACGCGCAAACATGTCCGCGACGTACTTGATCTTGTCACCCTCCGTCTTCCCTGGGAGGTTCTTCCCGAAGTTCGAATACGCCATGCCTACCGCCTTGGCGGTATCCTCGGCGTTGCCGCGCATGGCCGTATTCGCCCACAGGATGGTGTCGGCCGACTCCTCGAACGTGTCGACGTCGATGCCGATCGATGCCATCCGATACCACGCGTTGCTCACGTCCTCGGCGGTCCCGCGGTGCTCGATCGTAAGCCGCTCGAGCGTTTTCCTCACGCGCGGCTCCATCCGTACCCACTCGGCGTTCGTGGACGCGGCCGCTAAGCCGACGGTCCCGACGGCTTCCTCGATCTGCTTGTTGGCGTCGACGAGTTTCACCGAAAGTATCGACAGGCCGGCGCCGGCGGCGGTGATGCCGGCGCCAATCTTCATGCCGCGGGAATACCGCTCAAGCTGCCGGAGTTGCCCCTGAAGACCAGCGAGCTTTGCTTTGGCCACGTCCGTGTCGGCCTTCACGCGGCCCATCTCGGCTTTGAGGAGGTTTTTGGCCTCCAGTACCACGCCGAGTTGGAACCCGCGCGTTCCGCCGAACCCGAACATCAGCCGCCTTTCTCCATGTCGTTAACGATGTCGCACCACCCGATTAGCTCTACCGGGGTCATTTTCATTATCACGTCGTACGAGAACCCGAACCGAATCAGCTTGGCGACGACTCGGTTGCGGGGGTCTCGAAAAAACTTTCGATCTCCGCCCGCAGTTTAGGCGTCAGCGAGTTCAGGGTATTCCAGAAACGCAAGAGGTACGCGCCGTCCTGGCTTGCTAAGCCGATGAGCTCGTCTCCCTTAAGGGGGCCCCTCTTCTCGCCGAGCTGGACGATCGTCCGCCCGATAAGGGCCCACGGCCGGAGCGCCTCCTTGGCGCCCTCCTGCGAGAACTCGTCGTCGTTGACGACTTCGTCCATCAGCGCCGAACGCCGCATCACGACTTTTTGCTTCGACACCGGTAGCGTGAACTCGAACCGTTCCGCATCCATGTTTTACCTCGCCTTTCCGCCCTGGGCCGAAAAAGGCCCGTAGGCGCGTCGTCGCGCCGGGACGTATTCGCGGTCGCCCGGGGCCCCACGCGCGGCGTTTAACCGTGGGCTATCGTGGGCCGGCGTGTTTCAAGCGCGGGCCGGCGCGGCGCCCGGGCGTTCGCCGCTATTTGACTTCGTTCTCCCACTTCTCGCCGACCCAGTCGACGGACTGCTCGACGAGCTCGCCCTCGCGAATGCGCTCCTCGATCTTGGTGAAGAGCACGTCGCCGTAGGTATCGGTGCCCTTCGTGCCGTCGAGGAAGTTCTTCGTGACGGTCAGTATGTACCGCGGCGATTCCTCGGGGCTTTTGCCGCGCTGGATCTGGTACTGGCCCCAGATCATCCGCGCGAGGTTCTCGTCGAACTTGCCCTGCGAAAGGCTGCCGCTGAATTTCCGCGTGCCCTCGACGTACATCGGCACTTCTTCGCCGATGCCGAGGTACTCCTTAGCGTCGACCTCGCGCGTGTGGGAGAATTCGTTGAACAGGCCCACGTCCTCAGGACCGTACGGCCCCTGGACTTTGACCTTAACGTGCTTACTGCGTATCGGCTTCTTCTGCGGCATCTATCTCCACCTGCCTTGGCAAAAGAGAGGGTAGGGAGCGGGAGTCCCGCCCCCGTCGCTAGCTTATCGTTACCTCGCCGGTCGTGAGCAGCTTCTCGACCTCGAAGATGACGAAGTCCGCCGGCTCCTGGAACTTGATCCCGAGTTTTCCCTTGCACTTACTCTGGTTGATGACGTCCTCGGGGTTCGTCTCCTCGTCGCACTTAAACCAGTAGTCGTAGACCTCGCGCTCCCTCTTCATCGGGTCAAGCAACGAGGCCACCGACTTCCGGAGCGGCGACCACAGGTCTTCCTCGTTGTTGTTCTCGGAGATGGCCCACTGCGTGCCTTCGTAGATTGACTCCTCGATCTGGTCGGCCTTACGCCGGTGGGCGCCCTGTTGCCAGCGCGTGTCGGTCGTGAGAGCGTGGTCGCAGCGGAACCGGTATCCGCGGCCGCGGACCTTCGTGATCGAGGTGATCTGGTTGGCGAAGAGGTCGCCGACCTCGGCCCGTGTTAGGTCGCGTTCGAGGCCGACGATCCCCTGGACTTCCTTGTTCGAGAGCGACTTATGCGCCGGGATCACCGACAGCCGCCCCGCCGCGAACGCCGCCGGCGCGATCGTCACGTTTTCGCCCGCCCAGGCGTCGAAGATCGTGACCCAGGGGTAGTAGAGCCGCGCCCGCGCGCTGTTGTAGTTCAGCCGGGTCGACTTCACGGCGTTGGGCGACTGGTTCTTCGCCGGGTTAAGGCCGACGATCCGGTCGCCGAGCAGTTCGGCGTGTTCGATCAGCCCGCCATTGAGCGTTTGGAGATCCGAGTCGCCCTCGAGGCCGGAGCCGGCGATCACGATCGAGACCTCGTCTACCGTCTCCATCAGCTTCAGGCCTGTTCGCGCCCCCGTCTGGCCGTCCACGGTCCCGATGTAGCCCGCCGGTGTAACGGCCGTGCCGTCGTTGCCGTCCGCGAAGTTGGTCTTCGCGAGTGGCTTCGGGTTCGTCGTCGGCGTGCCGACCGCTGTCGCGGTAACGCCGAGCTGCGAGTTCTTGTTGACGTACGAGACGAGGTAGTTGCTCGCGGTCGTGTCGGCCATCTGCACCGCCTTATGCTGCTCGACGGTGTTGCCGAAGTAGAAGACGACGTTCACGGTCCCGCTCGCCACCGTGCTATCGCCGATCTCGACGGCGAACGCGTCGCCCAGCACGCCCTCGTACGGCGCATCGAACGTCACGACGTCGACCGCGGTGGCGTCCTCGCACGTGATCGACGCCTTGGCTGCGCCCGAGCCGACGACGCGGATGATCCGGAACGCGCGGGCACCCTGCTTCAGCATCGCCAGCAGCGCGAACGGCCCCCTGTGGTTGGCGTCGGGCTCGCCGAACGTCTTGACGGCTGCGGTCAGGTCGCCGACCGTCGTAGACTCGTTCACAGGCCCCCAGGGGAACGCGTCGACGACGCCGACGATCCCCGTCGGCACCGCCTTGATCACCCGCGGCCCTGTCTCGATCTCCCAGATGTAGATATCGGGGACGTCGAGGTAGGTGGATCGATTTATCATCTCGGCTAGCCTCCTTGGTCGTAATCCTCGAGCGTGATCTCAACGCCCGCAGAAGGTTTCAGGGTGGTGACTTCCTCAATGTCCTGTCCCTCGACGGTCAGCGTCAGCGCGTAAACGAAGAAGTCTCCTTCCGGCTCGACGTTCTTTCCCGCGACGGACAGGATCCAAATATCGTTCCCGGTCGTCGTGTCGCCCGCGACGCAGGGGATGATCTCGTTGTCTTCGAAGTAGCGCTCAAGGCACCTAGCCAGTAACCGCTTCCAGCGGCGCCGGCGCGCGTAGACGCGGCACTCCACCGTAAAGACCCGCTTGTCGACGACGACCAGGTCGGCGTTCGACGTCGAATCCGCGGTCCGCGAGTAAAGCTCGCCCTCGACGAACCGAGGGCTCGGCTCGTCGCCGACGATCTCCAGCGCGATCGCCGCGGACGTATCACCCTCCTCGACGCGTTCGACGTACCGCGAATCAGGGTCCTCGACGTGGACGTCGGCCTCGGTCAGGAACTCGAACTCCGGGACGACGTCCTCAAGGATCCGCGTCCGCAGCGTCAGCAACAACTCTTCCTGGTAGTCAACGGCCGGCACTTACGCCCCCTGGACCGTTCGCTCGAACGCCTTCATCCAGTTGTCTATACACTTTTTCTTCGCTCGCTCGAGCGCATCGCGGACGAAGTGAAAACGCTTCTCGTGGAACTGCGGCACGTTGAACCCCTTCGCGTACCGCTTGATCCCGACGACCGCCGCGAGCAGCCCGATCATCCGGTACTCGAACGCGCCGACGAGCTGGCCGCTCCAGATGAGGGCCTTGGTCTTGCCGCGCTTCTTTTTCCGCCATCGCGTCGCAGCCTTCAGCTTCGAGAACTTGACCTCGCCCTTCTGCTGGAGTATCTGCTTCTTCATCTCGCCTACCGCGTACTCGGCGTTCTGCCGCGTCGCCCGGGCCATGTTTCGTTCGAGGCGGTCCGAAAACGTCGCGACCTCGCGCTCGAACTTGTCCCAGTCGCCGTAGAAGCCTGGTCGGTTAACCATCGCTTTGCGCCGGCGCCACAGGTTTCCGCGCCCACGTCCAGAAGTCGTCGCTCTCAGCGCCGCCGTCGACAACTTTTAAGCCGGCTTTCTCCGCCAGCACACGGATAGTGTTTTCGTCGAAGAACGTGATATGTTCCGCGGCGTTCATCGGGTCGAAATGTATCCAGCCCGGGCCGTGGACGTCCGGCCGCCACGCCCGGACGTTGGGTTGGTAGTTGAACCATAGCCCGTCGGGCGTAAGCATCTTCGCGATCTTCTTTACCGCCGCCACCGGGTCGACGATGTGCTCCAGGACGTGGAACGTAACGACGTAGTCGAACCGCCCGGGCGGCGGCGGCACCCGCATCTCCTCGAACGGCATGACCTTTACGTCCAGACCTTCGCAGTAAGCCGCTAATGCCTGACCCACCTCGACGCCCCGCACTGTAAAGCCCAACTCGGCCAGCCGGCGCAGGAGATGACCGTTACCGCACCCGACCTCGAATAGGCGGCCGCGCGCTTTCCCGCCGAAGAACCGATCGGCGTAGCTCCGGATGAGCTTCACCAACTCCGGCTTTTCGTACCCCTTGGCGTAATCCTCGTCGTAGATCGAGAAGATCTTGTCGTCGTCGTAGTACTCTTTGCCGTATACGAGGCCGCATACGCATTCGTAGAGGTCGTAACCCTTTGCGGTCGTAACGAAATGCCTAACCGCGTCGGCTGGCGCCCCGCACAACGGGCATTCTTCCCGCTTACGCATTAAGTTCTCCTTTCACCTCAAGCACACCTTTTCCGCATCGACTCGTTTACACCGACGTGGAAGGCAAACGGTTCCGCCAAAGCGAAGACGAGGTGGTCTTTCTTTTTTAATACCTCCTCGTAATACCAATCTTCGGCGCCGCAGTCGCAATAACGCAAATCCGGCAAACCGTAACGATTGAAAAAGTCGGGCCGGAATACCCAAACGGCAGCGCCGAGATTCCGTTTCACCAAAACGCGAACGTCGCCCGCGAGCAAAACCTCTTCCGTCACAGGATGGTTAGTATCGTGAATTGGCGATGCCACAGCCACGCGCCCCGGCCATCGCTGCTCCGCGAGCTCGAGCGCGCGCCGCGACTCTGCCAACCAGCCAGGGCGCAGATCTAAGTCGTTGTCGACGATGGCCACGAGGTCCGCGCCGCGCCGGAAGCTTTCGAGCTCGAGCAGCTTTGCAAACTGCGCCAGCATCACCGCTTTGCCCCACGGATAACCGCCCGTAGTCCGCTCCGTGTTGACCGCCAGGAACGCCAGCTTGCCCCTCTGGCGAAGGCTCTCGTAAAGGTCCCAGAGCCGGCCGGCGTCGACGCCGTCGGACCGATCATCGAAGATGCAGAGGTCGACCGGTTCGCCGGCCCGGTGAATTATCCCGGCGATCGTCGCCGCGGTGTAGTTGAAGCGGCCGCGGACCGACAGAAATACCTTTGCGCGAGGTTCCGTCACGCCCGCTCGACCTCCTCGCCGGGTGCCCACCATACAGCTATTGAGCCGGGCAGCGGCGTACGGTCGCCGAATAAAAACGAGAGTTGTGGATAACGTTCTTTCACCCGCTCCTCGGTCAAATCCGGTTGGAGATGCCGTTCGGCTTCCACGCCGCCGAAAGCATCCTGAGGGTACATATACGGAACCACGACCAGCACGTCAGACCCGGACGCCAGACATCGCGAAAGGACTCCCTGGGCATCCTCCGGCGAGAGGTGTTCAAAGACGTCCCCGAAAATGGTCAACTGGTACTTCCCCTTTACGAAATAGAATTGCTGAATTGGCTGTATATATACGCGCCGATATTTTTTCGCCAGACTGAACTCGTCGACGTACGGCCCGTGTACCTCTACCGCGTCCATCCGGTATTCCGGCAGTAGTGCCGCGTACGTTCCCTTGCCCGGTCCTACGTCCAGAATCGACGTGCTCGCGAAGGGGTAACGGCCTAAAACCCAATCGCGAACCTGCTGCTTGTATTTGTCCGCACTTTCAGGCATCGCTTTTTACGCTGCCTCTCTTCGCTAGAACCGTAAGCGCCGCCTTCAAAACGATCTCGGGCTTCAGGTTGCGCAGACAAGGGCTCGCCGCATCCCTTTTCGCTTTCGGGCACGGCAAGTGGCCGTGCGCGAAGCACGGCGTGCAAGATTTAAGGCCGAGCCACTTACGCTTCTTCCCCTCGAGCGTTATGCAGTCTGGGTAATACTTCGTTCGCACCGCCCCGGGGAACGGCCCGTAGAGCGCTACGGTCGGCACGCCCGTCGCCGCGGCGATATGCACGAGCGCCGAGTCCGGGCCGATAAGCAGGTCCATCTTGGAGAGGAACGCCGCGGTCCCGTCCATCGACTTGAACCGGCCGCACAGGTTCGTCACGTTCTTTAGCTTGACGAGCGTCTCCCGATCGACGCCGACAATCTCGTCCCAATCTCTCTTCGTCCCCAGCAAAAACACTTTCGCGCCGCCGAGCCCGAGCGCCGCGGCCACGCGCAAACTGCTCCCGGGCGGGTAATTCCGGAGCGGCGACGACGACCGCAGGTGAACCGCGATCTTCACGTCGCCGGGCTTCATGTCGAACTCGTAGCGCAGGATGTTCTTAACCTTGTTTGCGAGGCCGCGGTCAACCTCGTATTCGAGCATACGGTCGCCAAGGTCGTGGACGCCGGCGTGCCGTGCGAAGAGGTCGACGGCGTGGAGCTCCGGGTCCTTGCTGTTCTCGATCGTTCCCTCGAAGCAGAGCTGGTAGTCGTAGGAGACAAAGTCCTTGAGGCGAACCGGGTACGTGTGGACCCGGCGGACGCGGCGATTGCGCAGGAAAACCCCCTCGTACTTCCGGCCGCACCCGACGGCGATCCCGGCGTGCTCGTACTTTTCGTCCAGGTAGCGGATCAGCGGCGTCAGGAACAGCAGGTCGCCGAAGCCGCCGTTCCGTAAGAGCAGGAGCGACTTGCCGGTCAAGTCGTGGCCGTCGTACTTGTTGTAGTTGCCGTCGAGGTCGCCGAATTCGGCGAGCCCCGGATACCGGGTCGCCAGCTGCGCCGCGGTGCCGTCGGGCAATACCCGCGGCGCGTCGGGTTTAACGTCGACGGCGCCGAACTGTCCTGCCTGTTTGAACGTCGCTACCTTCATGGCTTACCCTCGTTGAGGGCCACCAGCACGCTGGCCGGCGACCCGCCGTAATACCTCGTCGGTTGGAACTTCGTCACGTGGTACGTTTTGCCCCCTACGGTGAACACGTCTTTGTCCTTCAACGAAACGCCCTTCGCTTCTAACTCCGCTGTCGAGAGCTCGAGCACGCACGAATACTCGACGTCCTCGCCGATGGCAGCCAGTACCCGCTCCGTAAACTCGTACGTGACCAACGCCGTCAGCGAGACGGCCTCGTCGAACGCGTCGACGCCCTCCTCCCAGCCCTCGAACTTCTCGCTCGACGCCAGGTCGAACGGCAGATACGAGACCGCTTCCCCTTCCATGCGAAGGAGCCGAACGAACATCGCGTGTCCCCGAAGGGCGCTCATCACACCGCCCCTATCGCCGCCGGCGCCGCGTACATCGCGAGGATCGCGTCGATCTCCGGATCGCCGGTCGGGCCGCCGCTCTGTGCCAGGTCCGAAAGCCGATAGGAATAGTCACGTATCGACTCCTGGACGATCATCCCCTGCCGGCGCCGGTCGACGGCCTCTTCCGTCGCGGCCTTAGGCGCGTTGCGGATTACGAGCAGCACGCACGCGCGCTTGATCAGCGCCGGCGTCTCGCCGTCATCGAGACAGCCGAAGTCGGCCTCGACGACGACGTTGCCGGGGCCCCGCGGGAAGACGGCGCTACGGCGCACGAGCCGCCGATTGTCTACGACGAACGCGGCCAGGTCCGGCGCAGTCGCGTCGTCGATCACGACGCGCACGAGGTCGACGATCGGCACGCGGAAGAAGACGGTGTCGACGCCCGGGCCGTCCAGGACGTAGGTCTGGCGCCGGCTCTCGAAGAATTGGCCCGTGACGCGGTCGATGTACGAGGTCGCAAGCTGTATCAGCGTGACGACCCGGGCGTCATCCGCACTGCTCGAGTCCACGCCCTCGGCGCGGACGTCGTCAATCTCGCAGTAAGCCATATCCCGCCTTTCGGTTGTCGGAGGGGGACCCGCTAAAGCAAGCCCCCCTCTTCACGCCTATGACGAGGCGAGGGTATGCTTGATGTTCTTGCCCTCGACGACGGCGTCCTCTTCCTCGTACTGGACGTCTGTGTAGAGGGTGCCCGTCACCGCGACGTACTGCTCGCGGAACTTCTCCTCGGCCTTGATGATGATCTCCTGGAACACGCCGTAGAGGATGTTCTTCGGGTGAACCAGAAGCGACGAGGAAGTCGCGGTCGCGCCGCTGCCCGAGGCGATGATCATCGGCACGCCCATAACCGGGATCCCCATGTAGAACACGGGGATGTCCTCGAGCAGGTAACGGTCGCCAGCGCCGGTCAGGCGGTCGGCAAGCCACTGCCGGTAGAGCAGTTCCACTTCCTCGTGGACGTAGAACCGCCACTCGGCCTTGCGCCGTAGGTACTTCTTGGGGAGCAGGTCGAGCATCCCCTTGAAGACCATGTGCGGCGCGAACGCCGTCGAGTCTTGGTTATACTCGTGCGACGTCGCCAGCTTGAGGAGGCCGTCGTTTATCTGGTAGAACGTCTCGCCCGACGTCGAGTCGCCCATCAGGATAAGCTCCTCGAGGTCCTCGCCGGCCTTCTCCGCCATCGCGGTGATGATCGTGTCTTTGATGCGATCGCGCTCGATGTTCTTCTTGAAGACGTCGAGGCCGATATCGACCGCCATGATCGCCTTGACCGCGGTCAGCGTGACCTTGCCGGTCGCGGGGTCGACGCCGCTCGTGGTCGTCTCGTACGTCCCGCTCGGCTTCTGGAGTACCCGGCTCGCGAAGCCGATCTTGTGGAACTCCTCGACGTGGCGGTCCATCGTCTCGTACCGCGCCTCTTTGAGGATCACGGTCTGCGCGACGGCCGCGCGGATGAACTCCTCGTGTTGCTCGGGGTTGAGCAGGCCCCCGGACGCGAGGTCCGAGACGGCGAACTTTACCGCCTCGATAAGTTCCCGGTTGTCCTTCACGTTTTTACCTCCGGCCTAAAGTCGGTTCGTTGGTTTCGGTCTATGCGCTTCCTCGGCGCCCCGACGCTACTGGCGCGGGAGCGAGAGGAAGATGGTGTCGAGGACGCCGCTCCACTTCTCTTTCTTCTCCCCGGGCGAGGGGTCTTGGCCGGCGGCCGCGCGGCTCTTGCCGGCCTCGAGGTCCTTGAGCCGGTTCCGGATGTCGTCGAGCTTCTCGCCGAGACCAGCCTCGGTCTTGAGCTCTTCGACTTTCCCTTCCAGCTTCTCGCCCTCGGGATTCGCGGGCGCGGCGCCGGCGGGTTCGAGCGCCTTATCGCCCTCGGGTTCGGCCGGCTTCTCCGGCTCCCTCGCCGGCAGCGCGGCTTTGATCTCGTCGAGCTTCCCGCCGAGCTCAGCCAGGATCCCGGCCTTGGCCTTGCCGACTTCCTCGGTTACCAGTTTCCGGGTTTGTTCCTCGTTCATGTCGCTATCCTCCTCGGTTGAAGCTCCCGCCGAGATTTTGGCGAGAAGCTCGTTTACGTCGCCCAGGGCCAGGAACTCAAGCGCCCTCATCAGAAACCCCAGGGCCTTGAACTCCGGGACCTCCTTGTCAAACTCGCCGTAATGTTTCTTTAGGTGTGCGTACGCGGGCTTCCGATCCTTCTCCGGAAGGTCGACGCCGCCCCGAGCGCCTAAAAGTGCCGCCATCGCCGCCGCGACGCCCCGCCACACCAGCGTCCCATCCGGTGTATGGTGGGGAAGCTTGCAGTCGCCTTTCGTCAACCCCTCCGGCACCTCGCCCCCGTGCGGGTCCGATACGCCCTTTACCCACGCGCATGCGCGCACGAGCTGCTCGAGCTCGTAGTCCGCAGCGCGGAACTTCCACGGCTCGTCCTCCGGCGCCTTCGGGAATTTAAACGAGACCTCGGCGTCGACGTCGTCACCGGCGCGCTTAACGATGCTGTAGACGCATTCCGGGTTGGCCGGGCGGTCCACGAGTGAGATCTCGATCAAGCGGTACTTCGTTATCCGCCACGCCTTCTTGACGGCGTCCCAGATCCAGTCGAGGACGTAGAAGCCGATGCTGAACGCTTTCAGCACGCCCTCCTTGACCTTGACCCAGCACTCGTCGTCGACGACCTTGACCTGGACGTAGAGACCCTTCTCGTCGACGTACATCTCCTTAACGACGCCGACGGCGTGTGCCTGGTGCATGTAGCGGACGTTGCGCCAGTGCGAGTATTCCTCCATCGCCTCACGCGTTGCCTCGAGGTCGACGATCTCGCCGTCGAGGTCCACGGCGTCGGTGGTGGCGTAGCCCTCGACGAGACGTTGTTCCTCGTCGATTTTGGTGATCTCGACGAATAACAGCCGGTCCCTTTTCATATCGTTCCTCCGCTGGCGAAAAGCCCGGTCGCCGTGGTTGTCCACGATCGCCGGGCTTCGCGAGCCTCTGCGCGGTAGCGGTTAAGTCCTAGCCAGTTTCATCCTATCCGGCCGCGCCAGCTTATCCGCGGCACGGCGCCGGCCGCCGTCGAAGACGGTTATCTCCTTGCAACGCGGGCATTTTATCTCGACGTAGCTACCGGCTGAGACTTTGCCCAGGAGCCGGCCACATCCGTCGCAACGGACGTCGACGGTTACATTTCGGGCAGCGTTGTACATCTACACTTCCCGTGGAACTGCGGCAACCGCGTCCCGTTCATCATCTGGCGATCCGTCACCCTCGACGCTTCCTCCGGGTTCATCCACGGGAAATATTCCTTGATAGCCTTCGGGTCGTCGTCGTTAAGTAACTGGTCGAGCCGCTTTGACACTTTGGCCACCGACACTCGCCGGCCATTCATCGGCCGGCAGGTCGGGCATACGTCGTCGTCGCCCATCGTCGCGATGACGAGCGTCTCGATCTCCGCGGCGGCGTAACCGCGGACCCGGGCGAAGTTCCGCGCCCGGTTGACGGCGGACGAGGCCACCGTCTCCCAGTAGCTCTCGCTCCGGCCGTACTTCCCGCTCAGGAGCGCCCGCAGCGACTCGCCGAGTTCCTCGATCGACTGGCCCTCGCGGAACGCTTCCTCGCGAGCGGTTGTCGCGATCAGTTGGCCGAGGTCGGCGTCGACGTGGTTGTAGACCCAAAAGTGGGTGTCGTTCTTCAACCACTCGAGCGTCGCCTCATCCACCAACCCGAACGACACGCCGGCCGGGGCGCCGGACTCGAGCACCGCGAGCTCGCGGCCGAGCTGATACATCTCGGTCAGGTGAGCACCGATAGGTTCCGCGACCGCCCCCGGCAACGGCGCCAGCGCCGCCCGGTACTTCGCCACGAGCTCCTCGACGGCCAGGTCCACGTCGCTGGCGCGCAACCCTTGCATGAACGCCTCGATCGCGACCTCGGTCCCCTCGCCGAACAGCTCCGCGTACTTCTCGACGAGTAGCGCCCTGATGCGGAGCTCGAGCGCCCGGGCGGCCGTAATGTCCTTCGGCGGCCGCCTCTTCTTCGCGCCGTCGATTATCCCGATCAGCTCGTCAACATCGTCGACCAGCAACAGAAGGTCCTTCGTGGCCATCGATTTAAGTTGTGCGTCGAGCGAGTTCATCGTAGATTGCCGACTTCATTATCTCTAGCGAGGCGGCCAAGCTCTTACCGCCTTCGTCGAGAGCGACGCCGCCGAGTTGAAGTTGGATTAACGCTATTGGTAGCGGCAGGTCGGCCCAGGGCGCCTCGATCGCCTCGAGGTTCCGCGCGCGGCGGATGTCGTTGATCGTGTAACCGCCGGCGCCCGCGAGGCGGGCGATCTCCTCGGCCTGCTCGCCCGGGTCGCCGAGCTCCGGCCCGACGAACCGGAACCGCCAGTTCTGGATCCCCATGTCCGCTACGACCGTCGCGTTTATGATGTAGTTCAGCGTCCGCCGCATCGGGCCGAAAACCTGCTCTTCGCCGAGCTTACGGGCCTCGATCGCATTGGCACGGTTCACGTCGTGGACCTGGCCGACGAAGATCGGGTGCAGGCGGTAGACACCGCGGATCTCGTCGTCGTTGGCCTGCCGGTATTTCAAGAAGCTCGCGTCCTCGGCGACGCCGACCGTCAGCTTCTCGATCCTGACGGTAGCGCGGCCGGTAAACCGCGCCGCAAGCTGCTCGTTCACCGCCGCCTCGAGCACGAGGACTTTGTGGGCGTTCGTGACGCCGCGGGTGTTGGCGGTGAGATATTCCTCGATGAACTTGACCGAGTCCTTCGAGAGGGTGCCGCCGTTAACGAGAATCGCTAGCCGCGGCACGCCGTTGTTGACGAAGAAGTAGTAGTTATATTCGGCCGCCTCCCTCGAGCCGAGGATCGCCGGGATCGCGGCGACGTGCCGCGGGATCCCGTAGTAGTCCGACCGCGGCGAGTATTGCATGATGTGGATGACCTCGTTGGCCCGGCGCCTCGGTTCCTTCACACCCTCCTTGCCGGTCTCGTAGTCTATGTCGCGGTCGTCGCCGAACTCCTTGAAGTAAACCTTCTTCCCGCTCCGGATCTGGACGAAGCCGCCCGCGGGCCGGACCCGCATCGTATGCCCGGGCAGGTGGGCGAAACCATCCACTTCCCCCTTGCGGTTCCGAAGAACCTCCAGGTAGCCGTTGCCGAGCGCCAGGTCGTCGGTAACCCAACGCGCGGCGATCTCGACGAACGGCAAACGGTGCCGCGGGTCGACGACGATCTCGCCCTCCTCGCCGGGGAAGAGCGCCTGTAGCCGCGCCAGCTCCTCCTTCACCTTCGCGTTGTTGACGTCGACATTGGCGCCGGCCGGGGCAAACTCAAAACCGTGGCGGACAACGTTAGTTACGATGGCGTCCACCGAGGCCGAGAGCGTCGAGTTGATCTCCAGATGCTCGGCGAGCTTCGCGACGTCGTACGGCGGCTTGGCGACGTCGCTAGCCTCGTACAGCTTGCTCCACGGGTCCTCCTTCATCCCCGTGGATTCGCCGCGGCCCTCGGCGTCGACGGCCTTGACCTCGGGGCCTACCAGGTAAGCCCGGGCTACCGCTTCGTCGACTTCGACCAACCCTGTCTTTTCGTCCTCAGGCATTTACCCGATCACCCTCGCCCTCGCCGCCGGCTCGCTCGCCGACACGATGAACGTCCCCAGCATCTCCAGCGCCGCGCGGTCGTAGTTGACGGCGTGGCGATAGTGGTCCGGCTTTCCGCCCTCGCGGTACACGGCGCGTTTGTTGCCGTCGGGTGCGTCCTCCAGGACGCGAACTGGCGCCGTCATGTGATTGTAGTACTCGGGGATCTCGCGGGCATTCGCCGGCAGCAGGTCCCGGCATTCGAGGATGTCCTGGCCCGATACGTCAAGCGAGGCCGTCCGGTCCAGCTTTATAACGCGGCTCGCCGGCCAGTCAGGCCCCTCCTTGAGCCAACCGGCGCCGCGGGGGTGCGTATCGTACTCAGCGAGAAAGACGCGGCCGGGGAAGCGGGCGGCGAAGTCTTCCGTAGCCCGCGTCTCCGGCAAATGGTCTACGACCATCGCGCGGACTTTGTACCGCGCCATCAGTTCGGCTACCTCGTCGAACGTGTCAAGCGTACCGATAAAGACGGCCTTGCGAACCGTCGCACCGGCGGCCGTGTCGCCCGTTACCTCCGAGACGCGGACGTGAAGCCGGGCGCCGACGTCGACGCCAGCGGTGCAGGCGGCATCGTTCACCGACGGCATCAGGTACCCGTCGAGGCAGCAGCGGTCCAACATCGCGTAGTCGACCCGGGCCCCCTTCGGCGTGTACGGCTCGCCGAGGTCGAAGTTGTAGAAATCTTCGGTCTTCGTAGGGTTGCCGATTGCCTTGAGGTACGTGCATACGAGCTCGGCGACAGCATTCGTGCTGCTCATCAGTTTCGAGATCTTAAACCCTGGGACGACGCTCCGGAGGTTCTGCGGCGTCCACCGCCCGGACGCCAGCCGCTCGAGCGGCGCGCCGCACGCCTTGCAGTACACGTTTACGTCGCGCCCGAGTTCGGCGAGAAGCCAATCCCACTCCAGCTCCTTTGGGTCCGTAACGCCAGCCAAGACCGCTGCGGCGTCCGTATCCCGCGGCTGCCTATCCTCGGGGTTAGCGAATACGTCGCCGAAGAACCGCATCTCCTGGTACTCACCACACACCGGGCAAGGCACCTCCCAGAAGCGCCGGTCGCTCTTGAGATACTCGGCGTTGATGCCGAGCTCGTCGATCGTGGGCGTCGATACCTGCTGCATCCCCTTGTAGCTCGAGTGCCCGAGCCGGCGGTCTACTTTGCCCAAGTGTTCTTGTTCGCAGAAGTCGAGCTCGTCGATTATCACGTTGTCGATCGGCGCCGCCAACACGTCGAGGACAGTCTTTGAGCCAGCGAAGTAAACGGCGCCGTCACCGATATGCTTCAGTCCTACCTGGTCGCGCGCCTTCGTTACCAACTCGCCGTCCTTATGGCGCACTGCCGCTTTTATGCTGGGGCTGTCGTTTATCGCCCGGTCCACGCGGTCCGCGACGAACTTCGCGAGCTGGTGTTGGGCGGGGAAGAGGTAGAGGACGCGTAGCGCGTGCTCTTTCGCCAGCCAGAACGCCAAGCAGATAAGCCATGTCGAGACGCCGCACTGCGCTGACTTCTGGACGACGATCCGCCGGCTCCGGCAAGCGTAGATTTCGCGCAAGTACTCGTGGCCGTCGAAGCGGAACGGCCTGCGCTCGAGCCGGAAGTTCGCGAGCGCCCAGAGGGCAAGGTTCGCGCGGATGCGCTGTCTAACCAGCGCCCTCGCTAGTGCCTGTCTGTCCGGCGACGATAATTTTTTCGATAACTGCATCGAGTACCTGTTTTGTTTCCTCGCCTAATCCGATTTCAAGGTATTTCGTAACTTCGCTGTGTACGTCGGCGTTAACATCGACCTGGTTCGTCGCCAACCCGAGCGCCTGGCGTTCAACGTCCGTGGTGTTCTTAAGGGCTTTAGATAAACGCTCGATGTCGAGCGTATTCGGACTCGCGGCGACGAGAAGCCGTTGGAGCTTTTTCGTTATCGCCCCGCGAATGCCGCGCGCCACTTCGAAGTGTCCCTTAACGGCTTTCGCCATTTCGCGGGCGCGCCAGGTGTCGGTTTTTTCGGTCGCTTTTTCGACAGTTTTTTGACGGCGTTCTTTCCAACCGTATTTTTCGATCCAGTCGCCAACGGTTCGGGCGCGTTTGATTTTTAACGCCCTAGCGATCTGTTCCTGCGTCTTACCGTCGCAGTAAAGCGCGAATGCCTTTTCTCTCGTTTTGGTTTTGTAACCCATCTCGTTTATATATAATTAATATATATAGCTGGAGCAGCCGGGCCGGTTTCGCATCGCCTATCGGGATAACCCATACACTAGCTCGTTTAATTCCTTGCTTTTAATCTCCGGCGCAACCTGGACCAATTTCATGCCGTATTCGTCCGTCCGCCTCCCAGCCAAGTTAATCCCGCGTTTTAACTTCAAGCGCGTTTTAAACGGTTTCCATGCATCCTTCACGTAATGCTGCGGCCTTCCGTATCTTCGCCCCGTCGTCACGACTCCAGGCCACAGCCTTTCGAGCGAACGAGCCATTTTCAATCGGCCGTCGGCCTTGTATAAATCGTCCGTATTGCCGCCCTTCATGGTCATCGTGCGCATCTTATCTATAAGAAACGCGTTAACTAAAACAGTACACCACCCCCCGGATAAGACCTGCAAGCACAAATCCGTGTCTTCGTTGTACCGCCCCCGCCATCTATATGGCAGCTTATTATTAATTAATAAACATGAATATACGTGATTGTTGAGATAAAAGGGCGCCATCTTGTTCGTTTCCGGCGCGAACATCTTGTACTGCAACCCCGAAATACCGATGTTCTCGTAACGATCCGTAAAATCCTCGACGATCGCTAACCCTATCCCGCTATCGCAACGAATGCGCTTGCCCTTGTACCGCCTGTATACCGCACGTATATTGTCGTCCAATATCCAGTGGCGTTCGTGCCCCTTACCCAACGCATCCTCCCACACCCAATTACGCGCCGGGACCGACCCCAAGCCGAGGTTGCTGAACGGTAGTATCGCGACCCATTTCGGGTCAAATGCCGCCGCGTAATCGTCGTATTCCTGCGGCTCCACGACCAACGTGAACGGTACTCCCTCTTTGACGAACATCTTCGCCGTGAGGCAGTTTTCAAAACGGCCTTTTGATATAACGTATACGGGGTAACGCGGTAGTCGTTTCTTGCTCACGATTATCCTTCGAACCTCAAGGCTTTAAAATCTTGTCGGTCCTTGGGCGGCCACCACGCGCTATACGTATTGCTGTGCCGCGTAAAAGAAAATTCCTTCTTAAATTTTTTCATAAAATTATCCCTGTCGGCTTCGTTTCTAAAACGAATAATTATCTGCTTAAATTTTTCGCCCGGTTCATATTCGGGTAAACCCACCCAGGCGGCAGCGGCATCCAAATCGCCGATTTCTTCTTCAGTACGAGTTATTAATACTAGATTAGCGAGCATCATCTCGTCGTAACCCGTCCCCAAAAGGCCCACCTCGTCGCTGTCCTTAATCTCCTTCAATAAGTCGGCCAACTCGCGGTCGTTGATTTCGGCTAGGTGGCGGAGCTCGTTGTCGCCCGTGAGAACTTTAAGCGCCGCCGGCGAGTCGGATTTTACGTTAAGCCGAACCACCGGAACCTTCGTCATCCCCTCTTTTTTCGCCGCCATCACGACGCCGTGGCCGGCGAGGATCGTCCCATCTCTCGCGATGATTATATTGCGATAGATACCGTGCTGCCGAATGCTCTGGACGATGTGCTCGACCTGGTCGTCGGGGTGCTCTACGTAATTTCGCGGATGCGGTTTAAGGTCGGCAACGTTGACTATTTCGATTTGGAATTTACGGCGTTTCGAGCGGACGACCTTCCGGCCGTTCGGCTTTTTGGGAGCCACGACCTCTTCTCCGTTGACCGCTCCGGCGCCCCGTGCTACCCTGACCGCAACCCACGCGTGGGCCAGGGGCGGGCGGCGGCCTTGCGGCCGGTCTGGGGTCCGTTATACCCCGTGACGCGGAGGCGAGGTTGCGACTCGCCAAAACCCGCTTGTCCCGCTATCAAAGAGCGTCCGTGCTTCAGGCTATTACCGCTTACATTAAGCCTTTAGCACAGGGCGCTCTTTCTGTCAAATCGGGGAGGGTGTTTTAGGGGGGTACGTTATATGGACGTTTTATACACGTTTGGGGTACGTTTTAGTACCTTTTGATACCCTTTTTCGCAGCCACGTATCTATATCCTCTTTCAAGGCCCGGGCGCGGCCGTCCTCGTCTATCGAAACCGGCAACCCATAACGTCGCGCCTTCCGTTTCGCCACCCGGTCGGAACACCCGAGGTAAGCGCCGATCTCCTTCCAACCGACGAGAACGTTCGAGCCGTTACCCGCCATGGCGCCCCCTCTTTTCGAACACCCAAAAATAGCAGTGATACTTGCGGGCGTGGACCTGCTTATAGAGGTTATATTGGATCGGGCGACTCTTAGCGAGGAGGATAAAAAGATCGCGCGGCCGAAACCCGACCGCCCGGGCCATATCGTGGATCATCACGTGGACGAAGGCGTTGTGCCGGCCGTCGACGATATCCTGGCACTTGAAGTAAAGGATGCCGCCCGGGTGAAGGACCCGGTATATTTCCGCCATAGCTTCAACGTAAAATTCCACCAAGTCCTTTATCTGACCGGGTACGGTCGAATATTTTTTGGCCATCGTACTGTCCCGGCGCCGGGCCGTAAACGCACCGTACAGGAACGGTGGGTCAAACATCACGGACCCGACCGCGGCGTCGCTTAACGGTAGCCAGCGGACGTCGGCCGCCACGACTCCGCGGCGCCGGGGCGCGATGTCGAACATCAGCCGCGGTGGCTCGAGCGTATAGCGGTAGAACATACCCCGGCCGCAAGTGACATCGCACTCGATAACGCCGCCCGAGTGCAACCCCACCATCGACGCCAAAAGCTCGTCCTGATCGTCGTAAACAGATTTAACAAGCCGGGTCATTTTTTTCTTAGAATAGCTCCCCGCTCGCGCGTACCATTCCCCGCGCCGGCGACGTAACAAGTTGCCTTGACCGAAGTCGTTTCAGATAGGTATTCTTGCTCGTCTCCTTGTATCCCGTTTCGTTTTTAACCATCTCGTGCGTCACCGAATTAGGATAGGCGGCGACGATAACCTCAAGGCACTTTCGTTCTCCCGCTGGTAGTCTTTGCCGCCAATATTCGAGTAATGCCGCACCCGTGGGCAACGATTCGAATGTGGCGCCGAGTACCGCGAGGCCCGCTTCCGTTACTTTTATAGGATCGCGCCCATCGATTAATCCTTTACTGCGTAAAAGCTTTAAATAAGTAGTGCGCGATGTCGGCCGGTATCCCGTAAGCACAGCTAACTGCGCTTGTGTCACACCGGCGACGTATTGCGCGATGGCCGTTAGTACCTTCCGTTCGCCGGCTTTTATCTCGTTATCTCCCTCTTCGTTCACTGCGGCCCGGGCGGCCGGGACCTCCCGCACCGCCGGCGTAGACGGTCGAGCCGGAGCCGACCGCGGCGTTGGACATCCGTCGGTTTTCGCCGTCGCTGCCGCTATCGTCGCCATCGCCCGCTCGAGCGCGGCTTTTTGGGCGTTGAGAACCGCTTCCAAATCGTAGGCGACGGAAGCCAACGCCATCTTCGTCTCGACGGTCGCCTTCTCGAACGCTTTAAGGTCTGCGTCGAGCACTATCGGGACCTCGACGTGCTCGACCTTCGGCTCGGGCGTCGCCGCCGTCTTCCGCTTGTTCAGTTCGCGCTCGAGCTCCGTTATCCGCCGGCGAAGCACGGCCGGGTCGGACGCCTGTTGCCGCTCGATAGCCGCGGCGAGTCGGCTCTGGAGGATTTCGGGGTCGATACGAGCGAACGCCCGCGGCTGCACCCGCCGCTCGCCTGGCGTCGGCGTCGCCGAGCTATTGAACGTGTGGCGCTCGCGCACGTGTATCCGCTTGAAAAGGTCGAGCCACCCCGCACTCATCACCCAGGCGTCGCCCTTCGGGAGCTTCGCCAGCGAGGCCTCCACGTCGCGCATCTGTTCCGGCGTGGCGTGTACCTTCATCCACTCGAGCACGGGCGCCCGGTCGCGCGGGTGCGTCGTCCGGAGAACGATAAGGACCTCCGTTTGCGTAAGGACGTCCTTGTTCAGGACGGCGGACCGTTGAGTTACGAGGGTACACCCCAGCCCCCGTATGCGACCCCGGCGCACGATCTCGTCTATCGCCCCGAGCATCCGCATCTCGTCCGGCCGCGGCTTCTGGGGCGCGAATGCGTCGGCCTCGTCGATGATGAGGTGCAGCGGTTCGCGGTTTTTCTCGTATAGCCGCTCCGCGAAGTCGGCGACGAATCGGCGCATCGCGCTCTTCGACAGGCGCGACAGGTCGATAACGAGCGGCGGCGCGTCCTCCGCGAGCATATCAGCGATGACCTTCCCGGCTGTTTCCTCCAGTGGCGCATCAGCGTGGTCGCCGCCGATAATCATCACCGGGTAGCCCTCTCCCTTCCCGTCCGCCGTCGCGCGGAGACCCCACCAGGCCCCCGTGGGGTCCAGAACCGCGAAGGGCAAACCCGCGTTGCAGAACTCTTCGGCGAGGACGGATGCCGTATAGGTCTTGCCGACGCCCCGCATCGCAAGGATCGCGAACGTCTGCGTGACGGCTTCTAACGGGAGTTTTAGGATAGAGGATATTCGTAGTCTTTTCATAATTTACCCTCCGCGGCAAGCGCCACCGCGCACGCAACGGCGTCGGCTTCGTGATAGCTGAGATCCGCAAGGCCAAAACGCGCCTCGACGGCGTTCTTAACCGCTTCCTTAGCCGCGTTCCGCGCCGGCCGTGGCTCGCCCTTCTTGCGGCGCGCTATCTTTACACCGACGGCCGCCTTAGCTGTGTTTTGCACGACAAGGCGCCACGTCAAACCGGCCGCGGCGACCGCTTCCTTGCATACGCCCCGGACCTCGCCTGCGAAGCCGTCGAATTTCCGATTGTACGCCGGCGCCTCGAGTGCGATACGAGTAACGCCGTCCGCCTTCATTACGTCGAGTATCGCCCCGAGCTCGCGCCGCGTCGTCGTCAGCACGTCCCCTTCACTCGGCGGCGCCCCCGCGGCCGCTATGACGCCGTAGTCCAATACGTATACGATGCCGGCGCCGTTCGCTTCGATGAGCGCCCAGCCGGTTGTTTCGCCCGGGTCTAGCCCGACGATGCGTATTTTATTCGTCGCCATTTCCGGCCCCGGCCGGTATAGTACCGTCCTCGTCATCTCCAGCCCGGGCAGGCTTCTCCCTTTTCCGAAGGCCCCACTCTTCTTTCGCCATCGCCTTCATCTCGTCGACGGAGACGACTCGAGCACGTTCGCTCCCCGTAAGTACCGCCGGGTCTTTGAAGTGGAAGACGAGGCCGCCGCTCTTATTACGTTCCCATACGATCGCGGACCCGGGCGGGTTCGGCGGGCCGGCGCCAAAGTTGAGGTCTACGTCCGGTTCGACGTTCTCGAGCGCGGGTAGCGGTGTGACGGCACCGTCCTCGGCCCGGCGGTTTGCCGGCAGACCGTACAGCGCCGCGACTAGCTTGCGGGTCTCGGCGTTTTCGGCCTGAATGTTGACCGTTTCCCAGTACGCCAGGCCGAAGACGGCCGCGGCGAGCTTCGCGGCCTCGGCGTCGTGGTCTGCCGTCCGGGCCTTCGCTTTCCAATTCGCTGCACGGCGCTCGGCGTCCGTCACCCAAAAGACTAAGGCAATTATCGCCAGCGCGCCGATGGTTAATATTACGGCAATAGTCCGGTTCAAAGCTGCTACCTCCCGCTTAGGCGCGCGAGGACTTTATCGGTCAGCTTAGCGGCAACTTCGGCCTTGATCTCCGCCTGGAGTTTGGCCGGTAGGTCTCGTAGCCTTACTTTGACGTTCACTTCGACTACGTCGCCGTCGTCGCCCGCCCGCGCCTGGCGTACCTGCGCCGCGCGCCGGCCGGGCTGTTTTTTCTTATACCCCGGGCGCTCGGCGACTGGGAATTGGCTTAACGTTCCGGCGTTGCGGTGCTTCGAATAGCACTTTGTACAGAGCCCGCGTCCTATATTCGGGCGGTCCGTCGTACCGCATTCGCGGCAACGCTTATACGTCTCGCCCCAACTTTTGTGAGGGGCCGCCGCGCGTTCCTTTTCCTCTTCCTTTTCCGCCATACGAACAACCTCCTTCTTCCGCTTCTCGCGGTCGATTAATTCCAATCCTTTGGCCTCCGCGGCCGTTATCTCGGCGCCGATGAAGTAGCCCAGGCCGCAACCCGGATTTCGACACTCCAACGCCCGCTTGTAGACTTTCTTTCCGTCCGGCTTTTTGACGATATAGCCCCGCGTCCACTCTTTACCGCAAGCGGGGCAGGCCTTGGAGGCGTTGGCCGGTAATTTAAGATTTTTCATTCCGCAGGTTTTACGATAAGGTGGCCCGTCGGCGTCCCATAGCCGTCTTGCTGCGGTGGTTTAAAATCCTCAGGAAGTAATTCTACTCGTCCCTCTGGGACTCTACTTATTTGTTGGCAATATCTGCCACCGCATAGTGGACACTGGAAGATTTTTACCAGTTTGAGACCGCCGTAGTTTTCTACGACTCGCATAATGCTACCTTTATCGAATATCGTCCCGGCGCGGTTTTCTTTTTCCACAAGTAACCGGACGTAACGGCCCGCCCATTCTTTTTTAAGCCGTGGTTTTTTTACCATCGTTCGTTATCTCCTCGCACTCGATGCCCGCGACGCGGAACCACGCGGCCACGAGCTGGCGGTGGCAGAATTCCTCCGGCTCTTCCCAGCACAGCAGAACAGGCTCGCCGAAGACGAGGCGGACGAGGTCGGCATAAACCGCCCGGGGGTCGAGGCTGATAAGGATGGCGTTCCGGTAAAGGGCCGCGTATTTTTCCTGCGTAATTAGACCGCGTTTATAGTTCTCGACGTAGTCACGTGGCGGCGCAAGCGGCGGATAACTTGGACCACGGAACCCGCGGGGCACCGTTACCGAGATCGAGATCGCGCCCGGGTCCTTACCCGCATTCCTGTAGTTCGACGTCTTCATAACCCGCGGCCCCCAAACAGGCGGGGTTGCTGCACAGGTCGTACTCGACCCACGAGCACGAGCCGTCGCCGGTGTCGCAGGGTTGCCCCTTGGTGCAGCCGCATATCCGGCACCGCCGTTCGCCGTCCTCGCGGGTATCCTCCCGGTCGATTTCGTCCAGGACCGGCCGCAGCGTGTCGTCGCCGGCGTAAATTTCCCGGATCTCGTCCTGGTATTTCCTCGCCGCCCGGGCCAGCGTCTCGACGCGATGCATGGCCCGTGCTCCTCGCCCGTAGAGCGTCGGGTCGACGACCGGCCCCACCGTATCCGCCATGCTTATTGCGTTCAGGAATTCAGCGAGCGGCAAACGGAGAACGAGGGTTGCGAGTAACCCGACTTGCTGTTGCGTCGCGATGTACGTTTCCGTGTCCATTAGCGTTTTACCTCCTTAAGTGGAAGCGCGAGGTCGCTCAGCGTCCGGACCGCCATCGCCGCGAGCTGGACCGCCTCGCGGGCGACGCCGGCCGGGTCAACGTCGCGTTTGAATATCTCATGTTCGAATTCCAGATACTCCTCGCGGACGACGGCCAGGGCATGATGGAGCGACGGGAACACCCCGTGGCCCTTGCGGGCCCGGCGGAGCTCGGCGACGACGGCAATCAACACCTCGCGGTCCGCGGGCCACTGCGGCCGCCCGAGCGTCGCGAGCACGTCTTCGGCGAGTTCAAGCAGCGTCGCCCGCCGCACGTATCGCTCGAGCGGCCCGGCCTCGTTGCCTTGGAGGCCCACGACCGTAAGCTTGCCCAGGCGGTCCGCGATTGACCCTATCGTCCTGTCGTCCGTCATGCCTTCGACTTCTTTGACGTCCGGGCCTTCGCGTTGACTTTGACTTTCGCCGCCCGTTTCTTCGGCGTCGCCGGCGCGAACGGTTTGAGGTGGTGCCGCCAGTCGTCGGCGATTACTTTAGGCAACTGCCCAGGCAGCCACGCCTTCGCGACAGCCTTTTGTACCTCGGCCTTCTTAGCTGTCGGCTTGACCTCGATTTTTTGCTCGCGGGCGATCGCGACCAGCGCCCCCTTCGTGAAGCCGGCTTCGTCCAGGAACTCGTCGGTCAACTGATAGCCGGGCTCCCGCTCGATTCCCGCGGCTAAGCCGGCGGCGTACGGCCACGCGTCAAAGGCCCGACGCAGCGCGAGTTCGCCGGTTATGAATCGTAGTTTTTCCCGGGCCGCGTCGTCCATGCCGATGACGTCGTGCAGGAGTTTGTCCTCGTCGCTCGATAGGCCGAGGTCGTGCCAGAACGCCCGGTTTTTCCTAATATCCACGTGGTACGGTTCTACGGACGGCGCTACCGTCTCGAAAGCCCGGGCCAAGATGATCGCCTCGAGCAGCCGCGCGTTTTTCTTCGTAACAAGCGCCGTCGCCAGCTGCATCTGCAACCATCCCCGCTCGTGGGCGTGGACCCGCTCGCGTACCGCCCGGGCGTAAAGCTCCGCGGGTTCTCCCGAATCCTCGGCGACTTCCCGCGTTTTCTTCTCGGCGCGTTTCTTGGCGGCGATTTTCTTTTTATAGCAGTCGCGGTCCGTGCATACCTCGGCCGCCGTCTCGAGTACCAGACCGCGCTTCGGGCACGGTACGCACTCCGCCTTGAACGCCTCGGCGCCGACATCGCGTTTGACGTCGGCGAGCGTCGGCCATAGGTCCCCGGGCGAATGTACGCCACGCGGCCGGCCGCCCTTCTCTATGATTTCCTCGTACGAAAGGGCTACCAAACCCTTTTCCTCGGCGCGTTTGGCGAATTCGGCGCGCCTTTCCTTGAGCTTATTGCCGAGACACGATTTGTTGTAACAGTGCCACTCCTCTTCCGGGCGCCGCCACTTCTCGACGTCGAAAAGCGTCGGCAAGTTATCGCCTCGCTGCGGGCATGCGCGGCAAGCGGCGTCGTCGCGCAGCCATCGCGGGATCCTATCCGCGCCGTGGTCCCGGATCCATTCCAGGATGTCGACGGCCTTTTTCCCTTCTTCGGCGAGCTTGACGGCGCCGTCGATGATTTTTTCGTCGTGGGCCCGCAGCAACGCCAGCCCTACGCCCACGGGCCATGCGCCCTCGGCCAGCCGTTGCTTGACGGGAGCCGGAAGTTTCAGCAAGGCCAGCCGCTCCGTTATGAAACGGTCCGACTTGGCCCACAGCGCCGCGATGGCGTCGACCGGCCAGCCGTCCTCGATGAGCGCGTTGATGGCCTCGGCCTCCTCGACCGGCGACAGCGGCCGGCGGTCGACGTTCTCCGCCAGCGACGCCGCGGTGAGGCCGCCGTCCGTCATCTCGGCGTGGACCACCGCCGGCACCTTTTCCCAGCCGAGTTTTTTTACGGCCTCGAGCCGGCGCCGGCCGGCGACGAGCTCGTAGCGGCCGTCCTTCTGACGTACGACGATCGGCTGCAGCAGCCCGAGCGCCTTTATGGACGTCACGAGCTCCGCGTCCGGGGCCATCCGGACGTTGCGGCCGGCGTCGATCGCGGCCACCGGCACCGCCGCCAGCTTCGTTATCATCGTCGCCTCGACGGGCGGCGCCGCGGCCTTTCCTTCTACCCTCTGCTTCGTCATACCTTTCTCCTTTCCGGTTTATTTATTTCCGAGCGGCGAGGGCCGCTCGTCCCATATTTCGCCGTCAAGGTACCGACCGGCATTTTTCTTGCCGACGCGCCGCATAACGACACAATCAGCCGAAACGTGCGTACTTATCCTTACCGGTCTTTCGTGATGCCAAAAGATATTCGGGTACGGGCCGTAATTGGCCAAGGTTATATCGCCCTTTTTCGATAATCCCTTCTCGATCACGGCCCACTCGCCCCACTGTTTGAAGCAGAACGGGATGCCCGCGGCTTTGGCTTGGTCGCGGAGGGAGCGCACCCAATCCGGGTGCGTTGGCCGGGCGTCCGGGCCGCTCTCCCCACCGGTGATAACCCAACCGAAATTACGGAATGTTTTATCGTATTGGAAAAACGGCGGGGTTATATGAATCGGGCCTAATCCGGGTTCCCACGATAGGAAGTGCAGCGCCGCGGGAATCGAAAGAATAATCGGGCCCCGTTCGTCGAGCCGCGCCTGGTTCTCCGCCGTAACGCCGAGCGCGACGTGCGGCCACGGCCAGCCTTCCGGCAGCCGCGCCACGATGAGCTCGGGCCGCTTTGTAAGAATCAGCCACGTATGCTGCGGGCAACGCCGGATAACGTCCCAGGCCTCAGGCCGCCACTCGTCCCCGGCCGGGTGGAAGAAGTCGCCCCAGGAGCAAGCGAAGATGTACCGGGGCTCGCGCCATTTCAACGGCGCGTAGAAGGTCTTGTCACTCGAGCGCACGACCTTCGCTGGGTCCTGGCCGAACTGCCGCTTCTCGCGGTACATGTAGCAGTGGGCGCAGCCCTCGCTAACGGGCGTGCAGCCGTGCCAGAAATTCTCTGTCGCATCGGTCCAGGTGATTTTGCTCTTCTCGGCCGTAATTAACCTCTCGCGGTTCCGGTTACTGTACCCCGTCGAAAAGGCCGAGGGGTTGATGCGTTCCGCGTATACGCGCCCTGGCGTTGACGTTTTCCGCAAACCCCTCGGCGATTACCTTTATAGCGCAACCCTTGCCGTTGATATAAAGGGCGCAAATATCCGAACACGGCGACTCGTAAGCCCCGTCGCGGAAGGCCGCACCAAGTATGGTAAAAGGACATATCTTTTCGTCGTCCACGTTTTACTTCTCCAGCGGCGCCGCCGGCTTCGGGTCGAGCCAGCCGCCGACGATTTTTATGTAATGCCAACGGGGGACGCTGAGGACATATTGGAACGAGCGCGGCGCTTTCCAGGGTATCGGCTCAATCCACGTCCACGATTTCGCATCCATCATTATGCGGACGGCTAGTACCTTACCCGTGTCGTGGTCGCGGACGCGCTCGACGCCCGCGACGACGGCGAAGCCGCGTATGTAGCCGTCTTCGACGTAGTAGACGCGGTCGCCGATATCGACCCGAGGGATCCGCGGCGTCCGGTAATCGCGGTAGTACCACCCGCCGCCGGCCTCGATGATCTCCTCGGCCTCGCGGGCCGCCTCGGCCATCCGGTCCTTGGGCGTCGTTACGATGATGTCCACGGTATGCTCCCTTGTCCCCCAAACTTCAAGTTCGGCGCGACTTGAACTTCGGCTAGCCGCCGCGCGATCGGATCTGCCTCGTCGCCGAATCTTTCCCGGAGTTTCTCCTCGAAGTCGTAGTTGGTCGTAATGAGCAGCACGCCGCCGCGCTCGAAAGACCGCAGTAAGCGGATGTAATGGCCTTCGACGACGCCCCCCGGCTTTATTCGCTCGTTGCCAAAGTCGTCAATAACAACGAGGTCGTTGTTGCGGAAGTCGTCGATGTACGTTTGCACATCCTCAACCGAAATCGCCCGGCGCTCGACGCCGAAACAGAAATCCTGAGAGTTGACGAACGCGGCCGTCCGTTTCGCGTCCGTAACGGCACGGATGGCGGCGACGGCAATGTAAGTTTTGCCGGTACCCGTCTCGCCCTCGAATATCAACACGCCTCCTTTACCCGCGAGCACGGTGTCGACGAGCTTCTGGGCGGCCTCAAGCGCCTCCACTTTGTAAGGGACGTGGCGGTGAACTCCCTCGAAACGCGCGGCCGCGAGCGGCCGAGGAAGGTTGCGGACCGCGGCGTGGAACCGCCGCTCCCGGGCCTTAAAATCCAAGCAACTGCAGGGGCTCGCGAACGTCACCGCGTACCCGCCGGCCTCGGCCCTTTCGAAACCGCGTTCTTCGGCCCGCGTCATCTCCCCCGGTTCGATGCCGAAGTGCCGGCAAAACTCTTCCGCGGTCCGGAACTCAAAAACTACTACGCCGGCATCGAGGCACTTCGGGCAGACGTCCGGGTCTTCTTCGCAAACGTGCTCGGGCAATTTGTAACTATCCGCGATCTGTTCCACGGCTCAAAAACCTCCTTCCGCCGCCGACCTTGCCCGTATGGCGGGTACTTCCGGAGACTATCGGCCCGGGCAAGAACTGCTCGACCTTCGCGCCTTCGCCCCGCGAGAGGAACACGTCCAGGGTCCAGCCGCGTTTACGCTCTCGCCAGTCGACCCAAAACCCGTCCGTCGAGTCGCCGTAATTCCGGATTGCCGCACAGATCTCGTCGACGGAGTACGTTTTAAGACGGGCGGATACGCCTTTCCGCATCGCCGTTGTAAACGCGCGGTGCTTCGGTTTAATTTTCGGGTGCGCGTTCCACTCGTCGAAAATCCGTTGTTCTTCGGCTTTCATTTTTCCCTCGCGTGCGCCCTTTCGTTTTGTATGTTTTTCTTTTGTATGTTTTTCTTTTATAATGTAGGGTAAACGATTTCGTTTACCCCCTC
>Ga0153916_10000361_pt1 | contig 30034 bp, 22 predicted proteins | sample Opewatmetagenome_FD_109642 | JGI IMG/M metagenome (GOLD analysis project Ga0153916, IMG submission 109642) | Freshwater wetland microbial communities from Ohio, USA - Open water 3 Core 3 Depth 4 metaG | ecosystem: Environmental > Aquatic > Freshwater > Wetlands | place: USA: Ohio, Lake Erie...
GAAGTGACGTTCCACATGGAACGGGGCGGTATTGGCAGCCACAAGTGTATGTCATTCCCTTTTTGTCCCAGATCTTTGGCCATGAAAACCCATTCAGTCAAGTAAGGGTAGCCTACTGTAGAGTTGGTTCCTGCGGGGTTTGCTATTGTGTAGTATGGATAAAGCTCGCTAGACCCCAAACTTTGCCTGTCCGCACTCGTGAGGTTTCCAATCATGCGTGCCGTGTATTGGATGCGGTCGCCAACGTCAATTCCGTTGTCGTCTTTGTCAATTATTGTTAATGAGGGGTCGCCTGCAAACTTGATGCTTGGATGGACCTCTGCTGAGACTTTAGACATCGCGGAGATTATTGCGTTGAACAGCTTTTCCGACCAACCGCCGAAGATGTCTGATATTACGATTGCCAAGGATATTAGCCACCCAACAATGGGGATGGCTCCAATCAGCGTAAGGGCCATCGAATAGAAGAACGACATCACTATTTTTAATGCAGCTGCGTGTAATCCTAATGGGCTCAAGCCGCTATCGAGAAGCGAAAAAACCGAGTAAATTGCAATACCCAGATCGATTAGTACGCCCACGACTTCGAGGGTTTGGCTTATTCTCTTGAAAGCCAACAGGCGACCAGTCTTGGAGTTGCCGACGTTTTTGAAATTCGTTTTCCAAGCAGTAAACATGCTTCTGAAAGTTTTGCCGCCAATGTGACCGCCGCTTGCCCTCCATAAATCGTTAGCTTGACTGAGTAGCCTGTACGCCTCGTAACCGCGCATTGGTCCACGGCGGAGAAGTTCGAAAGCGCCAAGTCCAATTTCCTCCACGTAGTTATAGATTTGACTATACTCCGCAAAGAAGTCGAATTTGGTTTCATCTTGACCTACCTTTGTGACGAATTGTTCTCCGATGTTCCACGCTGCCATCATGCTCATCAATTCGATGGAAGCGTTCTCATTCGACTCCCACCGCGACACTTCAACCATCATATCGTCTATCTCAAGCGCCTCAAAAGTTGACGTGTTATACAGGTTCATCTTCAACGTCTTAGACGTCACAACAGGTTCGCTAGTAATATTTGCATTGGCTGAAGAACCCATCACGTACGAGGCGGGAACCATCTGCGACAAGTCAAGGCTCGCAAAATGGTCTTCAACAGAGGTGATTACGGGCAGGATTTGTGAACCGGCACCCGCCTGCAACATACTCAGGACGTTTGGCATCGCCTCGTTTGTCAGCGACATGAAAGCTTCATCCTTATGCGAGAACGAATCCATTAGACTGAAAACTTGCGAATTATAGCTGGCAAGGACATCGGGCATTTCTGACAGAGTCGTGGTGGAATTTCTCAGAAAATCGTAAGATAGCAAGATGTTAGCTGCTATCGTCTGATTCTTGTTGTGGCTGAAGAACAGGCCTACTCGAGAGCCATAGTTCTCCTCAACCGTAAGACCAGTGAGCATAAACGGTTCTTTATAGGTAGCCAAGGTGAGGCTTTGCGAAACCACACCAGCATCAACGACTACAAAATCTGTCACGGACAGGTAACGCAAGTAAGTCCAAGACCACTTCTTTTGGGTACTGCTAGCCATCAAAGCTCCGTCACTGCTGTTTGTCAGGTATTTGCCGTTGTATGCTTTGAGTGCTGTTTTGCCGCCGCCGTTGTCGCTCAACTTAAACGTCTCGCGGTCGCCAATTTCAGTGGCGTTTGCAAAGACCGCTTCGTTATCTGCGACCGTCAAGTAGAGCCCGTTAGGAGCTTTGAACGCTACCGTGTTTTCCCCCACATTCACTCTCTGCAACTTCTCTCCATTGCCGATTCCAGCACTGTTGGCAAAGACTCTGCCCTCACTGCTGACTGAAACATACATTTGATTCTGGGCTTTCAAAGCCACAGCTTTTTCGTCGGATTTGCCTATAACTCTCCAAATGAGCTCCGCGTCCATAGATAGGCTCACGGGAGGGCCAAGCGGGTAAATCATTTTGCCCCCGAAGGCAACAACAGTTCCGTACTCGCCGACAGCGTACAGCGGAACGTATGCGCTGTTAGAAGTTGTGGTAATGCCGTAGTCAATCACCTTCGATTGGTCGGGAACCACGTTCGCGGTTAGATTAAGCATCGGGATCAGATGCACGTCGTCTAGGGAGTTGTCAAGGTCTTTCATGGAGCCCTTATCGTCTAGCATCCAGTTCCAATACTGATTTATGAGCTTCAGGTAGTTCGACTGCTGCGGTCTCACTTGAAAAGTAATGTAGGTGGGCAAACCATTTGTTTCTACGTCAAAATGGAAACTATTGCTCACTACGGATTTGGCAAACGGAGATAAATCCACGGCATCGTTCACGCCATCTCCATCATTGTCAAAGTCCCATGCATTGGTAACGTTGTCGCTGTCAACATCAAAAGAAGTAACATTAGTCACTTCGTAATAGTCTGGTAATCCGTCATTGTTTGAGTCAGGATTCAACGGGTCCAACCCGTTCTGCACTTCATATATATCAGTTAGTTGATCAAAGTCTGAGTCGGTATTGTTAAAATCAGTACCTATAACAACCTCCACTTTATCATAGAGGCCGTCTCCATCCGAATCCACCTGATCCTCAGGAGAAGTGGAAGTTGTCAAACCCTCAACAACATCTTTTAAACTAGTACTGGTTAGCGGCGGTGACAAATCCGCGTTTACAAAATTTTCAAAAGGGGGACCAGCTTCAGCACCACACAGCAGCAGTATGAGAACGAACCCTAAGGCAACACAAGCCCATTTCTTCAGAACCTTCCCCTCGACACATAGTCGGGAAAAGGACATATTTAATATTTATTCCATTTGCGTTCACAGCAAGGGCGTTTCCATGCTTGCATATCTGTCTGTCACGCAGTAAATAAACCAGAATTCTGAAGCAAAGCAGGGCATTACCTAAAATAGCATAAAATAGCAAAAGAGCGCCGGGGAAGGGATTCGAACCCCAATTTACTAGTAAAAGATGTTATCAACATTATTTTTCAAACAGCAAGGATAACAAGATCGCTGGAACTATCTCCAAACGGGGTTCATTTTTAGCGCGCGCTTTACACTGCATCTGCCTAAAAAAATACCGTAATGAAAAGCTCTAGCGCAAAGCCTCTCTGCTATCAACTTGAGAAAAATATGATGCGGTGCGACTATTGGTTGGTCTATTTCGGCTTCTGTCGGTATGAATGGAAGTTTTTTGATTTTCTTGTAAAATGGCGTTCCAAATGGCATTCTTGGCTTCGCACAAGACATCACGGAACGGAAGAAAGCTGAGTCAGCAACCTACAATGGAGCGCACTTGGGGCTTGTCAAGAAACCTTGACTGACTTTTGGGGCGGTTGGTCAAGAAATCTTGACTAAACTCGGGTTATTTAGTCAAGAAACCTTTACAAAAAACCTTTAATCGCAAATATTTATATCTATAATGTGAGACAAGTCTCATCGAGGGGAAAAAATGAGAACAAAAGCTTTAGCTATTTGCCTCCTTTTGCTGTTAACGGTTGTATCCTTTACAGCTATTATGTCTGCTCGTGGTGTTGGCGAAGGAGAATGGATAACGAGCTACACAGTGGAAGATTCACAGACAGGACAAAAACTAATCGAAGCGGATTTTGCAATTAGCGATGAACCCACTATATTAGCCCCTGTAATATCGGGAGAACCTCTTAAAGTAACATTCACCGTCAACGTGTTCACTTCAGGAGCTGGCAACCTAAAACTCTCAACCTACATGCAGAAGCCAAGTACAGGTCCATATTGGGAGCTTGTCCCAGGTGACTACGATTTAGGCGCAGGCTATACACCAAATTCGGCAACTATGGAGTTCGGTTGGGAGAAAGGAACCTTCGAGATGATTTGTTATGGTCAAGCAACAAGAGTTACAAAAGCAACTAATGTTACCCTAGTTCAACTGTCGAGCGCGGGCACAACTACCGATATTCTCGACGCCATCCAAGTGATAGTCCTCACCGCTGGAGCCTACGAATACCAAAACCTCTACAACCAAAAAGAAGGTAAACTGCAAGACCTCATCAACTCTGGAGTCGCCACTGGATACATTAACATGTACTCGAATATGCTTAACCAATCCAAAGCCTTGGTAAACAAAGGATACGTGAATGAAGCCATAGCTCTGCTAAATGCTATTCCATCCTCTGGAGAGCCCATTGGATCAACTTTGGAAATGATCATGCTACCAGCAATTGGAATTACCGCTGCTGCCGCAGTAGTATTTGCCTTTATGTTCCTGAGAGCCAGAGGAAAAAACAGCTACGTCCAATTGGTTATCGAAGACCAGATCAAAGACTTAGAAGGACTAACGCTGAGAGCGTCAAGGGTCGATAGGACCATTTCATCAAATTTGGAAGGCATTAAAGACAGACTTAAAAGTTTAGTTGGGATGTGATTATCAACGCGAATTTACCAAAACAGCGTGCAATTAATCGGGCTCGGCTCGGCTGGAACCAACATCGTAGAAGCTTTCTTGAAACACAAGAAAACCATGGAACTGCTACACAATGACATCACAAGACTTTCTCTCATGGCGATTGACATAGCTGATCCTGAAATTAGGGCTTTGCAGGAAACCCATGAAAAAATTTTGAGCTCAATGGTTAAGGCGGGCATTCCAAGTGAAAGGATGCGCCTGATTGCTCAGTCAGTAAAGTTTCCAACTGCCGAGGCAATGTTTGACTTCATCAACCAAAAATACAAGGAGTATCTAGTCAATGAAGGAGCCAAACTTAACTTTCATCCATGGCTTGACTCAACAATGGCTATACCTCCGATGGCTGGAGGCGCGGGTAGAAGAAGGGCACTAGCCAAGGCGATATACGCCTTGAACTACTATCAACTTGGCATAATCAGAAATTTCATAAACACATTCAAAGAACAGGCTCTTTCATCAATAATTACTCCAACAGTAATCGTGATATATGGATTAGGCGGAGGCACTGGAAGTGGCGTGTTTTTTGATTTCGCTCGGCATCTGCGAAAAGTCCTAGGATCAGGTGTGCCAATCATAGCTTTTGTAATAGCTCCATGTACAGGAGATGACCCCCCAGCAAAGGGATGCTCGGCTTTCGTGGCAATGAACGAACTGTCCCTGGTGTTGAATAAGGATTACAATGAGTATGTCTGCAATACATACGGCGACTATTATAGAAATCCTTTAAATGCGCTCATTTACCTGCCGCTACTGCCTGCGTACACCAAAGTAGGCAACATCGTCACTGCCCGAAGACAAATAGATGAAATGATCGTGGACATGCTCTATGTTTTAATGGACTTCGATTTAGCTGATCTTCTCGGGGGAATAGGAACCGAGGTTGGGCTCACACACAATCACGTCAATACCCTTGGCATGGTCAAAGTAGTTTATCCGCTGGACGAATACATATCAGCCTTCAAAGTAAACTTCGAAAAACTTCAATTACTCCATGAGCATAGAAGAGAAAAACTCGATATCTTAGAGAAAATTAATGAAATAATTAAGTTCAACAATAAGGAAGCAAGGAACCTCTACAAAAACTACCTCATAAAGACTGGCACATACGACGAAGAGCAGTTTGAGGAGAAAATTAAGGGAATCATTTATGGCAATCCAAAACTTGAAGAAGACTTGGCATTGCACGTCAAAGGCATAGAGCTCCAAGCGAGAAACTGGATGAACGAACTGATGAAGTATCTATCGACAATCAAAATGATGGACAAGACCGGACCAATAGAGGACGCCATAGTAAAATTGACTCTTCACAAGCCAGGATCTAGGGGATTGGACAATCTGGAAAGCCTGCTCACTCGCTTTTCGAAGACCTACCTTGATTTCTCGGAAAAGAAAGCTGCCATATTTGAGCGTCTGAAGCAGCTAATTCCAAGCTCGCAAATCTTCGCCGTAAGGCAGAAGAGGGTTCTGGAGGATTTCATGAATCTAGGGGAGCTTGCCGAAAAGTCTCTCAGCATCCTCAGGTCTTATGATGAAACAAGGTATTTTGCTGAAGCCTTAATCAGATACTACGAAGTTCTCCCCGAATCCGAGGCTGAACTAAAAGAATTGAAGGCTGCTCAATCTGAGCTGGCAACCATCTATCTCGTAGTGCAGTTAATGCTTAGAACACCATTGGACGAAGCAAAGCTGATCGAAGAATACATCACCTACATCAATGGAATCATAGAAAGATACATGGAAAAAAGAGCCATTATTGACTGCGACCTAACTAGGATACAGGAAACAAAGAAACGGAAGGAATTCGATAAATTAAAACAAGAACGCGAAGTAAGAAAAATCCTTAGCATGAAAAAATACGCTAGAGAACAACTTAGAGAAATCGAAAGGGATTTGAAAAGAATTCATGAAGAGGAACTCTACATTTGCGACGATCTTGACAAGCTGGATAATGTAATCAAAATGTACGAGCAGCTAGCCAAAAAACTTGAAACCACTTCCGCTTATCGTAAGAGACTAAACAGGATAGTGGATTTATACAGGGAATATAACGAAAAAATCGCGGATATAACACGACCCAAAAACTACTATGAAAAATCAGCGGAACTCACTGAAAAAGAGCAGATTAAAATAGTCTTCAAGATACTGACCGAACAAGAAGAGACCCTTACCAACGACGAAATAGTCAAAGATATACTGGATATGGACCACTACAAGGATTACATAAAAAGCCTAATACGCATTTTCAAAACACCGAGCATCATGGGATTCAAGCCAACCTACAAATCAGATTACATCTGGGTAACTGTAAATGCCCCTCCGAAGCTATGGAGCGAAGATCTATCACAAGAGTTATACACCGCACTAGCGGCGTACGTCACCAGCGAGGTATCAAGAACCATAACCGTACGAGTGATTGAGTCTCGGGACCCATGGGTAACAAGAATCCTAGTAGTAGGGGGCAGAGGAGAGGCAGAACACCTTGAGGCATTTGATGAGATGCAGCTGCTATACAGCAAGTCAAACGATTTCGAAAGGCATCTTTCTCGATCCTACCTTCTCGAACACGGAGTGGCAGCAGGACAAGTTATCAAAGACATAAATAATAACGGCAATAAGAAAAATAAGGCGGCGACAACGTCGCAGTAGTGCTTAGTCTGCTACTAAACTCTTAACGATAACTTGCCAATCTTCCTCTTTTATTGAGCCCTGTTTAATTGCTTGGCTCTTAATTGCACTCACTTTTTTCTCCATCGAAAAGAGCATCTTAGTTGCGTCGAAACCTCCCAAAAACATCACTACGTCTATTCGGTCATTAACATCCGCTACGTAAATAGGTTCACTCACATAGATAGATTTGAGGTTGGCTTTTTCTTTAAACCAGGTGGCTATTGCTAACTCGATTTTTTCCTGTGGCAGTTGTTCCTTGAGGTGAGCAGGCATGCGAAGAAGAACATAAAGAAGTGACGAGTTTGGCAAGTCAAATTTTAAAAGGGGTCTGGATAATGCGGTGCTAAGGATGTTTTCTAGCGAGCCATAGATTTGGAGACTGGCTCCTGTGGCTAATAGAACTGTATACATTTTAACATTAAAGGCTCTAGACAACTCGCAGAGTTCTTGAACAAACGTTTCTTTAGCCAGAGCCAATTCAAGCATGTAATTAACGATTATGTTGCCCTTTAGTATGGAGCCGTTTCTGTTAACTCCTACGTAATTTTCGAGCTGATCCCGATCTAAAAGCAAAACGGATGTGAAATCCTTCGATGCGCAAATGCCCAAAGATGAGAAAGCGTTAAAATGAACGTCTGAAGGCTGTATTTTCGAAGGCAACACGGCGAAAGCTACCGAATTTATGTTCCATTCTTTGAATTTCGAAATCAAAGCTGGCAGTAAAGCGCTGCCAACACCATCCCATAAAGAGGACACCAGTACAGCACCACGCCAGTTGTCGATAGGTTTGTTTTTTAAGCGGGTGATTAGAGTGCTGTCTTCCGTAATATAAGGTAACACTTGGTACCAAAAATGCGTGTCAACATTCAGATCTAGACCCAAAATATTATCTGGGTTAAGACTGGATCGGCTCCATTTAGCAACGTCTTCGCTGGATTTGTCAATTAAGATGGGAAGCGGTTCCTCTTTCTTGTCTAAGAAAGCTCCCCGTAGAAGAATCTTTATGGGGTATTCACCTATGCATATGACAGTTTGTTTAGAAAAAGTTGGCTTCAAAGACTCAATGTGCTCTTCAGTTTTCTGAACTTCCTCAAGATCAGGTTTACCTTTACGCTTTCTGCCCATTCCCCTTGATCACGATAAGCTTTAAGATTAGTTTGACGAAATAAGGTTTTAGGTAATTCCCATTTGAAATCAATAAAAACACCGCTTTCCCGCGTTCGAGACTGGCAAAGAAAACGAAAGCAAAAAAGCAGAGAAAAAGAAGAAGGGAAAATGCAAGCATCTGAAGCAGAAAAACCAAAGGTTGATGAACCTGTAACTGAACCACGACCAGAACCTATAGAGGAAAAACACGAAGAACCAGCAACTGAAGAAACAGCAGAGCCTGCTCCAGAGTCATCAACCGAAAAGCCAGAAGAACCAGCCACAGAACCTGCAGCAGAAGAGAAAGAAGTAGCCCCAGAAACGCCAGCTCAGGAGGCAGAAGAAACAACCGCAGAGCCTGTAGCGGAAGAAACAGTGGAAGAACTGGCTCCTGAATACCCAGTAGCTGAAAAAATGGAGCAACCAGCCCCGAAGCTGCGCAGATTGGGACTTCCAGGTTTGTTTAAACGAAGGCAAAAAAAGAAAGGGAAAGAACGCGCACCTGAATTGCCATATATTAACATTCTGACTTTTGTGATCACTCTCGTTAGCATGCTTTTAGGATTATCAATAATGCCGCTTTTTCCACAACCGCTGCCAGCAATCTTAGCCCTTCTAATAGCTTTTGTCACGTTCAAGAGACCAATATTCGGTATGCCCGTAGGAGGACTGCTCATTGGGCTGGGCTTGATGTATAACTTGGCGAAACTGAATTTTATATCGATGCTAGGCGAGCCTCAAACTCGTGAGATGGTAGTTATTGTTTTTCTATTTTTGTTCACTGCCCTTCCGATTATTTTTCATAGTCGCAAAGCAGCAATCGCCATTAACATGGGTATAATCGCAGCGATTTCGCTTTTCTTCGGTCAGATATACTTTCTTGCGATACCCATAATTCTGAGTGCTGTGGTGCTCTTCAAAAAGACCTCAGTTCTAACTGTGATATACTATGTTTTGATTTCAGTACCCCTTCAAATAATGCAGTACTTGAACTTGGTCTTACCAATAGAGAGGTGGGATTGGTGGATTGAACCTGGCACCAGTCCCCCTATTTTTGTTCCTCTAACCGAGGTCTTCAAGGATGTCCAAGAGTCAATGCTGCAATTCAGATTGTATGACACTTCGTTGGCCATGTACTCCATAACCGACCAGATTACGGCAGCCCCTCCTGCATTGAATCACACCGTGACGGAGATGCTGTCTCACTATTTTGATTCCCTTCCTGGGATAATTCTTTTTTTGGTCATGGTGATTGGTGTCGTTTCTGTTATCGCTCTTTTCATGCGAACGTTCTTTGCAAAGAGTAATATCGCTCACGCTGAGAGGTTGTTCCCCATGTTGATAGCAACCATCGCTACTGCATTTTTCTTCATTCTAGCAAGTGGTCTTCAAGGTCCTTTAGCGTTTAGGGTTGACATTGATGGTGCAAAAATTGTAGTTGGCACTTTAGCGGCAGCTGTATTCACAATTCCCGCCTTCCTGATTGATACTACGCCTAAAAAAAGAGCAACAGTTGAAATGATACTGGAAAAGGCTAAAGACCTTGAGGCGAAGCTGCACGTTTTTGAAGAAGAGCTAAATAAGGCAAAGAGTGGTCTTCCTATCTCCTGCGGTTCTACTGAAGCAAAAATGCTGGTAATCAAAGACAAGCTTAACGATATTCTCAGCAAGGCTTCAACGGAGTTATATGAAGTATCTGCAATAGAGGAGATATTCAACGAACTGGAGAGCATGAGCAAAGAGATTGACAACCTAAAAACCGAACTATACATTACAATTTCAGAATACCAAATGTTCGTCACCTGTGAATACTCGAAATGGATAGGACAATTCAAGGACATAGGATTAGAACCTAAAACCACCGCGAAAACAAACTTTCAAAGAGACCTGCCTCTGGAAACGAGAATAGAGCGCATTAGAGACGTATTAGACGGTGGGGCTCTTCTTGCCAACGAGGTCATCCAAGTCGCTGACCAAGTCTATGACACAATAAGATTTCTCTACGACCCAAATCTTCCTGAAGAAAACCAATCAATAAAATTTGCAAAACAAAAACTTGACAAAAAAGAAGCCCCTTGGATGGCTATGGAAGCCCTTTTCATCTCACTCAATAATTGGAGGAAACAATATTACGTTCAAATTTCCAAGTCGGTGGAGAATCTTCAGAACTCATTATCGGCTATAGCTAAACTAACCACTCAAAGTGAAGAATTATTACCGGCTTTAGGTGATGATTTTCCAAAATTAATGGACCATGCGAAAAAGGCTGAGAACATAAAAATCAGCATTGAAAGAAAGAACCTGAACGCCGTTGATGCACTTGTCATAAGAGAAGTATTCGAATCCTCATTGAGTATTGCTAGGGACGTTCTTTCGATTCTTTATGAAAAATTGAAGAGTGAAGAGAAAGCGATCGAAGGCTTGGCGCCCTCGGAGGACTATTTGTGGGAGAAGAACGAATCGTTAAGTGAACGCATGACTTCTGCAATGAAAATACTGTTAAACTCGCCAAAGTATGAGTTTAATCAAGTTTTGGAGAATTTGCCCAAATCCTTGTCCTATGTTGACGAGTGTATAAAGACAATAACCTCGTACAGTGAAAAAGAAGAGCTTTTGCTAAACTACCCGATAGCTGAAATAGCTGTTGAAGATTTATTTAGACAAAAGAAGTGTATATCAGCTAAAGATCTACCATTTGAACCTAAGTACGCAGAAGAGTTCCTCAAGCTGTTCTACAGTCAAAGATACCGCGAGTTCTCTTTTGACAAAACAAGTATGGTGCTCATGAAGAAAACTTGACGTAGTTTTAACGCTCATCCAAAATAGAACGTCTCAAGTCAGAGAAGATTTGCGGCTTAAGGTTTGAGTGAGTAAGGTAAAAATGGATTTGTCCCCGTTTGGGCGCTATTCCCAGCGGACCCGACACATCTCTAATTCAGTCCTAATTCAGTCCTCTCGTATGAAATTGTGCGCGTGGGGACAAGGAACCTCCCCATAGGTTTCCGTTGCCTCTTTTGCAAAAATTTTTTACTAGTAAAAATTTGCTATCAAATTATAGCTAATCGCGGGCTTTATTAAGCTCAAAACAAGGTCTTTTTGCCAAAATAGGCTTAAATTGTAGAGATCAGCGCCGGGGAAGGGATTCGAACGCTCGCAATCGAGGTGATATCACCCAGCAATCGTTTCTCCGCAGCTACTTCCCCTTTTTTACTTTAGAACAGAATAAGCCCACCGCGAGCAGTGAGAATTACACCATGAATTAGATGGGGATTCTAGCCGAATTTACGTATATATAAGAAGAACAACTAGTGGGATACCTTCAAGCTATAATAAGGGAACGTAGAATCCTACCCTAGAGGACTGAATGCGTTGAGCACGGAAGCAGACGGATCAGCAAAGTCCACCGGCGATACTGTTGCAGGGTATGTTTCCAAAATAGGAGAATGTATGATCAAAGGTTCAAAGTTCAGTAAATATTGGGCGGATTTTGACAAGGTATTTGGTAACAAAGGTCCCCGACCTTTTGACATAGAACTAGTTAGATTGTTTGCTGGCGATGATTGTCCGTGTGAGTGCTTTCAACTATTCCATAACCTTGGCATTTTCGCCTTAGGGGTAAATAAGCCCATCATTGCAGGGGTCGGAGTAGATGAAAGACCCGCAGCAGCAGTACTCTTAGCCGAGTTACCCAGTAGACGAGAGTTGGTAGATAAGCTCTTCTTGGAGTTTGTAGAAACCTTTATTGCACCAGTTACTGATGGAGCATTTCCAGTCAAGGGCGTCACCGTGCCAAAACCCTTTTTGGATGGTGATAGACTGCGTCGGCTATTGTTCAGACTACGGACTCTCGAAGACATCATAATACTTACTAAATGCGAATTAGGAGGGAAGTTTTATCGAGACCATCTGTTACACACAATCAGAGTTACTCTTCTAGCAAGTGTGTTAGCATCCGCTCTCAATTTTCCTAATGAAAAAGTTAAAGCGGCTCTAGTTGCAGGACTGTTTCATGATCTTGGCTACTCTATAGCCACCGCCCAGAGCGTCACTTCTACTTTAGCATCGGCATTAAATGAGTGCTATGTACGTTTCAATCTTACTCCTGGGAAAGTATTTGCTACAGCAAATCTGAGGAGTGACCTGAAGAGGATATTTGGCCACGAGAAACTGGTTGAGCTGCTGCTTGAAAAAGCAAAACAGATGAATCACGCAATAATTGGCGCTTTAGAATTTCTAGCATTATTCGATGTGAATGATTATCCTAAATGGCTTAAGGAGACCGCACAAGCTATTGCGATACATGATCCCGACATCGAGACGTCTGTTTCTTTTACCGAGTACCCACTTGCCTTTACTCTAATTATCGCTGATGAACTACAAGAGTGGGGTAGACCCATAGGTTCATGTCCCACTGTAGCGCTTGATAGACTTACCGATATTCACTTTTCTGATAAAAAAATAGCTGCTACATTCGATTTCACAGAGTTAGGTAAGCAAAAAGCTATCGAACCTGCCTTCGCCCCTCTCATGCAATTTCCAAGCAAACAAAAAAACCTCTCACGGCTAAAATTTGATGGTTCTGCCCCAATGCTTGAATTAAAATTCAAGCTCCCAAGCTATAATCTTGAAATTGCTCACATCGCCAAGTTCATGTCAACGATAGATGTGTTTGTTGGAGAATTGCGAGACAACTTTAAGGTTTCCGATGGTCTGCGTCAGCTATGGCATGAAACCTCAAACGCCATAAGCAAATCAAGATTAAGGGAAGCTGCGATTTTCTCCAATTGGACCACAAGGGAATTTGTATTTTTTGAAAAGCAATCTCTTCCTTTGGTTATCACAACTACCACAGTAGATAGCCAGATGTCTTGGACTAACCAGGTGGAATTAATCAGGAACAAGTTTGAACAACTTTGGTCACCAGAAGTTGTTGGTAAACCAATTGAAGCCTTGAGAACTCGACTTAGAAGGCAGATTCAAGTAAAAGCAGCTAAAGAAGGTGAAGCTCAAGATATCGATAGTCTCGCTGCGTCGGGAATAGCATTCTTCCGAATGTTCTTGCGCGGTTTCTTAGGCTCTCCACCCTGGCTCCCTCTGTCCAATACTGTAACCGAGATGGATACCGGTGAAGTTAAGAATCTAATTGAAACCAACGCACTACTTCAGATGGAAATGCGAGATCAGGTTGAAGGCCACCCTTTTTTAATAGGACGGCAGGCTGAGATTGCGATAAAGTGGGTTTCGGACATAAAATTATTATCAATGATTTAAGATCCCAAATGAGGGAGATTCAACGCTTCAGGTTAAGCATAAGATTGAAATGGACGTTTATCTGTGCAACTTCTCAGAGTGGTTCAGAATTGACTAGGATAGGTACATAAATAGAAGAACGAAAAACTATAATACACTAAAGGAGTGCGCCAAATATGGCTCAAAAGAAGTTTGTGGTGCTGGTAATAGACTACCTTAAAGAAGATGAGAAGAACGTCAAGAAACTTATCAAAAATGTAATGGTGCCAATAGATTCCAAGTACGGTGAGGCAAAACTCGTTTACGACGGTGCCGATGAACGGATTGTGGCAGCACTGGAAAAAGTTCTGAAATTGACCGAGTAACTTCTCCTCAAATTAGCGCCCATTTTGAAAGTCAAAAATGTTCAATTGCTGTACTCTTTTTACAGTATTCTTAGCTTGCTGTTTTTCCTCGAAAAGTACGGGTTGCCCGTAAACGCCGTCGTATCCCGGAGTGACATGAACCCTTCCTTCTCTTACTCTGATTATTGCATCAGCAACATCTGGGCGCACGGTGCTCAAATCTTCTTTTGCCACATCAATTAAAACAGAGTACTCATTCCCGAATTTAGCAATAAACTGACTGTAGATGATAGAGACTTTAGGGGAGGCAGGAGAACTAACGCCGAGAACCGTTTGAATAATTTCAGTGAGGGATATCAGGCGTATGAAGCCAATGTTATTTTCCGCTTTGAAATCTGTTGGTCGGTCGGCTATTTCTTCCACGCGTTGTTCTACCCCTTTTGTGAGTTTCTTCCGACAGACTGGACAAATATTGCGGAATTTAAGTGCTTCTCGGGGCGAAAGAGAGACATTGCATTTTCTGTGCCCAGTCCAGTGGTATTTCCCATATGCTGGGTCGGTTTCAATAGTAAATTTGAATCGTGATTTATCCTTCGAGCGTATGGTGTCAATAATTTCGGTGTAAGAAGGCTTTGTCAACTCGAAAACGTTGGCTTCTCTTCCGAGGCGCCATGGCCAATAACTATGGCAGTCGCTGTTTGAGAGCAATGTTAATTTGTCGAGTTTACTCAGGCGCCAATTCATGGGCGGGTCTGATGAAAGACCTGTTTCCAGGGCATGTATGTGTTTTGTCATATCTTGGTAGCATTCCTCGATTGAGTTGAAACCGCTTGAAGCACCAAGGATTCCGAACCACGGAGTCCACGCATGTGCAGGGAATAAAAGGTTGTGCGGTGAAACCTCCATTATTTCCTCAACTAAAGCTGGTGCATTCAAGTCTAGTTGAGGTCTGCCGTCAGACGATAGGTTCCCAAATTTGTTTAGTCGCTCGTTAATCTGAAGTGCTATTTCAATTGAGGGAGTGATAATAACGTGGTGTATTTTTCTGACTTGACCTGCATAAGTGAAAATCGTGCTAACCTCTGTTGTGATAACAAACCTTGTTGGATTTTTTTGATCTTTAATAGTATACAAGCCTGTGTCGGGTTCGAAGACTAGCAGGTTCTCCATTTCTTCAAGCCATTTAGGGTGAGAAAAATCTCCTGTTGCGACAATATCCAACCCTTTGATTCGTGAGTAGCGGGCTATCTCACTAATGGTCATACTCTTACTGGTTGCGCGGCTGAATCGGCCATGAATATGTAAATCAGCTATCACTCTCATTTTCCTTCACCGAAGAATCTATATTAAGAGAAAGACTTCTTTATCTTCCTTTTCTAAACGGAAACAGGAAGTAAGCACATTTCTTATAGGATTCACAAATCTTAAAAATAAGATGCGATGAATACCAACTTATGGCAAAGCAGAGCTTGGGTCTTCTGACCCTCAATCAAATTGTAGACTGCCTGCAAAAGCGGGAAGTTGTGGTCGAACCCTTATTATCCGGTGAACAAATAGACTGCGCTTCAATAAACCTCCGAATAGGTAATTATTTTGCCGAGTTCAGAAGCGCAAAAATGGCGTGCATAGATCCTGGAACCATAGGTGATACATATAAAAACTTCTTGGACTTTGTGGAGATTGAGTTTTTTGAAGAACCGTTCTATCTGCAGCCAAAGAGATTTGTATTGGCACAGACATTCGAGTATATATCTCTCCCGAACAATGTGGTCGGGCATCTTGAAGGTCGGAGTTCGGTGGCGAGAGAGGGTCTCACAGTTCATGCAGCTGCGGGGTTAGTGGACCCTGGATTTCGTGGACACCTAGTATTTGAACTCTTGAATGCAGGAGAAATGCCCCTCGCCTTGTATCCACTTATGAGCGTGGCAAAAATTTCCTTCGAGAGAACCTCCGGAAAGGCGCAGTACTCTGGGCAATATAGGGGGCAAGTTCGGATCGTGCCGCCAAGAAATGATTTAGATGTAGTAAAGATTAGGAAAATAGGAAAAAAGATTAGAAGAATAAGGAAAGGACTATTGAAGGAACGTTCTTTGGATAGAGTATAGTCTAATGGCGTCAGCAATTAGTTTGCTTAAAACTTCCTCTTCAGTTTTATTAATGGCGCTAGTTGATTTGGTAGAAGGCAGGTACCTTAGCATCACAAGATAATATAGGGTCGACGGGTCTGCAACTATTGGAGTTGCGTCTGCAAAATTGTCTGATAGCTGTCGGAGAAACGCGTCAAATCGTTTTTGGCTCAAATATTTTTTCACCGCGGCTTTGCTTGATAACTTGCTGAGAAGTTTGAACCATTGGGTTTCTTGAATGCTCTCTTTGATCCTGTCATCTGTCAGTGTATATTTGTATTCAGTGTTTAGCATCTTGGTTATTTCATTCAAAGCTGGTTCTACATCTTTTTCTATTGTGCCCACGTCTAGTTTTTCAAGTCGCTTATCAACATTTTTTCCTTCACGGCCCATTAGCTCTGCAAGGCCAGCTTCTAGGAATTGTGGTACCGCCGGATTTTTGATGTGACGCTTGATATCCGTTAGCATTCGTTGCAATCTCTTATCGGGAGGTGGATGGGCTCGATCTCTATCAACTTCAAATATGTCCACGAGAGAAACATATTTCTCCAGAAAACGCCATCCGAATGCACCCGCTAAACATTTGGTAACGAAGAAATCAGCTAAGTATTCAGTTACGTAAAGTTTTCGTGTCACGGCATCAATTAGTGGGGAATTTGGCGGAAGGAGCCCCGTGGAGAATTGATCTAGCAATCTGAGTGCAGTATATACACTAATTGGTTCCAGATAGCGTTCATCAATCTTTTTTTCCTTGCATATCACATGGGATATCTCATGCAATATGATTGGCCAATCGATTGCGGAGCTAGGCTCTTTGAAGTTTGAAGTGACTTGGATAAAATAGAAATCGCTATCTTTCATCTGGTTCCAGAAGCTTGGGTGCGTTTCATTTAACCCAAGGCGCATTAATATATAGCTCATAGGAAGCGACGCAATTTCTTCGGACATGCAGATCAGATATTCCGCACGAGTATTGTTGTATTCTAGGAAAAGATCACATAACCAATAGAGTTCGCGAGGTACCTCGGAACTCAGGAGGAACTTTAGAAGCAAGTCTCGCAGATGCTTCAAATTGGAGCGGAAATCGCGTAGCTTGCTGCTCTTTTCTGTTGTGGAAAATCCTTCGGTAATCTTGTCCAAACTCGAGTCTAGGTCTTTTAGCAGGGCTTTCTTACAATGTTTGAGATATTCCTGAAAATAAACTAAATGGGGTGACCTGTATGATCGGCGGTCAATGTAATCCAGAAGAGTGTCAAATTCATTAATTTCTTCACGAATTTTCTGTCTTTCTTTTCGGATAGAGCTGAGCATGCTAAGTAATTAGCGTTCGTCCACTTAATACTTTTTCAGATATTTCCTTTTCAACGTCGAGTTCTCTAGCTTCAGAGCTAAGTCTGTGCAGCGCTCGGATAGCCCGGTTAATTCTGTTTTTTTCGCACTGCCCTTTCTCTAAATCCTTAGCTATCTTTCCTATGTTCTCAAGCTCCGCTGCCCATTTTTTCCTCTGGCTTTTCGATTTATCATTAGGAAATAGAGGGTATATCACCAGAAACGTGTCGAGTCTGGATGTAACTTCGTTTTCTTCTTTGTCTAGCAACCACTTCTCAATCGACTTGAAGTCTTTGTCTTCTGCCGAAACAATCGTGTGGAAATTTACGCAAAATTCTCCAAACCGCTTTACCTCTTTCTGCACGTCAACAGGCATTTCCTTTGAGTCGCAAACAACTTTTTTGGCTCTGTGGAGCGCCGAGACACCTTGGGCTATAGAGTTCTCAACAGCGTTAATTCTACCTAAACTGAGTAATGCCTGTGATAGCGTTGGCGGTCTTGTGCTGCTAGCCATTCGGAGCCCTCCTACAATTCACAACTGTATAAACGGGGGTATCTGCCTATATATTTTTCCGCCTTAAAACTCAAAAGCTTTTTAGTTGTTTATGGAGTAAGCGAAAAACGTTTAAGGCACTTTTGAGTTAACCCTTCTTGATGTCAGTTACAGGAGTACCCTCCGAGAATCGCAGAGTTTATGACATGTTTTCAGCGGTGTTTAGCCAAAAAGCCGAAGTGTCAGCGATAAGGACTGCCATAATCCAAGCCATAAACAAGTGCACTCGTGGCAAAATGAAGTTCCGAGATATTTTAAGGGAAGTTCAGTCAGAGGTGAATGACACAAATTATACATCGGAAAAGCTCACTTATGATTTAAGCGTCTTGAAGAAGAATGGTCTCATAAATAAGATGGAAGATGGGGAGTACACGATAACTGAAAACGGTTACAACTTGCTGACAATGTATCAAGAGATGAAAAATAGGAATTGTGCACAGGAAAAAATGCCGAAGACTGGTTTCAAGAGTGAAGTTGTAAAAGGGAAAATAAAAGCAAAAGGGTTTGACTTTAATGTCATCGGGGATGAGCTTGTAAGACTTCAACTATTTAGAAAGAAGGTTATTGCTGGCAAGGACAGAGTCTGCCTAGAGCTAAGAGATGACGACGCAGATTTTGATTCCGCAATAGAAATACGAGAAAACGGAGATTTTAACGTGAGTGTAATTCTCTACCGTAGTGATAAGGATGGCAAGAACGGTTTCCTCAGCGAGTTTGAACAGAGTGACGAATGGTTCGAAACAGCCTGTGCTATAGCACAAATGATTACATACTATATCAAGAGAACAGCCAAGAGAATATGGAAGGATTCGAAGGTAAAGGCTCCTAAGCCTGACGCATATCCTGTTTAGGTGATCGCTTTATGAAATTTCAAATTAATATGTTTGAGTATACAGGAAAACCCTTTGAAAAGGGTCTTGTTGCCTATTTTCTTAGGCTAAAAGAGTGGCGTTCCCCCGAAAGAGCAGGCTTCGCATTATCCTTGGCGTTGAAGGAACTCGATGAAACACTCGGCACCAATTCGGTAGCCACAGCTTATGAGAGTGACATAGTTTGCGTTCCTGTTGATCCGTCAATTGTCCGAAGGGAAATTCCTGTAAGAATAGGTTCACAGGATTTCTTGTGGAAACTCGACCCAAACGCATACCAGTTGAGCACTAATCACCACTCGGAAAGAGAAATCATAAGAAGGCTAGTGGCCCGAGCAATTGCAAAGAAACAAATTGCAGCTGGCTGGTTTGTGGAAAGCTATGGATTTGCATATCATTGGTCTTTTAGCCTTTCCAAACAACTCTACACGGACATTATGGATGTTTATCCGGGGTTCGTGTTTCGTCCATATGTGTACGAAGATGGATCATGCGCGGTAATGGTTGATCCAAAATTCAAATTTGTAGCAAAACGAAATCTCAGAGATGTGATTGAGCGGTTGAGTAACCAAGGCTTTGACGAGGAAAGGATCGGAATGCTCCTTGAAAATGAGATGGTGATTGACACCTGCCCAGTTGTTGAATGCCCAAAGCGGCGAACCCCTGCAAGCGATTGCCCACTCAAAGGAACAGGGAAAAGAAGGCGTCTCTTAAAGTTAGACTTCACTAAATCGCCATCTCAAGCAGCCTTTGGGGATTTGATTGAGTATCACAGGAACTCTGTGTGTAGAAACAAAGGCTTAATCGCTGAAAGGCTGAAGAGCCGCCCTCCGATAGCACTTGTAGAAGGTTTTGGTCAGAAAACCTGTCTGGAGTACCCCATTGAAAGGTTAAGGGAGGAATTGAAGCTTCAAAAGATTGATAGAACGCAGAGAGCGCTAATAATGAAGTACATTCAGCCCTCTATGTCAAAGCGCTGGGAATTGACGGATAATTTTACAGCGTACGTTGACGATGTTGAGTTAGGACGATCTTGCCACCTTGGTCTAATTCGCCAGTTTGCTGAAGCAGGCGCGCCAAGGAAACCGTGGGCAACAAGCATCGTTTTTGAGGAGCCGCCACTTGAATTTGGGCACAAGTCTTTTGGGCATGATCCTTTTGCGGGATTGGAAAGGACGGGGCCTTATGACATTAGTGGAAGTAACTGCAGAAAGTTCGATTCCCTGAAAATTGGCCTCTGTAATTATTCGGGAGAGTTGAGCGTCAAGAGAATCAACGCAATATACGACGACCTATGTGAAGGCTTTGCGAGAGGGGCTCGCTTTGTCGGACTCCGAAAACTCTTTCAGCTCCGGATTCCTAGCTTTTCCGAAGATTTCCTAATCTCAGATATAGATAAAATTGAACGACTTTCTCCTGAAGCACGCCCAGACATTGTGCTCGTGTTCACTTCACGGATTATGGGTAATAAAGTGAAAGAATATGGTTTCGTTAAACGTAGCCTAACCCAGAAAGGGATTCCGTCGCAATTTATTTTAGCTGAGAGAGTGCATCCTTCAAACTCGCCTGACAGATATTCCAGTTATCTTAAAAATGTGGCTTTAGCTACATACTACAAAGTTGGCGGCACCCCTTGGGTTCTGAGCCATGTCACCAATCGCAACTCATGCTACATTGGTTTAGCAATGATAGCACGAGGCGCAAAGGTGTACATGTCAACACAAGTCTTCGATTCAATTGGATTGTGGCTGGGCGGTTGGACTGAATCTGTTGACAAAGACAGGTACACAAGCAGGCTCATAGATAGAATAAACGAGGCACAAGAAGTCTTCTCCAAGGCGCGTGGCATGGCAAAAAGAATAGTTCTTCATAAAGATGGAGAATTTTGGGAGAATATTGAACTGCAGCCTCTCTTGGAGAATATTCGAAGCAACGCAGTATATGTTTGCGTCAAGAAAACTGCGTGGCCGCGGTTGTATAATCAACTCACAAGGATGGATTATATGGTTCCGAGAGGAGCTTGTGTTCAGATTGAAGACAACGCTGCGTTGCTTGCCACTAGTGGTCCACCACATCCTAGTCCTGGTTCACAAAGACCTATCATTGTAGAAATGAAGACAAAAAGTTACCAGTATAATCTCATGGATGCATGCAGAGACATATTCAATTTATCTCTAGTGTTTGGTGGATATAGCTTAGCCATAACATCAAAACCAGTCACGACACACTTCGCCAGCAAAGCAGTAAGCCTATTATCAAAATACAATATTGAAGAGAGCAGTCTCCTCTGGAAAAAAGCATGGTTTGTTTGAAAAACAAACACTATTTCTAATCAAGGCAGATAAGATAGCCAAAAGCAGTTTCCGACACATCACAGGAAACGGAAAAGTCTATTCTTCAACAGATTTCCCTATTTTATTCCGAGAAAATTCAGTGCAGCTACCGCTTCTTTACCTCTCACTACGCGTTTCTTTATGTACGTATCCCAAATATGATCAAAAGGATGGAATTTTGGATCAGGCTCTAAATGCGGTACTGAAACAATAGCGCCATTGTCCAAGCGTGCTATTTCTACGTGGACTCTACATATCCAACGATTGAATCTTCTCAAATCTCTACAAGCAAAGGGAAGGTTGAAAGGAAAACCGATCGGACAAGCTACTGTCGGCCACGGATGACCTATTGGATCTTGCAGTAAAGTAGGTGCTTCAAAACCATTCTGCTCGTACAGGTTTATTACGTCTTTTACTTCAGTCTCATGGTGAATGGTGTATTCGGTTTCTGATAACTTCAATACGGGTTTTTTCTTCAAACGCATTGTAGGGATTTCCTCTTCCGGGTAATGACCGAGGAAATACCCCATAAAAAGTTCAACTTCTGATAGCGTAGGTATTTTGCTCCAGTCTACGACCGTTTTTTCATCGCGATTCTTACTCAAAGGCTAAACCTGAACCACATAAGGAAGACGATATTTAAAAAACTTGCCCGAGCCAAGCTTTTGGTACTCCCTACGTTTTTTCAAGCGCTATCGAGAAGTAGTAGTCCACTGCTGCAACGCAGACCGACTACTTCTAACTCACTAGAACTGAAAGAAGAACAACAGCGTTGCCGTAGGAAACGGTGCTGTTCTTCTTCTTTTAGAAGTAGTCGTCCACTAAAACCAGCAGGACTGCTACTTCCAGTAAATAATCACTCATTACTCCGAGCCTTATGACAACGCCTGACGCAAACCACGTGCTTTCTGAAAGAAGAAAAAATGCTGTTTCTGGAAAAATGGTGTTTTTTCTTCTTTCAACTGGTTGTTGTTCACTGCAAATCAATACGAACAACAACTACCTGCGCGAGTACGTTTTGATTAGTAGAAGAAGAAGGATGGAAAATCAGTTTTTCTTCTTCTTTCAACTTTGAGGCGAGGCGAGATCAACAGCCAAAGCTAAAGCATGAACATATCCGCTGGAAGGATTCTTATAACTGTAATCTAGGAGCTCATCAACAAGTTTCACGTACCGGTTGGGAACCGCCAACGCATGTTTCTCAATGACTACAAAGGGACGGAATCAATTGCTCTTCGCTAATCTATAAGGATAAACCTTATATCGGCAATTCCAGAAAGAAAGAACGCAGCTTATCGTTGAGAGCGCGTTGCGCTTACTGATAAGCGCCTAAGTTCGGTCTGTCTCAGACAGACAAAAGAATAGCAAACAACGGAGGTTGATCCTATGGATCAACATATGAACTATATAGAGAATATCGTAAGACAAGTTTGCTCTGGAAGCTGTGCCCAGAGATTGGTATCAATAGCAGGTTTGCAGAATAGGATGACTTTCAAATTCTGAGCTTTCGGATTCTCTGAAAGCTAAGTAGTCGAACCTAGAATCAAATGCGTTTGTGTGGCAGGGAATTAAGGAGACTGAATGCCAATGTTCAAACGCCATTACGTTCTTGGACCTCCAAAACCGATGAGGTTTTAGAAAGCGGATTCCGGACTTCAGTGAACGTAATCTAAGACTTATCATGGACCTACGTTTTGGAAAACTTCATAGAAGAATAGCGCGATCGAACGTCCTAGCTGAGTATTTATGTTCTGTGGAAGTGGCACGTGCGCCTAGTCTAGCAAAAAACTGCATAAGGGGAACATAGCCATGAATGAAAAGAGACCGTCCCCAACTGAGCCGACTCATGTAGATTGCAGAATAAAAGGGAAACCTGCAGGTGTTCTCAAAGAGCTCATAAAAAAAGGGATAGCTCAAAACAACTGCGATGCAGTCACTAAGGGAATCTTAGCACTTAAAGAGGCTAATGGAAAACTAGGAATTCAGAACTTTTCAACGAACCTTGCTGACGTAAAAATCTATCTCCGACCATGGGAAGAGGTCATAGGAAACTTGCACGAAGTAAAAATCACAGACGATGAAATTATTGCCAGTCTATCATGCATTTATGAAAAACGAGTTACCGTAGCAATCTCAAAAAATATACGTGAAAGTGAACAAATCCAGAAACAACTCGAAAAACACATCGGAGACAAAATAGCAATACTTGAAACCGACAATCCAAAAAGACCACCATTAATCAGAACAGTCAATGAAAATAAACCAAACCAAGAACCGGTCCAATCATCAGCAAACTGCAAAACCGAAACTGTAGATGCGTGATATGGGCATATGCCGAGATTGTGGTGTCGGGATAGTTACAGTGGCGGGGTGTGATTTTTGGTTTTTGTTTGGGAGAAATTTTTGAAGGTATTTGGCTGGAAGAGTAAATACTCCAGTGTGACGAATCTTCTTAGGTTCTTAAGGAATAAAAGATCCGGCAGTGAGGGTTCTCGAGAGAGTTACGGCCACGCTTTGTTCAGTTTTTGCCAGTTTGTCAAGAAAACGCCCGATGAACTTGTGAAAATGGAAAAAACAAGTTTGGAGAAATTCCTGGAAGAATTTGGTTATTCTAAAAGTGAAAATGGAAGGTGCGCAGCAGGAGTGAATACTGTTCTGATATACATTAAGACTTTTTTCCGGTGCAATGGTTTCAGAGGCGAACAGGAACTAAATGTGGAACTCCACCGGCGAATTGGAAGGTCAAGAACTCGCAAAGAATACGTCCCCACTCCCGAGGAAGCTTGGAGGATTGCTGAATGTGCTGGCTCTCTGCGTGACAAGGCAATAATTCAGGTTTTAATGACTGCAGGACTTAGAAACGCGACTTTGCGGGCAATACTTTACGGTGATGTTAGAGAAGAGCTTGAGCGCGGAGCGGAGACGGTTTTGATTAGAGTTTACCCGGAAATGAAGAAGTTGGTGTCTTCAGCATGCAAAAACAACGTTGAGTATATTACGTTTGTTCCCAAAGAAACCGCGACTGTTCTTAGGCTGTACATTGCTCAACGTGTGGCAACCTTTGGCAAGATTGATGACAATGCCCCTTTGTTCGCTTCTGAATACAATCAAATCTCTCGCGCGATTCGCTCCAACCAGCCTTTGTCAGAAAGACAGTTACAAAGAATCGTGAAAGATGCAGCATGCCGAGCAGGATTGAAAGATTGGAGGATAGTAACTCCACACTGCTTCAGGAAAACCTACGAGACACTGCTGAGGAGTCGATTGAAAGATGGCAGTAGACTCGGCATACAAACTATAATTTTCCTAATGGGTCACATACAACCAGGCGGTCTTGGGCCTTACTCAGACTTTAAAGTTGAGGATCTGCGCAAAGAGTATTCAAAGATAATCTTTAATCCTTATGAAGAAAAGTTGATCATGACCAATGAGGTGCTCAAGTCTGCAGCCGAGGTCCTCAAGTCATGGAATGTGCACGATGGTTCCATAGACATGAAAGGACAGGTCAGACTCGACCTCGTCAAAGCAATTAAGGCAATTCTTGAAGTTGCAGATCAAAACGAGCCCCAAGATAGCAAAATAGTTTCAATTGGCAACGCCTCGGAATCTGTAGACAAAATCAAGAAAAGAGTTAAAGAACGGAACACATTATGTGAGAGGCAAATGCGACTTGATTTTTTCTCAGCTTAACGCGGAGAGGTATTAAGCTAAGCTTTTTGGACAACCAGTTTCTTTTCTTCGACGTAAAGTTCGACAGTTTCCCCAATTTTCCATTCCAGCGCATTTAGAATTTCGGGAGGTATCGCGATGGCAGCGGAGCCGCCGCTTCGCCTAATGCTTCGTTTGAACCTAATCATGACCATAAATATCACTACTTGAAATATATTCTAGGTAATATTTAAATACGAGCCGCTCATGTAATATTCAAGTAGTTAAAAAGTAGTTGTGAAGTGTTATGCTAGCCACCAACAGTGTGGAGAAAAAGAGACAGGAGCTATTAAGCAAACTATTCACCCTTTCGAGAACTCTCAGCCCGCGTCAACGACGGACTGCAATAGAGTTAGTGAGGATTCTGAGTTCCTATGCTTGTGATGAAAAGGTCAAATACTTGATAGAAAACCCGAGTGACCGAGCAGACCAAGCAGTATTCGACGGATATTATCGCGAGAAGAGTCGCTATGCTACTATATTCATAATCGACCAGATAAAGTCGGCCTTATCGGCCAATGGAATGAGAGCAGACATAAAAACTGAACAATGGAGTGATATCGGGCGATACGATATTGTCATAGCCCGCTGCCATGAAGACGAAAATCGCGCCATTAACGAGGAGCTTCGAGTAGAGGTGAAAGCCAGCTTGGGCATTGACCTCGAACAAATTGTAAGATACCTCTGGCATCAATCACCATTAATCCTTGTTCGGGTATTAACGAGGCATGTCGCCGAACTCGAGCCTTCGAAATTGCAGCAGTTTGCAATTTGCTCAATTAGAAAAATAACAGCAGCTGCTGATCGCATCTTTGCGGGGCAGGTCTACACCGTACCTGGTTTAGACTGCTTAAAATGCCCTAACGGCAGGTGCCCCTATTATGTAGCTGCATCTAGAAAGGCATCTTCTTTGGTTGCTTTGTCGGATGACGATTTTGGGAGAGACCTCGAGGTATTCCTCCAAAATCTGAATTTCGTGTCCGAAAAGACGGTTAGCTTGATTATGGAAAAATTCGGAAAAGGGTCGAGTGGGACTCAAGTTGCTCTTAAGACTATTGTAAAGTCCCTTGATTCGTATTATAGATAGGAAGGTCGGAATGGATAGACACAAAAAAAGCGATATTAACGTGCCTCACGGATTTTCCGTTAACAAGGCAAACAGGCAATCGCAGCATTACAGGTTTTTTACGGTAAAAGAGTGGAATAGTGACTCCCCTCGCGTTAATAATTTGCTTATGCATTTGATGCGCAAGAGTAAAAGTGAAGGATCAAGGCGTCTTTATCTGTGGCACTTGGACAAGTTTTGTCAATACGTCGACAAGGATCCAAATGAACTTGCAAGATTTCGGCGGGACAAGGCTGAGAGACTTGTCCAAGGGTATGCTGACCTTTTAATGAAAGTGTCGCCAAGGTACTCAAACTTAGCAGTTACCATTCTGAAAGCTTTCTTCAAAGTAAACGGTTTCGCACGAGGAAGGGAATTAGAAATAGAAACATACCACAATCCACCCCGATTTAGGATCACTCCAGAGTACATTCCTACAAAAGGCGAGGTTTACAAAATGGCGGATTCATCGAGTTCATTACGCGACCGGGCAATGATACTTATTCTCTTTAGCTCCGGTTTACGCAACTCTACTCTTAGGGCAATTCTTTACGGAGATGTCGCCGAAGAGGTGAAAGCAAACCGTTCAAACATTATGCTTCCTGTATATACTGAAATGAAAAAAATCGACCCTGGTGCCTGTAAAGGAAACATTCCTTACTACTCATTTACCTGCGACGAGGCAACTCAAGCCCTGCAGCTCTACCTTAAGGAAAGAATAGACAAATATGGCGAAATGGAAAACTCTCAGCCTTTGTTCTGTTCGGGCTACAATCAAATCAAAAAGGGAGACAGACAGAATAAACTGCTTTCACAAAGGCAACTTGAAACAATAATAAAATCAGCAGCTAAAAAGGCGGGAATCATTAATTGGGAATATGTCCATCCTCATTGTTTACGCAAAGCCTTTGAAACTGTTCTTCACAGTCCTCTTATCGATGGGTCAAACTTGGATGTTAAGGTTCAAGAGTTCTTTATGGGGCATATTTTGCCGGGAAGTCAAGATTACTATTTTGATCGTTCAAAGACGGAGAGAATGCGAATGATATATTCAAAGTTGAGGTTTGGACGTACAAACGTTGAGAATAAGTTTAACGTATTGAGAGCCGCGGTAGCCAGAGCTTTCGAAGACACAGACATCGATCCTGAGCACGTAATTGAAGAATACGTGCAAGCAAAACATTGTAGTTCTAGTTACCAAGACAACCTTGCCCGGTAGAAGATAGGATGGGAGATAGATAGCACACGACGGTCCTATTATAACCAAAAAGGTGAAAAAGCATTAGTGTAATATTTCTTGCATGAGGAGGTTAAAGAATGGCAACTAAGGGAAAATCACTCGGAAAGAAGCCGTACATATTCATAGAAACTGACTGCTCAAGCGTTAAAGAACATGAGTTGAATAATCTCGAATGGGCTATGCTTGACGAGCTATTTCAAAAACACCCCGCACTTATAGCAATAAGGTGCCCAGACAGAGACCCCGAATTAATGAGCGGCAACTCAGTGACGCAAAAGTAGCTTCTCGGTTTGGGGTAACCAAAAAATTCAATTTAATCCGAGCAGAGGAATTGCTGCCAAGTACGCTCGTCTTAATTCCTTTTTATCGATGTGATCATAAATGTCCACTGCTTCCTTTCTTGCATCGCCTCTAAGCTCTTGCAAGTACTCTCTCCTCATACCATTGCGTCTCAAATGAGTCGTGAACCAGTGCCGACAGCAATGCGGCGTAAAGTGATCTTCGATTCTCTTGCTTTCAGGATTATGTAACCCAACTCTCATGGCATATTTTGTGACTACGCTGGAGACGCCGTGCCTCTCAAGTCGACCGCCATGTTCTCCCACGAATAACGCTTTGCATTCAGACCGGGCACCATAAGTCTCACGAGCCCGAATCCAGCGCTTCAAAACTAAGGCACATTCATTGTCGAAGAAAACTGTCAGGTTGCTTCTCTTTGGATGTGGTTTTAGTAGTATGCTTTGCTCCTCATAGTTGATGTCGTCAACATCTATTTTTATGAGCTCTTTACGCCGAATCCCCGTTTTGGCCAAGATGATAACGATAGCCTTGTCTCTTGGATCGAGAATAGCATTTATGAGCCAACTCATCTGCTCAACGGAAATTAATTGTCTAATTGACCTTTTATTGCACGAGTCGAACTTGTATTGCCGTAGATACCTCTTTCTGAAAGGCAAAATCGGATTTCGGTCTGTCAGGCCTTCGTAAGCAAGATAGTCACAGAAACTTGACAGTGCTGAGAAATAATTCTCTAAAGTCTTAGGCTGATAACCAAGTTCTTCCGTTAAATGTCTCAATAATTCCTTCAAAGAATATTTGTCTAGCTTCACGAGACATGAATTGTTGCGATTTAGATAATAGGCAGCCATTTTCAAAATTGATTTGTAGCTTCTGATGCTGTCGTCAGAGAAGTTCCTTAACCTGCAATCCAGAAGGAATTGCTCAATTAATCTTCTATCGCCAACTTCTGTGTCGGCCCCGCAATCAAGGGAGGCTTTCATCCAATCCACTTCCAGCCCCGTGGTGAAGATCTAACCAGTCCGCATGCTTCTAGGTTTTCTAATTGCTGTGAGACGGCTCTTATGTCATCGCTATTCGTGGAGGCGATTCCTAAACGGGAAAAGATTTGTTCATCGCTAACAATATCGTTGCTCCTTAAGAGATTTATCAATTCTTTGTCATAGTTTCTGACCCCTTCAAATGTCGCCTCTAAGAACGGCCTGCTTCTATATTGCCGTAGTTCTTGTTCCAACTTATCCGCAACTGTTTCTAGAAGGCGACATTTCTTAGCCAATTCTTCAATTTGTTTTTTCAATTCACTGTTTTCTTTCCAAAGCTCACTACGGGATTTGAAGTCAGGTTCATCTTCCTTTCTGAGGGAATCTTCAACATGCTCTATGACAAACTTTGAAATGCTTACTCCGCCTCTCTCTGCATGTTTCTGCCATCTTGCCTTATGTTCCTCTGAAGGAAGGTAAACGTAGATCGCTCTTTGTTTGATGCTCTCCGTCTTTCCCAACTACATACCCGTTAGAACTGAGGGATGTTTTATTATTTAAGATTTACTAGTAAAATGGCGCCGGGGAAGGGATTCGAACCCCTGCGAGCCAAAGGCCCACTGGCTAACTTGTCTATGGCATAGCCCACTTTCTGCTTACGCGGATCTCGAGGCCAGCGCGATAACCACTCCGCCACCCCGGCTCGAATAGAAGGATTACATTACTGTCATAAAACGTTTTCAGTTTCCACGCGCCATCATATTTGGATCCTAATAGCAGATCATTGCAGAAACCTATAGGGGGTCTATCGCTATTGGCGCTTTCCGCAACCATTAGCATGTTGAAAACCAGCCGAACCCGCTATTTATAGTTCCTTTATATAAGGGGGGTATAGACTGTTCCGAGCACAATAGACCCCACACGCCCAAACGCAAAAAACTGCCGTGGGGTCAAACAACCAAATCCGCCAAGTCTACGCTGTGCTCGTAAATCTGCCTTAAAAAGGACGCCATAGCCAAAATTTGCGGCATCACCTCGACAGGTTGATCCTTCACAACCTTCTCGACACCCGCGAAAACTGTTTCAATTTTCCCATGCAGGTTCCGCACGTTGTCAGCCAAAGCAATGTCTTTGTTTACGAACGAGTTCAAGGCTTGTTCATGAGCATCAAAACAAATTGCCTGCAAACCCGCCAACAACTTTTGCAGTTCGCCAGAAGGCTTAATCCCGTTCAATTCTATTGTCTTGGCGGCCATTTGCACGCACGCATCGCCTATAGCTTCAATCAAACTGGCGGCTAAACGGTAGTCTACACATTCTATTGGAGTTATCCCAAGTTTCTCGCTCAAGCTAGGAGCCTGAATTATTGTACGCAAAATTCGAACCAACAGGAAATAGAGCCTGTTGCTCTCATCATCGCGAGCGATAACGCTTTGAGCCAACTGTAAATCTCCGTTGATAAAAGAGCCAGCGGCATCGCGGTTCATTCCCGCAACTATAGCGTAATTACGGCGCAAAATCTTCTCCGGCGGAAAACCAGAAGGCTCCAACAAACACTGAAGAACTATCTGAGAGTAACTCTCCTCAACGATCTCCAACCCAATCAGAGAACCTACGGCTGTTTTAACGACGTTTCTA
>Ga0153916_10000362_pt1 | contig 29978 bp, 26 predicted proteins | sample Opewatmetagenome_FD_109642 | JGI IMG/M metagenome (GOLD analysis project Ga0153916, IMG submission 109642) | Freshwater wetland microbial communities from Ohio, USA - Open water 3 Core 3 Depth 4 metaG | ecosystem: Environmental > Aquatic > Freshwater > Wetlands | place: USA: Ohio, Lake Erie...
ACCCCGGATCTTTCGGCAGTCGTGATCCCGCTGCTCAAGGGCGTCGTTTATCAAGAGGGCGCTACGGCGCTCTGGAGCAGTTTGCTCAATCTGCAAGCGCGGGTGCGTGATTACGCGGCCGTACTTGGGCTGGAACTGGTGCTGGACGAGGCCGAAGGTTATGCCTTCCTGCGCTCGCGCCCGGAGAGCGAAGACGAGAGCACGCCCAAGCTGCCGCGCCTCATTGCACGCCGGCCGCTGTCCTTTCCGGTGAGCCTGCTCCTGGCGCTGTTGCGCAAGAAGCTGGCCGAATTCGATGCCAGCGGCGGCGAGACGCGGCTGATCCTCTCGCGTGACGACATGGCGGAGCTGATCCGGGTATTCCTGCCCGAAGGCAGCAACGAGGCGCGGCTCATCGACCAGGTGGACACCCACCTGAACAAGATCGCCGAACTGGGCTTCGTGCGTCGCCTGCGCGGTCAGGACAACGTGATCGAGGTGCGACGCATCCTCAAGGCCTTCGTCGACGCCCAGTGGCTGGCCGATTTCGACGCGCGGCTGGCCGACTACCGGACGCGGCTCGCAAGCGCGCAAGGGGGCGATGACTGATGGCCGAGACGCTGGGACTCGATTTCGTCGCCGATGAGGCACTGGCGGGCTTTCGCCTCAAGCGCCTGGAGGTCTTCAACTGGGGCACGTTTGACAGCCGCGTGTGGACTCTGCATTTGGATGGCCGAAACGCGCTGCTTACCGGCGATATCGGCTCCGGAAAATCCACCCTGGTGGACGCCGTCACTACCCTGCTGGTACCGGCACAGCGTATCGCCTACAACAAAGCCGCAGGCGCGGATGCCAAGGAACGTACCCTGCGATCCTATGTGCTGGGGCATTATAAATCCGAGCGCAGTGACGCCAGCGGCGCCGCCAAGCCGGTCGCGCTACGCGACCACAACAGCTATTCGGTAATTTTAGGCGTATTCCACAACGCCGGTTTCGACCAGACGGTGACGCTGGCCCAGGTGTTCTGGCTAAAGGACACGCAAGGCCAGCCGGCACGTTTCTTTAGCGCGGCGGAGCGGGATATGTGCATCGCCACGGATTTTGCCCACTTCGGCACCGACATCGCCAACCTGCGCAAACGGCTGCGCACGGCCGCCGTGGAAATCTTCGACAGCTTTCCGCCCTACGGCGCCCATTTTCGCCGCCGTTTCGGCATCGACAACGAACAGGCGCTGGAGCTGTTTCATCAGACCGTGTCAATGAAATCCGTGGGTAATCTCACGGAGTTCGTGCGCGGACACATGCTCGAACCCTTTGATGTGGAACCGCGCATTCAGGCGCTCATCGCGCATTTCGACGACCTCAACCGCGCCCATGAAGCCGTGCTCAAAGCCAAAGCGCAAGTGGAACGGCTCATGCCGCTGGTCGCCGACTGCGACCGCCATGCGCGCATCACCGAGGAAACGGACACACTGCGCGCCTGCCGCGAGGCGCTCAAACCCTATTTCGCCGGCCTCAAGTCCGATCTCTTGGAAAGGCGCATCGATAAACTCGCGGAAGAACTGGTTCGGCTAAACGCACAAATTGAGAGGCTGGATGAGCAAAAGCGTACGCAGCAAGCCGAAGAGCGCGAGCTGCGCCGCGCCATCGCCGAAAACGGCGGCGACCGTATCGAGCGCATCGCCGACGATATCCGCCTGAAGGAGGAGGAAAAGGTGCGCAGGCTCACCAAGGCCGAACGCTATGGCGAGCTCGTGCGCGCGCTGGCGCTGCCCATTGCGGGCAGCGCCGAGGATTTTCTTGCCCAGCGCCGGGAAGGTAAGCGGTTGCGCGAGGAAACAGCCGACCGTGAGGCCGTCATTCAGAACGAAATGAACGAACGCGGCGCCGAGTTCGCCCAGTTGCGCGTCGAGCACCGGCAACTGGGTGAGGAACTGGCCGGCCTCAAGGCCCGGCGCAGCAATATCGACCAGGCACAGATCGCGATGCGCCAGACACTGTGCGCGGCCTTGCAACTGTCCGAAGAGAGCATGCCCTTCGCCGGCGAGCTGATCCAGGTACACGAGGACGAGCGCGACTGGGAAGGCGCCGCCGAGCGCCTGTTGCACAACTTCGGACTGTCATTACTGGTGCCGGACCGCCACTATGCACAGGTAGCCGAGTGGGTGGACCGCACTCACCTCAAGGGACGTCTGGTGTACTTCCGTGTACGCGAAACGGGACGGTCCGCGCCTCCCACGCTGCACCCAGATTCGCTGGTGCACAAACTCGCCATCAAACCAGACACGCCATTTTATGACTGGCTGGAACGTGAGCTCGCCCACCGCTTCGATGTGGCCTGCTGCGCCACACAGGAGCAATTTCGCCGCGAGAGCAAGGCCATTACCCGTAACGGACAGATCAAGGCCCACGGTGAGCGCCACGAAAAAGACGACCGTCACCGGCTCGACGACCGCAGTCGCTATGTGCTGGGCTGGAGCAACGAAGCCAAGATCGCCGCACTTGAAGCCAAGGCACACGTGCTGGAAGAGCAACTGGGCCAACTAGGCAGCCGCATCGGCACGCTGCAAGCCGAGCAGAAGGCAGTGAAGGCGCACATGGAACTACTCAGCAAGCTAGACGAATACCGCGACTTCCGCGACCTCGACTGGCAGCCGCTGGCGGCCGAGATAGCTCGGCTTCAGGAGGAAAAACGCACCCTGGAGGCCACCTCCGATCTGCTCAAGACTCTCAACCTGCGCATGGACGCCGTTCTTATAGCGCTTGCGGACATCGACAGACAGCTCGATGCCCGCAAGGAAGACCGCGCCAAGACTGACCAGAAGCACAGCGATGCCAGCGCCTTGCTCCAACAGACGCAAGCCCTGCTCAGCGCTGAAACGCTGGCGGCGCACCGCATGCATTTCCCCCATATCGAGACCCTGCGGACCGAGGCACTGGGCGATCACAGCCTGACGGTGGAATCCTGCGACAACCGGGAGCAGGACATGCGCAAATGGTTGCAGGACCGCATAGACGCCGAGGGCAAAAAACTCGATCGCCTGCGCGAGCGGATCATCGATGCCATGCGCGGCTTTCGCGATGCTTATCCACTCGATACCCAGGAGATGGATGTCAGCATCGACGCCGCCGGCGAATACGGCGAGTTGCTCTCAAGGCTCAAGGACGATGATCTGCCGCGTTTCGAAGCACGCTTTAAGGAACTGCTCAACGAAGAGACCATACGCGAGGTAGCCAACTTCCAGAGCCAACTGGCACGCGAGCGCGAGACGATCAAAGAGCGCATCGCACGCATCAACGAATCGCTCACCCAGATAGACTATAACCCCGGCCGCTACATCCTACTGGAAGCGCAGCCCAGCCTGGACGCCGACGTCCGCGACTTTCAAACCGATCTGCGCGCCTGCACTGAAGGCGCGCTCACCGGCTCCGATGACACACAGTATTCCGAAGCCAAGTTCCTGCAAGTCAAACACATCATCGAGCGCTTCCGCGGGCGCGAAGGCCAAACGGAACTCGACCGTCGCTGGATGCGCAAGGTCACCGACGTACGCAACTGGTTCAGTTTCGCTGCCAGCGAACGCTGGCGCGAGGATGACAGCGAGCACGAGCATTACTCAGATTCCGGCGGAAAATCGGGCGGCCAGAAGGAGAAGCTCGCCTACACCATCCTCGCCGCCAGCCTCGCCTATCAATTCGGACTGGAATGGGGCGCGGTGCGCTCGCGCTCTTTCCGCTTCGTGGTCATCGATGAGGCCTTCGGCCGCGGCTCGGACGAGTCGGCGGAATATGGACTCAAGCTATTCCAGCAGTTGAACCTGCAACTTTTGATCGTCACGCCGCTGCAGAAGATCCACATCATCGAGCCTTTCGTATCCAGCGTGGGCTTCGTACACAACGAGGAAGGCCGCGCCTCCAAGCTGCGCAACCTGACCATCGCTGAATATCACGCCGAAAAGGCGGCCCGTGTAGCGTCGAGCGGCTCATGAGCGTCTGGACCACGCCCGAAACCATCCGTGCACGGCTACATCGGGATTGGGAGCGCGGCAAGTGGCTTGCGGCCATCGTCAATGAAACACCGCTGTTTCCCCTGCGCCTGACACTCAAAGGGCCAGGCTCGCGCGAACTCTCGGAACGATTCGATGCAGTACGCGACTGGATCGCGCAATTGCAACGCGCGGCCAAGACCGAGGCACGGCCGGGCTACCGGCTCGTAATGCGCGAGGTAAACCATCGCGTGCTGGGCGGCAACGCCATACCTAGCGAGGTCTGGATCGATACCCTCGACGACGTGCTTGCCCTGATCGGCAAACGCCGCGAAGCCGAACGATTCCGGGCGATTCATGCACACACTCGGCAGCATCTCCCGACGCTGCTGCCGTGGCTGGCCCGACGTCCGCTGCGGGCATTGGAGCTGGCCGATGACTGGGGGCGACTGCTCGACATCGTAACCTGGCTGCATGCACATCCCCACCCAGGCATTTATCTCAGGCAAGTCGATCTGCCCGGCATTCACAGCAAGTTCATCGAACAGCACAAGGGCGTGCTGGCTGAACTCTTTGATCTGGCACTGCCACAGGAGGCGATCGATCCTACAATCAGCGGGCAGGCAGCGTTTGCGCGCCGCTATGGCTTCCGTGACAAGCCCGGCCTGATCCGCCTTCGCATCCTGGATGAATGCAAGGCACTGCTAGCTGCCGACACCGACAACGATCTCAGCGTCACCAGCGAAACCTTTGCCCGGCTCGATCCCGACATTAAATGGGTGTTCATCACCGAGAATGAAATCAACTTTCTCGCCTTCCCGCCGGTCACGGATGGCCTGGTGATCTTCGGCGCCGGCTATGGCTTCGAGACGCTGGGGGCCGCCGAGTGGCTGCGAGAACGAACCATCCTCTACTGGGGCGACATTGACACTCACGGCTTTGCCATCCTCGACCAGTTGCGCGCGCACTTCGCGCAGGTGCGCTCCTTTCTCATGGATCGCGAAACCCTGCTGACGCATCAGTCCTCATGGGGCAAGGAAGACTCTCCCACGACGCGGGATCTACCGCGCCTAACACCCGAGGAAGCCGAACTCTATGACGACTTGCGCCACAACCGCCTGGCACCGTCCTTGCGGCTCGAACAGGAACGTATCGGATTCAATTGGGTCAAGACCAGCTTGATTGAGTTCATCGCCAATCCGTGCGCCTAAATGCCCCGAAAGCCCCCATCTCGCTCCAGGCTTTCGCCCTATTTCTTTCACCTCAGCTATGTCAACATGGTCACGCATAACACTACGGAACAGACGTCGTGACCGAACCCTCTGAGCCACGGCACTGTTGAAATAGGGGTACCCGCGTTTGTAAAACATCGGGTGATGGGGTAATCGCCAAGGGTGGTCGGTTTTGAACTGGCGCCAACATGAGGGAACAGTGCGCTTCACAACTGTACCAGGAGCGCACCATTCCCCCAACCGATTACCACTATGGCTTACAAGGATATCTTGTAAGTGATTGATTGGCGGAGAGGGTGGGATTCGAACCCACGTGGGGCGGTAAAGCCCCCAACCGATTTCGAGTCGGTGCCGGTATGGCCACTTCGGTACCTCTCCCGGGGGGGGTATAGGATAAGCGTTGTCTCTGCGGACAACAAGCCGCACGACGCGAATCGCCGCCTCATCTCACCCTATGAGGTGCGCCGTGCGCATTTTCCTTTGCGAAGGCCGGATTCCTCGTCAGGTCTCCATGGCTGCATGCGAATCCTGCAGGGCGGCGACCAGATTCCCTGCCCATCCGCCCGTTTTGCTTAGCAACTGATGGGCTCCTTCATCTGACGGAATTGTCATGCCGTGCAATGCCGCAATACCTTTGGCTTCATCCGGGCTCAATTGCAGTTCTTCATCCCCGATCACCGCCGTTGCGCAAGCTGGGCTTGGGTCCGCCATCAGCGGGCATTCGTATCGGCTGATCAAGATCATGCGTCCGCCGTGCGGAAGTTCGGCGCACGCATTTTTTATCACCTCATGCAATGCAGCGCCCTTTGGTATCTCCTGATAATCATCAAGCACGATTAGAAAAGGGGTTTCCAGATATTGGTAAAGTTTATGAAAGTACTCTTTTGTGACGGAGGGGGCGCCCAAGACATGTTCGGGCGGCAGGCGCGGGAGCAGGACTCCATTCTCGGGGCTTACGGCGAGCGCCGCACTATTCAATCCGAAGAAAAATGCGGAGAGATCGGCATCGTTTTGATCCATCTGATACCATAAACATGGAATTTTTCGGCTCTCGACATAGCCGGCAATCAAGGAGGTTTTACCCGCGCCGGGCAATCCATTCACCATGATTAACGGCGTGGCATATAATTCGTCGAGCAGATTGTATAAGCATGCGCGGTGGTATGTAAGCGAGAAGCGGGGACGATTGATCTTTGCCAGCCCATCATTATCCCCCTTCATAGCCACCTCCTTCTTATTTTTTGGCTACACAAAGATCTGCCGCATAGCTCATAATTATTATATCGTCGCGTTATCATGAAGCCCCCTTCGAAACGACGACGTACCGCGCAATGATCAATCCATAACCAAAGTTACCGCTATAAAGCAGCATTGCGCAACGTCCCTGTTGCCCTGACATTGGATCTTCCGGACCCTCCCTGCGGTAACAAACCCGCACAAGACCTTGCTTAGCGAAAATTCTTATTCGTATCGCATATGCATGTCAACGCGTGTCTATCCGCGGCCTCTAGCTTCCAACGGCGCTCTTATAAAGTCAATAGACACTTTCTTACAAATGACAAGCCCACTAAATCTGTAGGCGCATGCCTGAGCGACAAAGTGATTTTGGAAGGGAATGTATATTGGAAAGGTATCTTACGATTGCCGGCGACGCTCCTTGAAAAACGCGGATAACAGCGCCCCGCACTCTTCGGCCAGGATGCCGCCTTGTACTGCAAGACGATGATTGACATAAGAAGCAGTAAATAGATTCGCCACGCTCCCCGCCGCCCCCGACTTGGGATCGGCGGCGCCGTACACCAAGCGCGCGATGCGGGCATGGATCATCGCCCCGGCGCACATCATACAAGGCTCGAGGGTAACGTATAGCGTGGCGTCAAGAATACGATAATTGTTTAAGGTCTGAGCACCGCTGCGCAACGCTACAATTTCGGCATGGGCGGTAGGATCGTGATCGAAGATGGGACGGTTCCAACCCTCGCCGATCATTTGCCCATCCTTAACCAGCACGGCGCCGACCGGCACCTCGCCTTCCGCGCTCGCGCGCGCGGCGAGGTGTAGGGCGTGGTGCATCCAACGTATGTCAGTTTCGATTTGCGAGTTTCGAGTTTCGGACGTCATGAGTAGCGTGCGCTGTGCGCGCGGAGCATGGTGCGCGCAGCGCACCTACATTATTCCCACTCGATCGTCGCCGGCGGCTTGCCGGAGACGTCGTAGACCACGCGCGATATCCCCGGCACTTCGTTGATGATGCGGTTGGAAACGGTGCCGAGCAATTCGTAAGGCAAGGGCGCCCAATGGGCGGTCATGAAATCCACGGTCTGCACCGCGCGCAGCGACACTACGTAATCATAACGGCGACCGTCGCCCATCACCCCCACCGAGCGCACCGGCAGAAACACGGCAAAGGCCTGGCTCACCTTGTCGTACCACTCTTGCCTGCGCAATTCCTCGATGAAGATCGCGTCGGCGCGGCGCAGCAACTCGGCAAATTCCTTCTTCACCTCGCCGAGGATGCGCACGCCCAGCCCCGGACCGGGGAAGGGGTGGCGATACACCATGTCGTAGGGCAGGCCCAGCTCCACGCCGACCTTGCGCACCTCGTCCTTGAACAGCTCGCGCAGCGGCTCGATCAATTTTAAGCGCATCGCCGCCGGCAAACCGCCGACGTTGTGATGGGTCTTGATCACATGGGCCTTGCCGGTCTTGGCGCCGGCGGACTCAATCACATCGGGATAAATCGTGCCCTGCGCCAGCCATTGCACGTTGCTGAGCTTGGCGGCCTCATCTTCGAAGACCTCGACAAACTGCTTGCCGATGATCTTGCGCTTCTCTTCGGGATCGGCGACGCCCTTGAGTGCGCCCATGAAACGCTCCTGGGCGTTGACGCGGATCACACGGATGCCCATGTGCTTGGCGAAGGTCGCCATCACCTGATCGCCCTCGGTTAGCCTGAGCAGGCCGTTGTCGACGAACACGCACGTCAGTTGCTCGCCGATGGCGCGGTGCAGCAAGGCCGCCACCACCGAGGAATCCACGCCGCCGGACAAGGCCAGCAGCACTTCATCCTTGCCGACTTGGGCGCGGATATGCGCGATGCTGTCCTCGATGATATTGCTGGACGTCCAGTCGCCGGCGCAGCCGCAGATGTCGTGCACGAAACGATTGAGGATACGCGCCCCTTGCCGCGTGTGCGTCACCTCGGGGTGAAATTGCAGGCCGTAAAATCCGCGGCTCTCGTCGGCCATGCCCGCCAAAGGCGCGCCGTCGCTGCTGGCGATCAGCTTGAAGCCCGGCGGCAATTTCGTCACGCGATCGCCGTGGCTCATCCACACGTCCAACAAACCGTAACCTTCGGGCGTGGTGTGGTCCTCGATGTCGCGCAACAGATGCGAATGGCCGCGGGCGCGAACTTGGGCGTAGCCGAATTCGCGGTGCGCCGCCGATTCCACCGCCCCGCCCAATTGCAGCGCCATGGTCTGCATGCCGTAGCAAATGCCGAGCACCGGCACGCCCAATTCGAACACCGCCTGCTGCGCGCGCGGCGTCTCGGTCAGCGTCACCGACTCCGGCCCGCCCGACAGGATGATGCCTTTGGGCTTGAAGGCGCGAATCGCCGCCGCGTCCATGTCATAGGCATGCAGTTCGCAATACACCCCGGCCTCGCGCACGCGGCGCGCGATCAGCTGCGTGTATTGGGAACCGAAGTCGAGGATGAGGATGCGGTGTTGGTGGATGTCGGTCATCGAAGAATTCATTTCTATTTTGAACCACGGAGAACACGGAGAAATCTATTTCGGGAAAATATCGATCTTTTTTTCTCCGTGTCCTCTGTGTCCTCCGTGGTTAAACACGTCAATCAATCCGATAATTCGGCGACTCGCGGGTAATGGCGACGTCATGCACATGGCTTTCACGCATGCCGGCACTGGTCACCCGCACAAACACCGGTTTGGTGCGCATCGCATCGATGCCGTTGCAGCCGGTGTAACCCATGCTGGCGCGCAATCCGCCCATCAATTGATGGACGATGGAGACCATGCTGCCTTTATAAGGCACTCGCCCTTCCACGCCTTCAGGGACCAGCTTCTCCACTTCCGACTCGCCTTCTTGAAAGTAGCGGTCGCTGGAGCCGCGCTGCATGGCGCCTAAGGAACCCATGCCGCGGTAAGACTTATAAGAACGACCTTGATAGAGTTCCACCTCGCCGGGCGATTCCTCGGTACCGGCGAACATGCTGCCCACCATCACCGAGTTGGCGCCCGCCACGATGGCCTTGGCCAGATCGCCGGAGTAGCGGATACCGCCGTCGGCGATCACGGGTATACCTTTGCTTTGCAGCGCCTTGGTCGTGTTGGCGATGGCGGTGATCTGCGGTACCCCCACCCCGCTCACGATGCGGGTGGTGCAAATAGAGCCCGGACCGATGCCCACCTTCACCGCGTCGGCCCCGGCCTCGACCAAGGCCAAGGCCCCCTCGGCCGTCGCCACGTTACCGCCGATGACCTGCACGTCGGGATAATGCTGCTTGATCCAGCGCACCCGGTTGAGCACGCCTTGGGAATGACCGTGCGCGGTATCCACCACGATCACATCCACCTCGGCGGCGACCAAGGCCGCCACCCGCTCATCGGTACCCTCGCCGGTCCCCACCGCCGCGCCGACGCGCAGGCGCTCGTAGTCATCTTTGCAGGCGTTGGGTTTCTCCTTGGCCTTTTGAATATCCTTGACCGTGATCAAGCCGCTCAACTGAAACTTGTCGTTCACCACCAAGACCTTTTCGATGCGGTATTGATGCAGCAGGCGCATTACCTCGTCGCGGTCGGCCCCCTCTTTCACGGTGATCAAGCGTTCCTTGGGGGTCATGACCGTCGACACCGCGTTGTCGTAGCGGGTCTCGAAGCGCAGATCGCGGTTGGTGACGATCCCCACCAACTCCTTATTCTTGTCCACCACCGGCACGCCGGAGATATTGTGGGCGCGGGTAATGGCCAGCACATCGCGAATCGTGGCATTGGGCAACACCGTGATAGGCTCTTTAATCACCCCCGCCTCGTATTTTTTGACCTTGCGCACCTCATCGGCTTGCTGATCGGCGGTCATATTCTTATGGATAATGCCGATCCCGCCCTCCTGCGCCAAGGCGATGGCCAGGCGCGCCTCGGTCACCGTATCCATGGCGGCGGAAACCAGCGGGATGCTCAAGGCTATCTCCCGCGTCAGCCGGGTTTTAAGTTCTACATCCCGGGGCAACACCGTAGAATGAGCGGGCACCAAGAGCACGTCATCAAAGGTGAGTGCTTCCTCGACTACACGCAGCATAAGAGCGCCATCCAATCTATTGTTAAATTAACCTGGCATTATAGTGCCTGCAGGCATAGAGGTAAACCACAGGCTTCCTAGCCTTTTTCCCACAAATCGGCGATTATGCGTAAGATTAAGCCCATGGAATTACCATTGACCACACCTGGCAGCGGGGAGACCGGTCCACGCCGCGACGTTTACACCGTCTCGCGCTTGAACCGTGAGGTGCGAGCCCTGCTGGACAGCACCTTTCCTCTGTTATGGGTGGAAGGGGAAATCTCCAACCTGTCGCGCCCCGGCTCCGGACATCTCTATTTCTCACTGAAGGACCGGGATGCCCAGGTGCGCTGCGCCATGTTCAAGATGCGCAACCAGCTGTTGTCCTTCGCCCCCGCCGACGGCATGCACATCCTGGTGCGGGCGCGCATCAGCCTCTATGAACCCCGCGGCGACTTCCAGATGGTGGTGGAACACATGGAGGAAGCGGGCGACGGTCTGCTGCGCCGCGCCTTCGAGGAACTCAAAAAGCGCCTGAGTAATGAAGGTCTGTTCGACCCGGCACATAAAATATCTGTGCCGCGCCTCCCGCAGCGCATCGGCGTCGTCACCTCTCCCACCGGCGCCGCCCTCCGCGACATCTTGAGCATCCTGCGCCGCCGCTTTCCCGCCATCCCGGTATTGATTTACCCGGTGCCGGTGCAGGGCACGGCGGCAGCCCCCGAGATCGCGCGCATGATCCGCCTCGCCTCACAACGCAAGGAGTGCGACGTGCTCATCGTGGCGCGGGGCGGCGGTTCCCTGGAAGACCTGTGGGCCTTCAACGAAGAAATCGTGGCGCGCGCCATCTACGACTGCCCCATCCCCGTCGTCAGCGGCGTGGGCCATGAGACCGACGTCACCATCACCGACTTCGTCGCCGATCACCGCGCCGCCACGCCGTCCGCCGCCGCGGAACTGGTCAGCCCCAACGGCGAAGAGTGGCTGCAAGCGTTCACCAACCTGGGAAACCGCCTGCTCACGCAAATGCAACGCCAGCAGCAAACAAAAGCGCAAACCCTGCAGTGGCTGGACAAACGCCTGGCGCAGCAACATCCCGGACGCCGCTTGCGCGACCAAGGCCAACGCCTCGATGAACTGGAACAGCGCTTCAATCATGCCTGGCGCGGCCATTTGCGCCATGCCGCGGCACGCTTGGGCGCCCTCAGCGCGGGGCTGCACCGCCATGATCCGAGCCGGCGCCTGGAACATTTTCAATTGCAACGGGATATTCTCAGCCGCCGTCTGGTCCAAGCGATGAAAGGGATGTTCGAGCAGCGCCGCCAACAACTCTCCGGCCTCGGCCGGGCCTTGGACGCGGTGAGCCCGCTGGCCACCTTGGGGCGCGGTTATGCCATCGTCAGCCTGCCCGATGGCACTATCGTGCGCGCCGCCGAGACCGTTAATATAGGTGACCGGGTTGAAACACGCCTCGCGCAAGGGCGCTTGGTCTGCACCGTGGATGAGAAGTACGAGACATGAAGCATCTATTCTCCCTGATGATATTTTTCTGTTGCGGCGCGCTGCATGCCGCCGCGTTACCCCAAGCGGAACCGGTGCCGGGCGGTATCGCCGTCGTCCCGCTTGAAAGCAGCGGCGATGAGGCGCCCCGTGTTTCTTTCAACGATCAGCGGGTAATGGTGTTGAAAAACGAGAAAAAGTGGCTGGCGATAGTCGGCATCCCCCTCGACACCAAACCGGGAACGCAAAGCCTGCAGGTGCAGACCAACGGCAAACAGCAAACCGCCCAAACATTCGTCATTAAAGACAAGCAATACGAAACGCAGCAACTCACCATCAAGGACAAACGCAAGGTAGAACCCAGGCCGGAAGACCTAAAGCGCATCGCGCGTGAGAGCCATATAATGAACGCCGCCTTCGCCGCGTGGCATGAACAAGCCGATATCCCGCTGCAATTCGACCTGCCGGCGAGCGGCCCCTTGAGCAGCCCCTTCGGCCTGCGCCGCATCTTCAACGGCCAGCCGCGCAATCCTCATAGCGGCTTGGACGTCGCCGCACCCGCCGGTTCAACGGTACACGCCCCGGCGCCGGGCCGGGTGGTTGTGGTCGGCGATTATTTCTTCAACGGCAACACCGTGCTCATCGATCACGGCCAGGGCCTGATCACCATGTACTGCCACATGCAGAAGATAGCGGTCAAGACTGGACAAATGCTGGCGCGCGGCGCCGTGATCGGCGCCGTGGGCCAAACCGGCCGCGCCACCGGCCCGCACCTGCACTGGAGCGTGAGCCTCAACAACGCCCGCGTCGATCCCGTGTTGTTCTTATCGCCGAACACCCTCGCTAAGGCATCAGAAAAATAACGCTACGCCCTCGGCCCTTTGTCCGGCCCTTCATCTCCGCGCTTTCAAAAGTTGCAGACAAAAATTGCGGGCTGCAAATCTCGCCTACCCCAGCGCCGCGGCTAACGGCTACAGAAACACTTGCGCATCAATACATTAAAATTATGGCAGCGAATTTGCTTATCTTTAAGCGGTCCAGATTTCCCGAGGAGATAGTATGTCCGATGCCACGCAAACCCAGGCGGCCTTTGGCCAGCCAGATGTCAACCGATCCGATTCGAGAGTCCGGGTCTGGGACCGGTTCGTCCGTGTTTTCCACTGGAGCCTGGTTATCACGTTCGCATTGTCATACTGGAGCGCAAAGGCGGGAAGGCACGAGCTCCATGCCTGGTCCGGCTACTTTCTCGCGGGACTGATTGTAGCCCGCTTGATCTGGGGAATTTACGGATCACGCTATGCGCGTTTCAGCAACTTCGTCCACACGCCGCTCGTGGTGCTGAATTATCTCAAATCGATCGCCGCGGGCCACCCGCAGCGCTATCTCGGCCATAATCCGGCCGGCGGATTGATGGTGATAGCGTTGCTTGCAACCTTGGGCTTTATCGCGTTCAGCGGATTGACCGTGCGGGCGGTTATCGACTTTGACGGACCGTTGCTGAATTTGATGCATGCGATGACCGACCAAGAGGCCTATGCCGCACTGGCCTCTCATGCGATCGCGGTAAATATCATCTTGGCCATGCTGGGCCTCCATTTGCTGGGAGTTATCCTGGCCAGCCTGCAACACAAGGAAAGCCTGGTGTCGGCGATGGTCACCGGCTATAAGCACGGCGAAGGTGAAATCGCCATAGGGCCTGTCATTAACCCGGAAGACAATGGTCGACACGCCCCGGTCTATTCCAACCTGGTAGAAGGAAATGAACACATCTGAAACGACGGAAAGGGTAATGATGAAAATCTTGGTGTTGGGTTTGGTTTTGATAAGTGTAGCGGCCCCCGCGCTGGCCGACGATGCTGTTGCCGCATCGGACAAGCCCAAACTGATGCTTAATCAGGATTGGTCGATGCTTGCCGCGAATGAAATACCGACGGACAATGCCGCGCCTCATGAAGGGGTGATATCAAAACCCGCGGCGATAGAAGCGGACAATGCCTGGTTCACGCCCAATAAGGTACACAAGTATCTGGGTCTGGGCTCACTGGGCCTGGTAGGCCTGGCCTTGATGACGACCCCCGATTCCGAAGGAGGTACCAAAAGCAAGAGCAGCGGCGGCATCCACCACGACTTCGCCGTCGGAGCCACGGCCTTGGGCGCCGCCGCCGTGGCCACGGGATTCGCCTTTCACCGCAACGACATCGACCTGAGCAAGGGCTTCAAGGACCCAGACAATCTTCACATGCTGCTCGGCACCTTGGCCGAGGTCGCCTTTATCGCCGCGGTCAGTCAGGCCCCGGCCAGCGGCCACGCCGGGATGGGCGCCTTGGGCGCGGTAGCCATGGCGACCGCCATCAAGATCGAATGGTAATCATTACAAGGCACGGAGTCCTCACATGAAGAAATTTCAATGGCTGATTTGCGCCATCTTCCTCGGCCTCCCCGCCTTGGGACAAGCCGGCGTCGGCGAGGCGATAGCACATTACAACCCGCAGAATAATCTGAGCGTCAACGCGGAGCGCGGCGATGCGCTGTGGCACAAGAAAAACACCGGCGAAGACGGCAAGGAACGCGACTGCACCGTTTGTCACGGCGACGATCTCAAGAAACCGGGCAAGCACATCAAAACCGGCAAGGTCATCGACCCCATGGCGCCTTCGGTCAACAAGGACAGGTACACCGATCTCGAAAAGGTCGAAAAATGGTTCACGCGCAATTGCAAATGGACTTACGGCCGGGAATGCACGAATCAGGAGAAAGTCGATCTCCTGAAGTATCTTTCGCAGTTCTAACCATCAGAGGATGCCATGAAGAAATCAGCAATTCTTTTGTCCGCGTTACTATGCGCGGGTTTCGTGCCGCCGAGCTTTGCCGACGATGGAATATCATCGTGGCTTTCCTTCTTCAGCCGCAAGAAGGAGATTGAACCGGTAACGGACGCCAGCTATCAGAAAGAATGCGGCTCCTGCCACTTCGCCTACCAACCCGGCTGGCTGCCGGAAGAATCGTGGCGCAAATTGCTTGACGCCAAGGCCCTGAGCGACCATTTCGGCGAAGAGGCCGAACTGCCGGAACAGACACGCCAACATATACTGGACTATGCGGCAAATCATGCAGCGGACAAGTCATCGTACAAGCGCTCGAAAAAGATCATGGCTTCGCTCACCAAAGGCGAGGTCCCGACGCGCATCACCGAAGTCGCCTACATCCGCCGCAAGCATCATGAGATACCGGCGGACTTGATCAAGGGCGACAAGGTGAAATCCTTGAGCTTCTGCGACGCCTGCCATACCAAGGCCGCGCAAGGCGCCTTCGATGCCGACACGGTGGTGATACCCGGCAAGGGCAAATGGACCTGGTAGCATTGCGCCAAGCCGTGCGACATCATTCGACGCCGTTCAATAGCGGGAGGGGACATCACAATCAGACTTGGACAGCCTCCTTGATTAAGAGCATGGCAAAAACACAGGCGCTTTAGCCATACCAAGCGCACCCCCGCCTTAATCAATCCGCCTCCCGCTCCACGCCGCAGCAATGCGGGCCCGTCTCGCCTTCCTCCGTTTCGCGCAATATCTCGCCGGTGACGGGATTGGGGCGAAAGGTGGTGCACCCCTTCAGCCCTTTGTCATAGGCGCGCTGATATAGATCGCGGAAGGCCGCAAAGTCGTAATTCACCGGAACATTGATAGTCTTGGAGATGGCCTGATCCACATAGGGCTGAATGGCCGCCTGCATGTCGAGATGCACGGCGGGGGCAAGATGATGGGCATCAATAAAAGCGGGCGGCAATGACGTTTCATCAGCGTTGTTGCGCCGCCACAAGGCAACAGCGTAGTCGACCACCGGATATTCCGAATACGAACCATCGAACTCCAATACCCGCCGCGTGAAATCGCCGGCGAACACCGGCTCCAAACCGCTCGACACATTGTTGGCCAACAGGCTGATGGTGCCTGTGGGCGCAATGGCGGTGAGATGACTGTTGCGTATGCCGTGTTGCGCGATGCCGTCGCGAATATCGGAGGGCAAGCGGCGCACGAACTCCCCGGCGAGATAGTTTTCCCTGTCAAAAAACGGAAACGGTCCTTTGTCGCGGGCGATGGCGACAGAGGCGCGATAGGCCGCATGACAGAGGGTCTGCATTACTGTTTGCGCGATCCGCAGGGATTCCTCGCCGCCATAACGGATGTTCAGCATCATCAACGCATCGGCCAAGCCGGTGAACCCCAAGCCGATGCGCCGCGAACCGCGTGCCTGCTTGGCCTGATTGGGCAGCGGATAGTGCGAGGTATCGATAACATCGTCCAGCAGCCGCACGGCGAGCGCCGCTATCGCGCCGATGCCATCCTCATCAAGGCGCGCCTGTTTCGTGAAGGGATATTGCACGAATTGCGTCAAGTTTATAGAGCCTAGATCGCAGGCGCCGTAGGGCGGCAGCGGAATTTCACCGCAAGGATTGGTCGCGTTGATCCGTTCTCGGTAATAAAGATTATTGAGCTGATTGATGCGGTCTATAAACAGCACGCCGGGTTCGGCGTAATCATAGCTGGCGCGCATGATCCTTTCCCATAGCGCCCGCGCGCCGACGCGGCGATGCACCTCGCAAGGCACCGCCCCGTCACGCCCCGCCCACTGACACATCATCACCTCGCCCGCGGCGGCGTGTCCATCCACGGGAAACACCAAGGGCCAATCCTGGTCTTCGCGCACTGCCGTCATGAAGGCATCGCTCACCAAGACCGAGATGTTGAAGTGGCGCAGTTGAGTCTTGTCTTGTTTGACGGCGATGAATTCCTCGATGTCGGGATGGTCGCAGCGCAGCGCGCCCATCATCGCGCCGCGCCGCGCGCCGGTGGAGAGGATGGTGGCGCACATACTGTCCCAGATGCGCATGAAAGACACGGGCCCCGAGGCCACCGAGCCCACGCTGTAGGCGCGGGTACCACGCGGCCGCAGTGTGGAGAAGTCATAACCGACGCCGCCGCCCTGCTGCATGGTGAGCGCGCCTTCCTTGAGTGCGTCGAAGATGCCGTCCATGGAATCGCCGATGGTGCCCATGACGAAGCAGTTGAACAAAGTGACCTTGTGCGCGGTACCGGCCCCGGCCTGGATGCGGCCGCCCGGCAGGAATTTGAAACCTTCCAATGCTTGGAAAAAGCGCGCCTGCCAATAATCCTTATCTTTATCTTCCGCCGCGGCCAAGGCATGCGCGATGCGCCGCCAGGTGTCTGCGACGGATGCATCGCGCACCGCATTGCCCTCGCGGTGGCGGTATTTGACGTCCCAGATATGGCGGGCGATGGGCGCTGTAAAATAAGGGTCGTTCATGGCTGGAGGATAGCACTAAATCGAAAAAGTGAGGCGTGAAGGGTTAGGCGTTAGGGGATGAAGAGAATTATGCCTCACTCCCAACCTCAGTATTGCGTCTTTGCGGTCAATACTTCTTCGCCTTACTTCTTAATATGGCGTTGCTGACGGCGGCGTTTCGTCACTTGGCGTCTGGTCAGCACGTTCTTCTTGCCGGCGTAAGGATTGGTGCCGCTCTTGAATTCAATCCGCACCGGCGTACCTTGCAGGCGCAGCACATCCCGGTAAGTATTGATGAGATAGCGCTGATAGGCGGCCGGCACCGACGCGGTTTGATTACCGTGAACGATAATGAGCGGCGGATTGCTGCCGCCTTGGTGGGCATAGCGCAGCTTGATGCGGCGGCCCTTGACCAGCGGCGGCGGATAATGGATCACGGCCTGGGTCAGAATCCGTGTGAGTTCCGGCGTGGGCATCTTGCGCATGGCGGCGTCATAAGCGCCGAGCACCGCGTCGAACAGGTCGCCCACGCCGCTGCCGTGCAAGGCGGAGATGTAATGCAAGGTGGCGAAATCGAGAAAGGGCAGGCGGCGGTCGATGTCCGTCTTTACCTGTTGGCGCTGTTCCGGCGGCAACCCGTCCCACTTGTTGACGACGATCACCAAGGCACGGCCCCGCTCTACCACCATGCCGGCCAGCGTGAGGTCTTGGGCATGCACGCTTTCGCGCGCGTCCAACACCATGATCACCACATGGGCGGCATCGATGGCCTGCAGGGTTTTTACGATACTGAATTTCTCGATGACATCCTCCACCCGGGCGCGGCGCCGCACCCCGGCGGTGTCGATCAACACATAGCGTTGGCCGTCGCGCTCATAGGGGATGTAGATACTGTCGCGGGTGGTGCCGGCCTGATCATAAACCAGCACCCGTTCCTCGCCGAGCATGCGATTGATGAGCGTGGATTTGCCGACGTTGGGCCGTCCCACCACGGCGACCCGGATGCCTTCCTGCTCGTTGATATTTTCCGCGGAGACCTCGGGCAACTCCGCGAGCACCGCTGCCATCAACTGTGCTACGCCATTGCCGTGCGCGGAAGAGATGGCGTGCGGCTGCCCCAAACTCAGGGCTTGAAATTCCGCAGCGGCGATATGCGGGTCCACGCCCTCACTCTTGTTCACCGCCACGAAAATGCGCTTGCCCAACTGGCGCAAATAATTGGCGATCTGCGCATCTCCCGCGGTCAAGCCGCCGCGGCCGTCCACCAGAAACACGATGACGTCGGCCTCCTGCATGGCCTGGCGGGCCTGCTCGGCGATCAGCCCGACGATATCCTCTTTGGCGCCGCCCTTCTCACCAGTGAGGCCGCCGGTATCCACTACCATGTAGGGACGATCGCCGATCTTGCCGTCGCCGTAGATGCGGTCGCGCGTCAGCCCCGGCAGGTCCGCCACCAGTGCGGCGCGGGAATGAGTCAGGCGGTTGAATAAGGTGGACTTGCCGACGTTGGGTCGGCCTACCAGGGTGATAACAGGTTTCATGGCCTTAAGGCTTCAGGATACTGACATGGATCACTGGACGCGCAAGGCTTCCACGCCGCCGCTTCGTCCCAACACGTAGAGCAATTTTTCTACCGCGAACGGCACGCCGACCGTACCGGCATCATCGGCGCGGTAACGCCCCACCAGGCGCCCATCATCGCGGGCCAGCCAGTGCAGGTAACCCTCGAAATCCGCCACCACCAGATGATCACCGAACAAGACCGGGGCCGACACGCTCCTGTTGCTCAATTTTTCCTGCTTCCACAATGCGGCGCCGCTGCTGCGATCAAGCGCCCATACCGCGCCTTTGTCGTCGCTGAGATAGAGAGCATGCTCATCCGCCGCCATATTGTTATAAACAGACATATCCCGCGCCCACAGCACCTGGCCGTTGCCGCGGCTCAACGCCACCACCCGGCCCTGATAGGCCGCCGCATACACGGTATCGCCCATCACCACGGGCTGGGCATCCACATCCACCATGCGCTCCAACTCGGAGCGGCCCTGAGGACTGGCGATGGTCGCCTCCCACAATAAGCCGCCGTCCTTCAAACCCAAGGCCGCCAACTTGCCGTTGGCAAAGCCGGCGAATACTTGATCGCCGGCGATCACCGCGCTGCTCATGCCGCGCAGCACCAAGGCAGGCGCCGAGCGATTGAACACCCAAAGCTGCTTGCCGTCACTGACGTTCAAGGCGAACAATTTACCGTCGCCGGAACGCACCACGGCCACGCCATTAGCCGCCACCGGCGGCGCCAATACTTCGCTGGATACCGTTGCCTGCCACTTTAAAGCGCCGTCCTTGAGCGCGTAGGCCATGACTTCGCCGCGGCGCGTACCGACCAGCAGCATATCGTCCGCCACGCCGATGCCCCCGGTAATAGCGACGCCGCTGCGCCGCTCCCATCGCAGCTTGCCGCGGCGGGCATCGAAGGCGCGCAACCAGTCTAAGCCATCGGCCACCACCAACATGCCGTCGGCCACCGCCGGCTGCGCCCATCCGGCCGGCGCGTCCTGCCAAGCCCCTAGCGCATGCGACCATGCCGCCTTTATCTCTATATCCTTAGAATAGGCCGGCAATGGGAGCGGCCGCTCACCCTCCGGAACGGAAGAACAGGCCGCCACAAGGACGGCCAGCACGGCGAAGCATGCTGAGCGCATCTTAAGGCGCGCCCTTGCCGCCGACTTCAGTCAGTTTCATCTGTAAATGAGTTTGATCGGCGCCGCCGGTATTCGCGGCGATGGCCGCACCGTAGGCCGCGCGCGCCTCGTCACGTTTACCCATGGCTAATAAGATATCTCCCTTGAGCTCCTGCGCCGCCACGGGGAAGAATTTCGCATTTACCGCCCCCACCGTTTGCAATGCGCCGACCATATCGCCCTTGGCCAGCAATGCTTGGGCGAGACGCAAACGCGCCACATCCTTGAGCGATTCATCCGAGGCGTGATCCAGCACCCACTGCAAATAGTAACGCGTCCCTTCCAAATCGCCTTGATCGACCTTGAGCTTGGCAAGCACCAAGGCGGTCAACGCGGCATAACTGGAGGAAGCGCTGCTCTGCAACAAGCGGCCGCCCCGCTCCAAGGCCGCTGCGCCATTGCCCTTCTGCGCCTCCTGCAACACCTGCTCATACTGACCCGAGACAAGTTCCGCCTGGTCTTGTTGCCGTGCGAGCCACCACTTGCCGCCGATCACCAGCGCCGCGCTAAGCGCTATGCCCACCACGATAGATGGGCCATTCGCCTTCCACCACCGCTTAAGCGACTCAACCTGTTCCTGCTCCGATGTATAACCTTCCACGACACGCCCTCTTCTTCAGTTAATGCTGCGATAATATCCGTTCAACCTCGTCGGCGCTGCGTCCGGCCAAGGCCTGCAATAACGCCTGCCATTGCCAATCCCGCTGGGACAATTCATGGCGCAAGGGCTTAACCCCAATGCGGCCGTCGCGCGCCTCTTCTTCCCCCAGCACCAAGGCAAAGGCCGCACCGCTCTTGTCCGCGCGTTTGAGCTGGGCCTTGAATCCGCCGCCGCCGCAGTTGACCATGAGATGCAGCTGCGGACACGCACTGCGCAGTTGTTCGGCCCACACCACACCCCGGCGTTCCGCCTCGGCCCCCACCACGGCAAAATAAAAATGCGGCGGCGCGACAGGCGCCACTGTAGCACTTTCTTCCAGCAAGGCCACCAAGCGCTCCACCCCCATGGCAAAACCCGCTGCCGCCGTGGGCCTACCGCCCAGCTGCTCCACCAAGCCGTCGTAGCGCCCGCCGGCGCACACCGTGCCTTGCGCCCCCAAACGGTCGGTGACCCATTCGAATACCGTTTTGGTGTAGTAATCCAAACCGCGCACCAGACGGGGATTGACCTGGTAGACCGCGCCGGCGCCGTCGAGCAGCTGTTGCAACTGCGCAAAGTGATCCTGCGATTCCGCATCCAAGCTATCAAGCAAACGCGGAGCCCCGCCGATGACGGCCTGCATGGCCGGATTTTTACTGTCGAGTATCCGCAGGGGATTGCTATGCAAGCGGCGCAGGCTGTCCTCGTCCAAGGCTGATTGGTGATCGGCAAGATACTCCACCAAGCGCTGCCGGTAAGCGGCCCGCGCCTGTTGCGATCCCAATGAATTGATCTCCAGCCGCACTCCCGAAATTCCCAAGCGCTGCCATAGCCGCTGCGATAGCAAGATCAACTCCGCATCGATGTCCGGGCCATTCATGCCGAAGGTCTCCACACCCACCTGATGAAATTGCCGATAACGGCCTTTTTGCGGCCGCTCGTGGCGGAACATGGGGCCCGCGTACCACAGGCGCTGCATTTGATTGTGCAACAGACCGTTCTCGATGGCGGCGCGCACGCAACCGGCGGTACCCTCGGGCCGCAGACTCAGACTGTCTCCGTTGCGATCGGCAAAGGTATACATCTCCTTTTCGACGATGTCCGTTACCTCGCCGATGGTGCGCTTGAACAGCTCAGTGCTCTCCACCAGCGGCATACGGATCTCCTCATAGCCGTAACTCTCGACCACCTCGCGCACCGTACGTTCCAGGTGGGCAAAATACCGCAACTGCTCCGGGAGGATGTCATGCATGCCGCGAACGGCTTGGAGAGTGGTGAGCGTCATCGAATTCGGCCTAGAAAATTAGCGCCTTATTGTACTGAGGAATAGCTAAGAATAGCAGGACTATGTCACTTTCCCTTACGGAACATGCTGTTCTCGCCCGGGTTACCCCATCAATTCTTAATGGCGCCCTTGTCGCTCACCCGAAAACGCGCCATATCCTGGAACGTATAGGCAGAGGGGTCCACCTGTGTACCGTTATATTTCACGATGACCCCGGGCGCATAACCCAGCAAGACGTCAAAGGGGGGAACCCCCTCTAAAGATTCCTCGTCTCCCGGCACCATCAGATCATAGAATAAGCGGGCGCCCGATCCGTCCTTTACCTCTACCCACGACGGCTTCTCGGCCTTGAGGTCTATGGTCGCATGCGGTGAATCCGGCGGAGACTGGGGCGGGGTCTGATGTTGAGATTGGACCTGAGTTTGAGATTGGGGTTGATGCTGAGTAACCGCCGGCGCAGGGGATTCGGTCGGCACTGCTGCGGGCGGCATGGCATGGACGGCCTCTCCATTATTGGGGGCAGAGGGCGGAGGGGGTAGTAGGGGCAAAGGCAAGGCCTGTTGCTGGGTCTCTCCGGTCCCCTGCACCGGTTGCACGACCGATTCCCCACCGCTGTTCGGCACGCTTTGCAACGATATTTCCGGCTGCAACGGAGGCCCTGTCAGCGACTCCAACAATTTCATTGCCTCGGTTTGCCAGACCATAATCACCACGCCTATCGCTACGACGGCCAGCACGTACGCCACCCAGCGCCGCGGGGCCCGGGGAGTGGAAATGGGTACCGCTTGATGACCGAGATGGGCCACGCGTTCCAAGGATGGCGCTGCCGCCACGGCCCCTAGATTTTGATAGGCCTCGATGTACGGCTCCGGCGCCAAATCCAGTAATCGGGCGTAGGCGCGCAGATAACCGGTAACGTAGATAGGCGCGGCGAACCGGCCATAATCGTCTTCTTCCAAGGCGCGCACCAAGGCGATATCGATGCGCAGTTGTTTAGCAACGGCCTCCTGGGTCAGATGGCGGGCCTCCCGCATCTCGCGCAAATTGCGGCCCGGCCCCACCTTCGGTTCAGGCTCGGCCTGTATACCGCTATCGATTATCTCATCGGTCATGGCGTCTTCTGCCCCCGTAATAATGCTGTTTCCTGCGACGAGGGGAACTTCTCCTGGAGTTGTTTGGCATATTTAGCGGCAGTGGTCTCGTCTCCTAAATGACGTTCCAACCTCACCCCCAACCATAAACTTTGCGCAGTGGCCGGCGCACCATCCATATAACGCTGCAAAAAGGCGCGCGCCTGCAGGTATTCCTTTTGCTTGAATTTGAGATCGGCCATTTCATACAAGGCATCGGGCATGCCGGGATTCAAGCGCAACGCGGTACGGAAATATTCCTCGGCCTTGGCCATATCGGGCACTTCCAGCGCGCATGAACCGGCATTGCTGTAGGCTACCTCCGGCGTTCTATAAAAAGGCTGCTTGGCGGCGGCAAGAAAATGTTCTTGCGCCTCCCCCAAGCGCCGCTGACGGCAAAGAAACACACCGTAATTATTGAGCACCATCGGGTCTGCCGGCGTCAAAGACAAGGCCTTACGGTAGTGCTCCTCGGCCTCCCGGTTCTCGCCCAATGTTTGATAGAGTTCCGCGATATAGTGATGGGCATTGGTCGATTGCGAGTCCAGCTCCAGGGCATGCTGGAGTTTCTTCATTGCCTGTTCATAGTCGCCCTGTTCCATATAGGCGAGCCCCAATTGCGCGTTGAGGTCGGCGGCATTCTGGGGATTGCTCGGCTTCGAGCCGCTGGACGAGCATCCCATCACCAGCAACATCATTGCGATCGCCAATACCCTCCCGCATTGTCTCATCGAACCGCAAGCTCCCGGGCCGAATTGAGGCGATGCGAACGCCGGGTGCGATCCGTTACCCTTCCCACCAACTGGCCGCAGGCCGCATCGATGTCGTCGCCGCGGGTCTTGCGGGTCACCGCCACCAAACCGGCCTCCGTCACGATGCGGCGGAATTCAGCAATAGTCGCCGGGCGCGAGCAGGCATAAGCCGTGTTGGGAAAGGGGTTGAAGGGGATCAAATTCACCTTGGCGGGCACACCCTCAAGCAGGCTCACCAGTTCCCGCGCATGGGCGGCACTGTCATTAATGCCGTCCAGCATCACATATTCAAACGTCACCTTGCGATGCGCCGCACCATCCACATAACGGCGGCACGCCGCCATCAACTCGGCGATGGGATATTTCTTGTTTAACGGCACAAGCTGATCGCGCAGCCCGTCATTGGGCGCATGCAGGGACACCGCCAGACTGACATGATTCACTTCCCGCAGACGGTCGATCATGGGAACCATGCCCGCGGTGCTCAAGGTCACCCGCCGTTTCGACAAACCATAAGCGAAGTCGTCGGTCATGACGTTCATCGCCTTTACTACATTGTCGAAATTGAGCAATGGCTCGCCCATGCCCATCAATACCACGTTGGTGATGCGCCGTTCGCCTTTTGGGGTATCCCCCAAAGCACGGTAGGCTACCAGCAACTGGCCTATGATCTCGGCGGCGCTAAGATTGCGGTTGAAGCCCTGTTGCGCGGTGGAACAGAAGGTGCAATTCAGGGAACACCCCACTTGCGAGGACACGCATAAGGTGCCGCGATCGGTCTCGGGGATAAACACCGTTTCGATGCAATTGCCGCTGTCGAGCTTGAGCAGCCACTTGCGCGTGCCGTCGCGGGAACCCTGCTCCATGACCAGCTCCGGCAAGCGGATGTCCGCCGTCTCTTGCAGGCGGGCGCGTAGGTCCTTGCTCAGGTTGGTCATGTCCGCGAAGTTATCGACGCCGCGCTGATGCACCCACTGCAACACCTGTGTGGCGCGAAAGGCCTTCTCCCCCACGCCGGCGAAGAAGGCCTCCATTTCCTGCCGGTCGAAGTTCAGCAGGTTGATCTTGCTATTGATCTTTTCTGGAGCAAAACTCAAGGTCGATCACCGTGTCCGCGTGCAAATTTCATCGGGCTTGAAGAAAAAGGCGATTTCCTGCTTTGCCGTCTCCGGCGCATCGGAACCGTGCACCGCGTTCTCCTCAACGCTGTCGGCGAAATCGGCACGGATGGTCCCCGGCTCGGCATTCTTGGGATTGGTGGCGCCCATGATGTCGCGGTGGCGCGCCACGGCGTTCTCGCCTTCCAACACCTGTACCATCACAGGGCCCGACATCATAAAGCTCACCAGGTCATTGTAGAAGGGCCGCTCCTTATGGACGGCATAAAACGCCTGCGCCCGTTCGCGGTTGAGGTGGACCATTCTGGCCGCGACGATCCGCAAGCCGGCCTGTTCGAAACGGCGATATATCTCCCCGATGATATTTTTGGCGACTGCATCGGGCTTAATAATGGACAAGGTACGCTCAACGGCCATTTAAGTACTCCACAGCAAATGAAATTAAGATAGACTCCGCTGCGCGGACATCAGGTAAAAAGGTCTGAGAGTTTAACGTCTTACTGAACAATCCGCAATGCAAACACCATTTTGCAAGCCTGTCCACGGGCTGGGAGTCTCACACGCTGAAGCTCTCGCCGCACCCGCAACTGTCTTTGACATTAGGATTATTGAACTTGAAAAACGAATTGAGCCCCTCTCGGACATAATCCACCTGCATTCCATCCAGATAAACAAGGTTGTCCGCCGCCACAATCACTTTGACGCCATCTTGCTCATAAACCACATCACCCGCGTCGATGGTGTCCGCGAAATCGAGAACGTAGGCGAAACCGGAACAACCGGCCTTCTTCACCCCAACCCGCAAACCCTCCCCCTTGCCGCGCCGGGTTAGGAAATTCTTCACGTAATCAACGGCTGACGGGGTCAATGCAATAGACATCACGATTTACCTCAATCCATTTCAAACACTTAAATACTATGACCGGCACAATCATACCCGGTTCCAGCCCAGGCCGTCTCAAATCCATCCGGTTAGCGACCCGGCGCGGGTCTGTTTGAACAAGCCGCTCAGCACGGCTGCTAAGGCATCCACATCCGCGACGGTATTATCCCGCCCGAAGCTGATGCGGATGGCGCTGCGCCCCGCCTCTCCCACCAAGCCCATCGCCGCCAGGACATGACTGGGTTCGGCGCTGGCCGCCGAACAAGCGGAACGGCTGGAAACGGCGATACCGGCTTGGTCCAATTGCATCAACAGAGTCCCACCCTCGATGCCGGGCACCAGCACCATTACCGTATTGGCGAGCCGCTCGGCCTGCTCGGCCACGATCATGATTTCCGGCAAATCCTGCCGCAGGCGCCGTTCGAAATGCTGACGCAATTGCAGACTGTGCGCGGCGCGCTCCGCCCTTGCCGAACGCGCCAACTCGGCCGCCATCCCAAAGCCAACGATGCCGGCCACGTTTTCCGTTCCGCCGCGCAAACCCTGTTCCTGGCCGCCGCCGTGCAGCAAGGGCTGCAATTCTAAGCCCTTATCCATGATCAAAGCGCCGGCACCCTTGGGACCGTAGATCTTGTGCGCCGACAGGCTCATGAGATGGGCGCCGCAGCCGGGAAAATCCAAGGATAGTTTGCCCGCCGCCTGCACGGCATCCGTATGAAACACCGCCCCGGCACGACGCACCAACTCACTGAGCACCGCGATATCCTGGATGACGCCGGTTTCATTATTGGCGGCCATCACTGAGACCAAGCGGGTATGCGGCGTCAAGGCGTCGGCCAATGCCGCCGTGCTGATACGTCCCAGCTCATCGGCGCGAATAATATTCAGCTGCCAATCTTGTTCCGCCATGGCACGGGCCGGTTCCAAAACGGAGGCATGCTCTGTGGCGCTCACGGCCAGACACTGCCCTCGATAATTCGCCATCACCCCCTTCAAGGCGAGATTGTTGGCCTCGGTGCCGCCGCTGGTAAACACCACTTGGGAAGGGTGGGCATTGACCAAGGCCGCCACCTGCTCTCTGGCCTGCTCCACCGCAGTGCGCGTCAAACGCCCGGGACTATGGATGCTGGAGGGATTGGCGTAGTGCTCGCGAAGGAATGGCGCCATCGCCGCCCATACCCGCGGCTCCAGCGGCGTGGTGGCGTTGTAATCAAGATATATAAGTTTGGTCACTACACCATCGTGACTGGACGCACCGCCACGCCCTCATGGCGCGCTGAAATTTCCCTCATGGTCTGACGCTCCACCAAATCACCCAAGCTGATCCCGCTTAAGAAGTCCGATATCTGCTTGCTCAAATCGCACCACAAATAATGGGTCAAACAAGGCTGGCCGTCATGACAATCACCTCGGCCTTCGCAGCGGCTGGTATCGATCTTTTCGTCGATGGCGTCGAGCACCGCCATAACAGTGATGTCAACCGGTATGTGATTCAAGCGGTAACCGCCCCCCGGCCCCCGGGCGCTCTTGACCAGGCCCTGACGGCGAAGACGGGCAAAGAGTTGTTCCAGATAGGATAAGGAAATACCTTGTCGCTGCGAGATATCCGCCAATGGCACTGGGCTATCCTTAGCATGAATAGCCAAATCAAGCATCGCGGTTACAGCATAGCGCCCCTTGGTTGTCAGTCTCATGGTTCACCCCTCCTATTGCCATATGTATAGTAAGCTTATTGTACTTCACCCAGCCGGAACGTCAACTACTGTGTTGACCCTTTGGGGGGATGCCGCCTGTACCGGGCGGGGGGCCATCTAATTCGCAAGAGTCCAACTCCGGTAGCGGCAGGTCTTTGAATTCGATATCCGCCTTCTTCAGCGCCTCGCCCAGCGCCTCCAGCTTGCTATCCATGGCGTGAATGTGATCGAGCATGCGATCAATGGCATTGGCCACCGGGTCAGGCATATCCTGCGTCGTACCATAGGCATCGAAGCCGATCTTCTTGGCGAAAGCCCGGCGCCGCTGGTCGTTTTCATCCGGCGCCATCTCCCGCCTCACCACCCGCCCCGGAATTCCCACCACCGTCGCCCCCGACGGGACATCCTTCACAACCACAGCGTTGGAGCCGATGCGCGCCCCGGCCCCCACGGTGATGGGGCCGAGCACCTTGGCCCCCGCCCCAACCACCACATCATCACCCAAGGTGGGATGCCTTTTACCTTTATGCCAAGCCGTCCCTCCCAGGGTGACTCCATGGTAAAGCGTGCAATCATCGCCAATCTCCGCCGTCTCGCCCACGACCACCCCCATGCCGTGATCGATGAAGAACCGCCGGCCAATCTTGGCGGCGGGATGGATTTCTATGCCGGTCAGCCAGCGCGCCAGGGTGGACGACCAGCGCGCCAACCACTTGAGGCCCGCATTCCACAAGACATGATTCAGGCGATAAAACAGCACGGCGTGCACCCCGGGATAGGTCGTCACCACCTCGAAAAAGGTGCGAGCCGCCGGGTCGCGGTCAAAAACGCAGCGAATATCTTCACGGAGACGCTGAAACATAATCCCTGAAAATTGATCGGCTATTAATTGTTCGATATCTTACTAACTAAAATGTGAGTACGCTATTATTATCAGTTTATGCCGAGGCCAAACCACCTCCGAACCTTTTAACCAAAACACAGGGAGATGTCCTTATGAACAGACGCCAATCATTGTTCGCCGCCATGGTGCTTTTGCCGTTCAGCCTACTTTCTTTTAATGCCTCCGCAGAAGAATCCGCCTCTGGCGCTGCTTCTCCAACGGCTGCCGCGGCCGGCCAACACGTCGCCCGTGCGGTATTTACCTCCGCCATACAGAATCGCGAACCTTCGGATACGCTTACCACTCTTAGCAATGACAAACAGCAAATCTATTTCTTCAGCGATCTGCAAGGACTGGGCGGGCAAATCGTCACGCACCGCTGGGAGTATCAAGGAAAGATAATGGGTGAAAGCAAATTCAACGTGGGCGGGCCGCGCTGGCGGGTGTGGTCGATCAGAACCTTGTCGCCCCACATGACGGGCGAATGGCACGTATCAGTCATCGACGGCGACGGCAACAAGGTGGGAGAAGCCAGCTTTAATTATACCGACGCTAACGAATCTAAGCATTAGACCAAACGAAAGGAGGCATCTCTACGGCGGGGCAAATCCCAGAACATTTCACCGGCCTATATATAGCTCGGCCCGCGCCTTCGTTGACGGTCAACGGCTTGCATTGCCACGCACGTTCAGAATAGATTTCCTAAAGACTATGAGTCAAATATCCCGCAATCAGCCCAGGTCTGTATATTTCTATGGGCCCAAATCATTTTTAACGCTTATATTAGTCGGCTTCGGTTTCGTGGCATTACCGTTGATCTTCGCCCTGATATACAGCGCATTTCATGTCGAGCAGCTCGCCGACCAGAGCCAAAATACCGTCTATAAGGCCGTCAAGGCCACCCAAGATACCCGCATCTTGCTTGAGCAACTGGCGGCCATGGAACGTTCCGCGCGGCAGTATCACGTTTTGGGCGACAATGCACTGCTGCAAACTTACACGGAGAAACACCAAATCTTCCAGCACACCCTGGGAACCCTCTTAAAGTCGCCGCACGATCCGCTCATCGCGCCTCAATTACAGTCACTTGCTTCCCGCGAGAATGCTCAGTTCCAGACCATTAACTCCGCAGTAAGCCACGCTCCCGAGACCGAAGCGGCGATCGCTGAGTTTATACCGCTGGTCGAGCTTGCCCAAAATATATTGAACGATAGCAACAAGGTCATCGACCAGGAGGTTGATGACATGCATCAGACAAGCAAACGCACTCTCGAGACCTTGTTATGGCTATCCTTCGCCATGATACCTACCGCCCTGGTATTTTCCGCGTTATTCACCATCTTGCTCAACCGCCCCATTAAAGAGATCGATCATGCGATCCGGCGCCTGGGCGACGGCGAATTCATGTCTCCCATCTCCGTAACGGGCCCCCACGATTTGGAATATTTGGGAAAACGGCTCAATTGGCTGCGCGGAAGGCTGCTGGACGTGGAGAACCAGAAAATAAAGTTCATCCGCCATGTCTCCCACGAATTAAAAACGCCTTTGAC
>Ga0153916_10000363_pt1 | contig 29910 bp, 15 predicted proteins | sample Opewatmetagenome_FD_109642 | JGI IMG/M metagenome (GOLD analysis project Ga0153916, IMG submission 109642) | Freshwater wetland microbial communities from Ohio, USA - Open water 3 Core 3 Depth 4 metaG | ecosystem: Environmental > Aquatic > Freshwater > Wetlands | place: USA: Ohio, Lake Erie...
AACATGGAGAAGGCGAAATCGGTTCCAGTTTCAGAAGTAAAGGCTTCTAAAGGGAAGGATTTTTTGATAATCCCTACAAGGATTGTGGAGAAGCCGAAGATAATCGTGGGGCTTGGGGACGCGGCCGCGGTGACGGATTCTTTTTACGCGCTGAAATAAAGCACAATTCCAGAAAACTATTTAAAACCCCCCTTCAATTAGTGAATATGACGCAAATCATCTCGTTTGTTTCTGGAAAGGGCGGGGTGGGCAAGACCACGCTTGTTTCAAACCTCGGCGCGGCCCTCGCGCAGCTCGGGAAACAAGTCCTGGTGATTGACGGCAACCTTTCCGGAGCGAACCTCGGGATTCATCTCGGGCTTTCCAATTTCTACCCGTTCTCACTGAATGATGTGCTCAAGGGGAACGTTTCGCTCACGCATGCCGTGTACAGGCATTTCCTCGGGTTTGACGTGATACCCGCTTCCATGGTGGACATAGAGGTGAACCCCAGGCGGATGAAATATGTGCTTTCGGACGTGGTCGGGAAGAAGGACTTCATACTCATAGACTCCGCGGCAGGGATAGACAATGAAGTGCGCGCGGCCATAGAGGCTTCTGACAAGGTGATAATAGTCACGAACCCCGAACTGCCGGCGGTGGTGGATGCGCTCAGGGTGAAGGCGCTCGCGGAGAAGCATAAAAGGGACGTGCTCGGCGTGGTGGTGAACAAGGTGCGGAAAGAGAAGTTCGAGCTCAATGACAGGGAGATAGAGGAGATGCTCGGCCTGCACGTGATAGGAAGGGTCCCGCATCACAAGAAGGTGCGCGAGTCCATAGCCATTAAGAACCCCGTGTTCTCATACTCCCCATACTCGCCTGTTTCCGGGGAGATCAAGAGGCTCTCCCACATGCTTGCAGGAGAGGAACCCCCCAAGATGGGATTCTGGTACAAAATGAACAGGATTTTCAGATAGGAAACTCCTAATACTTTTATTCTAGCTAGGCCAAAATATTACCATGGCCGGACCCCTTCTGCTGATAAACTTCAAGACCTACGAGGAAGGCACAGGAGAGCGCGGCCTGAGAATGGCCAAGATAATAGAGAAGGTCGCGGCCCAGACGGGCGCGAACATAACTATCGCGGTCCAGATAGCAGAAATCCATAGAATCTCTTCCGAAGTGGGCATACATGTCTATTCCCAGCACATGGACGGCATACATGCCGGGGCGAACACAGGATGGATACTCCCCGAGACCATAAAGGCAGCGGGAGCTTCAGGGACAGTGCTGAACCATGCAGAACACCAGATGGAGCCCCAGAAGCTGAGGGAGGCGATTGACAGGGCCAAGGAGCTCAGGCTCAAGACGGTAGTGTGCGCGAACACGCCAGATTTCGCGAAAGTAGTGGCGAAATTCTCCCCGAATTATATTGCGGTGGAGCCTCCTGAACTCATAGGAGGGACGATATCGGTTTCTAATGCAAGGCCTGAGGTCATAACCAATTCGCTCAAGATGGTCGGGAAAATCCCCCTGCTCGTGGGCGCCGGGATAAAGACGAGAGAGGATGTCATGAAAGGGGTAGACCTTGGGGCTTCCGGGGTCTTCGTGGCCTCAGCCATCATGAAGGCGCTTAACCCGGAAAAGATCGTGAAGGAGCTGGCGGAGGGGCTGAATGTATAAGAACTATCTGTGGGCCACATCGAGGATGCAGTACATCAAGAAAAAGCACAAGCAGACCCCGGGGTGCCTGTTCTGCAACATAGCGAAGGATGACCCCAACACGCCCAAGAAGGTGCTGTGGAAGGACAGGGACATGATGGTGATAATGAACATATTCCCCTACAACGTGGGGCATCTTGAAGTGGTGCCTGTGAGGCATGTGGTGTACCCGGAGGAGCTCACACTTGCGGAATATCAGAAGATGTGGGAGATGGTGAGGCGCTCGGTCTCTCTCCTTAGGAAGGCCCTGAATGCATCCGCCTTTAATGTGGGTCTGAACATAGGAGGGGACCTGGCAGGCGGTTCCATAATACACCTGCACGTACAGATAGTGCCCCGTTACGTGCGCGATTCCGGATTCATGGAAGTCACGGCTGGCACTAAGGTTATGCCCCAGTCAATAGACGAGACGTTCAAGACGCTCAAGAAGCATACCTCTGTACTGGGCAAGTGATTCAGTTAACAGAACCTTATTCTTCCTTTTGCTTTTTCTCTTCCTTTTCTGCCTTTGGTTTCCTCTTGAAGAATTTCCACATAAGCTATTATTATGGGCGTACGGGTATAAATCCCCGAACCAATTCTAAAGCATGCTTGTGAAGGACATCATGACAAGGAACGTGGTGGCCGTGGCTGCGGACACGCCGCTCCGCGAGGCGGCCGAGATGATGGCGGACAACCACATAGGCTGCCTGGTAGTGAAGAGCGGAGGAAAGGTCACGGGGATTCTAACTGACAGGGACGTGCTCGTTTTCATAGCTGACGAGAGCCACAGGAGCATGGATTCCTACAGGGTGAAGGATGTTATGAAGGGTTATGTGATAACAATCCACCCGAACAATCCGGTCGAGAAGGCCGCGGAGCTCATGACAGAGAACAGGATAAAGAAGATTCCCGTCCTGGATAACGACAGGCTGGTGGGGATAATAACCATGAGCGACATAATATGGGCCCAGCCGAAGCTGACAAAGGAGCTTTCCAAGATGAAAAAGAAGGTATAGCTATTTCCTTCTCAGCTTTTTCTCCGTTTCTCCAACAAGCATGATTGTCTTTATGGCCACATCAGGGTTCACGGAGATGGAGTCTATGCCTTCCTTCACCAAGAACTCGCAGAACTCGGGATAGTCTGATGGGGCCTGGCCGCATATCCCTACCTTGCGCCTAGGTTTGTGGCTGTGGGCCTTCTTTATCAGGTCAGAGATGAGATTCTTGACTGCAGCGTTCCGCTCGTCAAATATCTTTGAGAGCTTCTCCGAGTCCCTGTCTATCCCCAGGGTGAGCTGGGTGAGGTCGTTCGATCCTATGGAGAAGCCGTCGAATATCCTGGAGAACTCATGGGCGAGGATCACATTACTTGGGATCTCGGCCATCACGAAGAACTTGCATCCGCCCTTCCTGGAGAGGCCGAACTTCTCTGCCTCTGCAAGGACTTTCTTGCCCTCCTCCACTGTCCTGCAGAAAGGGACCATCACAATCACGTTGGTCAGGCCCATTTCATTCCTGACGATCTTCAGCGCCTTGCACTCGAGCTCGAAGCCGTCCACGTAACCAGGGTCATAATAACGAGAAGCGCCTCTCCACCCTATCATGGGGTTCTCCTCTTTCGGCTCGAATTTTTCCCCTCCCTTCAGGGTCGCGTACTCGTTCGTCTTGAAGTCCGAGAGCCTGACTATCACGGGCCGCGGGTAGAAGGCGGCCGCGATCTTTCCTATGCCCATGGCGAGCGTGGTTATGAACTTCTCCGCCTGGTGGGTTTCCAGCATGTGGAGGGGGTGCTCGCCTATATAACTGGTTATTATGAACTCCTCCCTGGCAAGCCCCACGCCTGCCACTGGAAGCTTGGCAAGGCTGAAGACCTCGTCCGGTTCGCCTACGTTGACCATTATCTCTGTCCTAGTCTTCGGGAACTTGCTTATGTCCCTCTCTATGACATGGAAACGGAGCAGGCCGGAATACACCCTGCCCTCGCCTGTGGAGCAGTCCACGGTCACGGACTGACCTGAGCGGAGGACAGAAGTGGCGTCATGCGTCCCGATAACGCAGGGAACTCCAAGCTCCCTTGATACAATCGCGGCGTGAGAATTGGAAACCAGAAGAGGCGTGTACCTTTCCGTGAAAACGACGTAGCAGTGGTCAAGCTCGTTTTCGGCCTCAACCTCTATGTTGTATACATCTGTTTCCCCAACGTTTTCCAAAAAATTAACCCTTGCCATTCTTATGCTCGAATTTATGACTCTGGAAATCTGGCTTCTTTCTTTGTTTCCTGCCATAGGCAGGATGTGCTTTTCTATCTTTCTCGCATCTATTAGCAGATTGCCATTTACGTAGGGCTTTATCCTGCCTTTGTAGTTGACATCGTCTATTATGTCCGAAAACAGCTGCTTTGCGGCAAAAAGCTTTGTTCCCATAACTTTTTGCCTTGAAGGACCTTTCACCCTTTTGGTCATGGAAAGGATATCATCCAGCCTTTCCAGGATTTGTATGTTATGGATGGTCCTGTTACTTGTGACCTGCGGAACAATCCCAAGCTTCCAGCAGCAAAGAAGGATGGATTGCAGCACCTTTTCCTTTGAAACATATATGTTTATCCTGTTGTTGTAAAAAGAGCCGTCGCCGTCTATTACACCTGCGAGGAAATTCAGCGCAGATTCTTCGCTGAAGCACATGGAAATGTCTGGCAGGTTCTCCATGGACCTAGTTAGCTGCAATGCCGCGTCCAGGCTGTAGCATCTGTAATCGGTTGCATAGCCCTGAATCAACCGTCCCCTTAAATAACAGTTCGTTTCTTTAATTCTGGAAGTCATTTGCCGCCCGAATATATCCGCAAAGTATGAGTTCACAGTATCTATGAACTCCTTTTTCACTTCGGTGTCTTTCTGCGTAAATATAACAGCACCCCTTCTGGCTTTGGTTTTGCCATACCGGATTTCAATGTGGCCGTCTGTTGCAAGAGCACCAAGCAAATATGCCAATTTGTTGTTATCTATTTGGGAGGGTGTATATGGCAGCTTGTCCACAATGCATAGTGATTGGTTATCAGAAATTATGTCCTTTACTGGCTTCTTTATCATGCTCCTGTTATCATAAGTATACATTTTGTGGTCAGGGGTCAGAACAACGGTATTCCCCTTCATCCTCCCAGTCTGCGACACGCCGATTCTTACGGCATTCAAGCGATTCTTGGCCGTTTGTTTGATTCTTTTCCATTCGGGCTTACCTTCTTCAGGATTGTATGAGAATATCAGCAGATTCTTATCGTGCCGTTCATGGAGCTCCTTCATCGTGAGAAATCCTTTATTCGTTAGCACCTTAGTATCGCCAGCAAAGCACGTCCTGCCCCCTTTGTTCGTGATTATCGCTGAGGCGATCTTCATTATGGGCTCCCAGTCAGGGTCAGTCATGTCAGTCACGAGCACATCGCCCTTCCTGAACTTATGGATATCCTTCGCTGACCTGAGAACGTTGGCAGGCCCCTGGCCTATCCTGGTCCCCACGGCCATGCCCTTGAGCATGACCTTGCCTTTCTCCTTCAGCACATACTCCTTGAAAACATTTTTGTTTGCGGTTGAATGCACAGTCTCAGGCCTGGCCTGGACTATGAAGAGCTTGTTCAGCTCGCCATCAAGAACCCACTCTATGTCCATGGGCTTTCCGTAGTGCTTCTCTATCGTGACAGCGTGCCTTGCGAGCTCGAGCACGTGGCGGTCGTCAATACAGAACCTTTCCATGTCATGCTCCGGGACGCGGCTCTCCACATTCCTGAGCTTCCCCCTGACGAGCTTCACCCTCTTCACCCCGAGCCTTTTCTCTATTATGCTCATAGTGGGCTTGAAGATCACGAACTCGTCGGGAATGACAGTGCCCTGAACAACGTATTCTCCCAGGCCGTACGAGCCGTTTATCACTACAACTTTTTCAAAACCCGTGTCAGGGTCCAAAGTGAACACCACCCCGGCCGCGCCTATGTCGCTCCTTCCCATCTTCTGGATCCCCACGGAAAGGCCTATCTTGAAGTGGTCGAAGCCCTTATCCACGCGGTAGGATATCGCGCGGTTGGTGAACAGGGAAGCGAAGCACCTCTTGACGTTCTTTGTCAGCGCTTTCTCACCCCTCACGTTCAGGTAGGTCTCCTGCTGGCCCGCGAAGCTCGCGTCCGGAAGGTCCTCCGCTGTGGCTGAGGAGCGCACGGCCACGTAGGGGTTCCTCTGGTGCAGCTTCTCTCCCAGGCGCTTGTATGCTGAGAATATGGCTGACTGTAGCTCAGGTGACATGGGCGCGGAAGAGATTCGCTTTCGGATGAGCTTGCCCCTCCTTGCCAGGTCCCGCATGTTGTGCGTGTCCAGGCCGGAGAGCGTGTTCCTGACAAAGGACTTGAGGCCTGCATGCTCTATGAAGTGGTGGTATGCACCGGCGGTTATGGCAAAGCCTGGAAGCACAGGCACGTTCACCTTGTTGTTCATCTCCCCAAGGCTTGCGCACTTGCCGCCAACGCTGGCGGTGTCCCCTCTTCCGATTTCATCAAACCATAGCACGAATTTCTCACTGATAGCTGCCACCTCAGCTTTCAAGACAGCAAGAAGGCAGGTCAGAAACACATAACGCTTCGGGCCCGCTTCCTCGCTGGCTGGAAAGCGTCCACAGACGCTTTCGGTCTCCCCTTTAAGCCTTCTTGAACCGCGTCTTAAGCTTCTTCATTATCTCCGCAAGGGTCGTGTACTCCATCTCACTCGGCTCGAGCCTGTGCGGCTGGAACGGACCGTTCCTGCGGATGTAGTTGGCCATCTCGTTGCATTCTGCCCTTGCCTTGTCGAATCCCGGGTCGTCAAACATGTCCGCTGGAAGCCCGAGCATGCCTTCTGAAAGCTGGAACCCGAGGGCCATCACCCTTGGAGGGCCGTCGAACCTGGACATGTGCGCGTCCTTCTCCGAGACCGGCATGAACGGGCCGTTATGGCTTCCCCTGTTCCATCCTGCCACGAAATAAGGAGTGGCGAACGGCTCCAGCACCTCTCCCACGTCAGGAAGACCCTTCTGAGCCCTCACTATCATTACGGGGTCATCCTTGCCCACATACCTGCCTGCTATGAGGCTGAGCCTGTCCGTGGAGGTGACGGCGCATATGTCATTCCCGACCTTCCTGCGGACCTCCTTCACCTCGTATCTGCCCACTGTCCCTATGAGCGCAAGCATGTCATACATCTCCTCAGGGCAGGAGAATGCGACCTCCTTCCTCTCAATCACGTCATGCACAGTGAACTTGAAGCCCTGGTGCATCTCCGGGTCTATAACAAGCCCCGGGTTTGAGAAGGGGTCTGCGAACATCTTGAAAAGGGGTATGCTCCAGGCGCCGGGCTCGGTCTTGTCAGCCATGAAGACCACCACCGGTTCGGAGGGTCGCTCTTCGAAGGTCATCTCCGCGACCCCCGGGCCCATGCCCTTGAGGTTCCCGGAGAAGCTGGTCTTGAGTATGTCCTGGCCTGCCCCGTAAAGCTTGAGCTGCTTGGCCCTGGCAGTGCCCTCGAGGAATATGTCCCACGCGAGCCCGTGTATCTCCTTGTTCGTGTCCCCTTTCTTGTGAGTCATTATGAGCTCGAGGTCGTCGCCGCAAGCAGTCACGTAGTAGTCAAGTATCTTTTTCCTGTCCTTGGCCTCCTCGAGGGCTTTTCGCGCGAGCTCAAGTATCTCAGGATGCGAGTGCGAATGGCCGACCCAGCCCCCGATATCGGCCTTTATAACAGAAAGCGTAACCTTCATCTAATCACCTTCCTATATCCCCCAACCAGCACTGTTAATAATATGAAGAAACTTTAATATAAAAGGAATACAATAATTATACAAACTTTAGCGATTGGTTTAGAACCCAATCTTTAATAGGGGTGGTATGATGGCGGTTGTGGAAGCAGTGTACGGCAGGAATGCCGGAATGGTATGGAGGGCGCTTAACGAGAAAGGCAAGCTGGGGATCAGGGACATCTCGAAATTCACCAAGCTCAGCGTGCTCGAGGTCAACGGTGCCATAGGCTGGCTCGCAAGGGAAAACAAGATAAAGATGATCCATAACGGCGCGAAGGTGATTTACGAGCTTAGCGGAAGGTGAGCGCTTGCCTGAAGGCGGTTTCTGATTTCTGATAGGATTCGAATCTCTCAAAAACAGCCTGCACTTGTCAATGCTATTTCTTCTTCATGTTGAACACGATGGTGTGTATCCTTGTCATCTCGTCTATGGAGTAGTTCAGGCCTTCCCTGCCCATTCCGGAGTCCTTGTCTCCTCCGAATGGGAAGTTCCCCACGCCGTGCGCAGGCGAGCCGTTTATCGTGACAGTCCCGGATTCTATGTTCCTCGCCAGGTAGACCGCCTTGTCCACGTCCTGGGTGAACACTGACGCGTCAAGACCGTAGCTGGATTCGTTCGCTATCTTAAGGGCCTCCTCCATGTCTTTCACCCTCATTATGGACACTACCGGCCCGAACGTTTCCTCCCACGCTATCTTCATGTCCCTGGTCACGCGGTCCAGGACAGTGGGTTCATAGAACATGCCGCTCCTCTTCCCTCCCCTGAGCAGCCTGGCTCCCTTTGAAAGGGCATCCTTGACAAGGCCCTCCACCTTCTGCATGCCGGCCTCGTTTATCAGGGGGCCTATCTTGGTGTCGGGCTCTTTCGGGTTTCCCACCTTCCAGCCGTTCGCTTCGTTAACCATCCTCTTCGCGAACTCGTCAGCTATGCTTTCCACGACCAGTATCCTGGAGAGCGCATCGCACCTCTGGCCTGAGAACTTGAGCGCGCCTGCAGCGCATTCCTTCACAGTGGAATTCAGGTCCGCGTCCTCAAGAACGATTGCGGGGCTCTTGCCGCCCAGTTCCAGATGGAGCTGCTTCATGCCCGCTATGGAGGCTATATGCTTCCCCACTGCCGTGGAGCCTGTGAATGATATCATGCCTATGTGAGGATGTGTGGCCAGCAGGTCCCCTATCTCCCCTCCGCCGCCTGTTATCACGTTAAGCGCCCCCTTCGGCATTCCCGCAAGCTCAGCAAGCCTTGTGAACATGAGGAGCGTTATGGGGTCGTCGCTCGCAGCCTTGCACACCACGGAATTGCCGGCAGCTATGGCAGGAGCGATTTTGGAAACTGAAATGAAAAGAGGGTAGTTGAACGGGCATATGGCAAGGACGACGCCGAGCGGCTTCCTGGAGACCAGGGCGAACTTCTGGGACGTTCCGGAAATCAGGTCCCCTGGTATATACTCCCCGTACATTATCTTGGTCTCCTCGCACGCATAGTGCAGCCGTTCGATTGTCGCCTTCACCTCACCCTCCGCGTAAGCCCGCGGCTTCGCAGCCTCCTGCACGAGCATCTGTATGAGCTCCTCCTTGTGCTCTGCCACAAGGTCCTTTATCTTGTCCAGCATCTCGATCCTCTGTATGGCATCCATCTTCGCCATGGCGGACTTCGCATTGAACGCGGCCTCTATGGCACGCAGGGCGTCCTCCTTCGAGGCCTTCTGCACCTTTCCCACAATGGAATTGTCAAAGGAATCAATTACAGGGAAGGTGTGCCTGCTGGAGGACTCCACCCATTCACCGTTTATGAACATCTTGTAGATCATGCTGCCGTCAGCAGCAGAAGGGAACCTCATCGCGTGCCAGATTTCAGAAGGCTGAGCACCAACCCTTTCCATTGGCGCAGTCTTGATTTCTGCAGGGGCCGCAGCTGGAACTTTAGAAACGATATGACGAGCCTTTGCTCCGTGCTTTCTTGATTTGGCTTTCATGCCGGACCACCCTATAGATTAATTGTCAAGCCTGAATAAAAATGCCAGTTCTGGAAAGAAGGCGACAAGAGTCGCCTTCAGACCATAGCGATGCCTTCTAGCCATCGTTCAGACCAGCGCCACTATGTTGTTGTTCTTCTTCAGGTCCAGTTCGAGAGTATTGCCGAGGAAGACCCTACCATTGGCTATCATCTTCTTGATGTTGGAAGGAAGAACAATCCTCGCCTTCAGCGTGGGGGCTGAATCGAAATTCATGTCGAGCGTGAGCCTGGAGTGGTCCTTCCTCATCATGAGGTCCATGGTGCGGCTGCGCACCCTCTTGCCGAACCTCTCCATGTACTCCCACTGGTCAGGCATCCTCGGCCGGATCTCAAGGCCGGCCATCCCAGGCCTTATCCCGAAAAGGAACTCATCAACAGCTGTTATGAACAGAGCTGAGGACCATGCCTGCATCCCACAGCCGAGCAGCTCTCCTGTATCGGCATTAAGCACCTCTGCCGAGCCGCCAATGCAGTTGTCCCACATCTCAGAGGCCATTGACTTGAGATAAGCCATGGCCTGGTGGACCCTGTTGTGAGAGAAGCATGCGCAGGCCGCTGCTCCTGTGGTGAGGCCCCAGACAGCGCCCTTGTGGTAGGCATCGGGCATGTAGTCCTTGTCCTTCAGGGAGCGGGTCCTCACCCCCCATTTGGTGGAAAAGTCAGATTGTAGCTTGTCAAGGACATGCGAGACCTTCTGGCCGTCCAGCTGCTCCAGTATCACGGGAGCGATGGCGTTGGCTGTCATGTCATCCAGGTCAGGGTTCTTGCTGTCCTGAAGATATGCTGTTCCCGGGTTCCAGTAATCCACTTTTATCTTGCTGTCCATCTCCTTGGAAAGGCTGGGGTTGTAGCTCTTGAGCACTGCAGCCCAGAGGGACTGCACCTCCAGGGCGGACTTCCCCCTCGTGTAGGAATCCATCCAGGTCTTTTCCGGGTCATGCGTCACAAGCCCGGCCTCGACCTTCACGTTCCTTATGATGTTCACGAGGCCTCTTTTCGAGCTGCTGAGGAATTCGCTATCGCCGGCAGAGCCAGCGTAATGGTGCAGCGCAAGGATGAAAAGCGGATAAGTGTCCGCGAACCCGTATTCCAGGTTCCCCTCCATGTCTATCTTGGAGGGTATGTTCTTAGAGAGGAACCTCTCCAGGATGCTCCTGGAAAGCTCGAACTCCCCGATATCATTGAGCGCAGGTATGCTGATGAAGGAGTCCCTTGCCCAGAATTCCAGGAACCACGGAAGGCCCGCAAGGATTCCCGGGCCGTGCCTGGATTCATGCACGAGGGAGCGGAGGGCCATCACGTTCCACGCAAAGGCCTTGTTGATGTCCCTGTCAGGTGTGCGTATGAGCTGCTTACTGGGGCCGGATTCGCGTATCTTCTCCTCCAGCAGGGATTTCCATCCTGAGAGGCCGCGGTCGAACCCCGATGCAGCCTCTTCCAGCGACCTGCTGGAGCACGAGAAAACGAACGGGACCTCAACCTCATCCCCCGCGTCCATGTCGAACGAGACCTCGTAATCGCCCGGAAGGAAGCACCGCTGCACAGAGCCGGGATTGTGCTCCTTGTACTCGTTCTTCGGGACGAAAGAGATTGCGATTTTCCTGTCCATCCTGCCCACGCCGAAGGCAGTGAACCACGGCCTGGCCTCGCTCTTGACCAGCACCCAGTTCCTGACCTCGCTGAACTCGGAATCGTAGCCCCGCGCATGCCAGTCCTCATGCTTCCTCCTCATGTTCACGGCAGCCTCCAGGAGGACGGAGACCCGCTTCTTCGGGCCCTTGTTCCTTATCTTAAGGAACGAGACAAGCACGGGCCCGGACTTGGGGATGAATGTGGTCTCCGAGACATCAAAGCCGGATATCCTGAACCTGTGGACAGCGCCCCATGGGTTGAGCACGAAGTCCGTGCAGTCTTCCCACGAGAGCCACTGGTCCGACTCGGACCTTATCCTGTAGGCATAGTATTCGAGATGCTTTATGGGAGGCGCCCAGAACCCGCACCATTTTGTGCGGAATCCGGTGTCGGCATATCTGCAGAAAAATCCCCTGCGGTTCGCAAGGATGTAATGCTTCCCCTGGAAATCCTGCTTTTTGAGCGTCCAGTCCAGCATATATAATATTTGGCCTGGCGGCTAATAAAAATCCCTTTCTTGACCGACGGCGTCGCTTCATTAACCGTTTACCCGGTTAATGATGCGAGCAAGCCGTCCATCCCTTTCCTGCCTCCAAATTTATTATGGGGAACACACAATAGATTTAGTAGCATGCAGAAAGCGAAGTTCCATATCGGCGACATAGCTTGGGAGTTCCCGCCGAACATCGTTGGCGGGCTCGGCACCTACCAGGCAGAGCTGTACAAGAGGCTGTCCAAAAGGTTCCAGATAACAGCAATACCGCTCATGAGGGACGGGGACAAGAGGGAAAATGAGATAGTAAACGGCGTTGACGTCCGCAGGATACGGCCCAGCCCGGAGCTATTTGATGCTTACAAGCTCATGCACAATGACGACTGGTACGTGGGCGGGGACTATTTCGATTTCACCATCCAGTCGATAGAAATCCTGTGCAGGATAGAGAACCTCGACCTGATACATTCCCACGACTGGCTCGGGATGTGGGCTGGCCTGGTGGCGAGCAGGCACCTGAACAAGCCCTGGGTGGTCAACATGCACTCCTGCGAGATAGGAAGGAACCCGAACCCGAACCAGTGGGTCGTGGAGATAGAGAAGCTCGGGGCCAGGGCGGACAGGGTGATAGCCGTGAGCAACGGGACCAAGGACGAGCTCATAAGGATGGGCTACCCGAACAACAAGATAGAGGTCATACACAACGGCATAGACCTGGAGAAATACAACCCTGACAAAACCAGTAGCGTGGAGGCGAAGAAGAAGCTGGGCTACAACGGGAAGAACGTGATATTCTTCGTTGGCAGGCCGGTGAGGGAGAAAGGCATAGATACGCTCCTCAAGGCCTTTGACGAGGTCAAAAAGGAGATAACGGACGCGAAGCTCGTCCTGCTCAGCAGGGGAGACATCCCGAACCTCTCCCCGGACGTGATACACATAAATGACTTCGTGTCCGAGCAGGAGAGGATATCGCTCATAGCCGCTTCTGACGTGTTCGTGGTTCCCTCGCTTTACGAGCCCTTTGGCATCGTGGCAGTGGAGGGGCTGGCCATGGAGAAGGCCGTGATAGGCTCAAGGACAGGTGGCATAAAGGAGATAATAGAGGACGGCAAGTCAGGCCTTCTCTTCGAGCCAGGGAACCACATGGAGCTTGCGGACAAGATAAAATACTTGCTCAAGAACAGCAGCGAAAGGAGGCGGCTTGAAAAGAACGGCCGCAGGAGGGCTGCTTATTTCTCGTGGGATAAGAATGCGCGGAAGGTGACATCCATATACAGCAGCCTTCTCCGCCCAAGAAGGTGAGCATTTGATAAGGAAAGTGCTTCTGCTGGCAAGGGAATTCGTGGACGATGAAAGCGTATCAGAATACGTGAAAAGTCTAGCCATGTTCCTGGCGGACAGGGGGATAGAGGTGCATATAGTGTGCTTCAGCAGCTCGCCGGAGGAAGCGATGCTTGGCGAGAAAATCCATGTTCACAGGGTGCCTTTCATGATTCACGGCGACAGCCTCTTCAACTGGTCCATGCTCATGAACAACGAGCTGAAGAGGCGCAGCCGCGAGATTTTCGAGGGTCCGGGCTTTGACATAGTGCACGGGAACGACTGGGTCACCTCCACCTCCGCGATATCCATCGCCAAGTTCACGGAAAAGCCCCTAATCGTGACAATCCACTCGACCGAGAAGGAGCGCGGATTCAGCACCAAGCATTCGGGGATGATATCTGACATGGAATGGTGGCTGACCTACGAGGCGGGCTGTGTGGTCTCCAACAATGAAAGGACGTACAGCTCGCTCAAGCATGACCTGCAGCTGCCTGAAGAGAAAATAAGGCTCATAAGCCCGCTGGAGGAAGGATGGGAGGCCAGGGTACTGGAAATCTATGAGAAATCCTCCGGCCCGGCAGCGGTCCAGATGCCGCAGACAATAAAGTGAAGCGCATGAGAATCTTGATGACCACGTGGGAGTTCCCTCCGTTCAAGGTCGGGGGGATAGGCAGCCACTGTCATGACCTTTCCAAGACGCTCGCCGCAAAAGGCCACGACGTCCACATACTCACTTACGGCGACAAGCCCTCGGATGAGGATGAAGACGGGGTCTCTATCCACAGGGTCCCTTCCACATATGCTCCTGACACAATCTCCTGGTCCATGTTCCTCTCGCACCAGATGGAGAAGAAGGCGATAGAGCTGAACAAAGAAGAGCGCTTCGACGTGGTGCATGCGCATGACTGGATGATGGTCCCGGCGGGGGTGGGGATAAAGAAGCTCCTTGACATCCCGCTGGTTTTCACGCTCCATTCAACTGAGAAAGGCAGGTCAGGAATCCACAACTCCTACACGAAGATGATAAACGACCTAGAATGGTACGGAACCTATGAGGCCAAGGAGATTATCACAGTGGGTCAGGATTTCTACAACGAGGTGCGCGGGCTGTTCAACGTGCCCGAGGACAAGATACATTACATAAAGAACGGGGTGGACATCTCGAAATTCGACACCAACAAGACAGAAGTGGAGAGGTCGGATTACGCATCTGACTGGGAGAAGATAGTCCTGTTCGTGGGAAGGCTCTCGCACCAGAAAGGCATAGACTACCTGCTCGGGGCAGTGCCTGGAGTGCTCAAGCAGCATCCTGACACCAAGTTCGTGATAGCTGGCGGCGGGGCGCTGGACCATTACAAGAGCATGGCCTACAGGATAGGGATAGCACACAAGACATATTTCACAGGATATCTTCCCGAGGACAGCCTCATCTCGCTTTTCAAGAAGGCCGACCTCACGGTCGCGCCTTCCATATACGAGCCTTTCGGGATTGTCGCGCTTGAATCCGCTGCCGCCCGCACAGCCACCGTAGGCTCGTACGTAGGAGGATTGAAGGAGACCATAATCCACGAGAGCACAGGCCTGCATTCCTATCCCGCGCACATACAATCCCTTTGCGACCAGATAAACCGCTCCATGTGGGACGAGGACTGGAGGAAGTGGATGGGCAGCAATGCCAGGAAGATGGTGGAGAAGGACTACACATGGGACAAGATAGCGCGCTGGACAACAGGTGTCTACGGGAAGGCCATAGGCATGTGGGAATGAACGATGGATAGAAGGCGACAAAGGCTGCCTTCAGGCAATCATTTCTTTATCCTCTTGCTTTCATCCTTCTCCAGGAGTTTCTCGAACACGCGCTCCTTGAAGTCGAATATCACATCCGCGATGGTTGAGAAGCCCTGCTGGGGATGCTCGAAGTAGGAAAAATAGCGGTGGACGTCCCCGTCTCCCCACCATTTCGTGCATATGTTGTGCAGGTGGTCCGAGGTCTGGAGGATCTTCCACACCCTCATGAGGTCCGGGTCCCCGGTCTTTTTGACAAACGGGAGCATTTTCTTGAGCTCCTCGAAATACCTCCTCTGCATGTCATTGCCGAGCCATGCCGAAACGTCCATCTCGAGGTCCGCCCAAGAGATTGTGTTATATTCAAAGACGTCATATTCTCCAAGAGGTGTGTGCCTCTGGGCTATCTCATGTGGCAGGCAGAAATGCAGGTGGTCATACTTGTTTATCTGGTATGGGTATGCCCTCAGGAACCACAGGATTCCTGTGCCTTCCCAGTGGTGCTCGCCGAAGGTCTCATAATCCATGAAGAGGTTTATGCACTGTCCGGAAGAGGCTGCAACCCATGAGGAATGCTTCTCTGCCGTGAGCGGCCACTCGTGCCACTCCCTTGAGGAGAACCTGTAGCCTATGTCATCAGTGAGGCGGCGGTTGCGCAGGAGTATCTTTATGTCAGAAACGTAGGAGGGAGGGGTGTAAACGTAATTCGGGGACCTCCAGCCGAGTATCCTGTCCACACCTTCTGTAAACACAGCCTTGTATCCCGCCTCCTTTGCAACCCTCCCGATACTGTTGTTGTAAATCAGCTCCGTATTTGTGAAGGTCTTGGGCTCGTATCCAAAGTAGCTCTTTATGGCCTGCCTGTGCTCCTTCACATCCTCGATGAACTGCCCGGGGTCCTCAAAAAGCCCTGTCAGGGAGTGGTAATACGTCTCATCAAAGAATTCCACACGGTTCTTCGGAAACGACTTGAACATCTCAATCAGGTCAGGATGCCACCTCTCGGCCTGCTCGAGCCACAGGCCAGTTATGGAAAAAGCCACTTTGAAAGGCTTCCTCTCGCCCTTCAGGCTGTCTACCAGGTTCAGCAGGATATCCGTTGCAGGATAATAACAGTTCCTCGCCACCTTATCAAAGATGAACTTGTTGAACTCGCTCGAGAAGTAACGCTCCTGGAGGTCTTTCTGGTCGCGCCTTATCCCGTGCTTGTTCAGCCTCACGGGCTGGTGCACTTCAAAAATTAGGGATACGTCAGTCATGAATAGAATAGCACTTGAAAGTATTTATACGAAGTTTAAACACTGGCTGAAGATTCTCAGGCATTCTGCTTAATCTCGTAGTATCTTTTCCTGCGGAACGTCACGCCCTTTATCACTCCGGCCCTCTCCATCTCGTTCAGGTATTCGCTACACCTTGTGCGCGAGAGGGAAAGGATCTGGGCAAGGTCGTAGGAGGTGAGCTTCCCGTGCTCCCTTATGTTGCTTTCAATTGTCTTCTTTATCCTAGACTTCTTCACCCCGTCTTCTGTCCTTTCAGCCTTCCTGCCTTCCAGGTTGTCAATCCTTTCATGCAGATGGGAAAGCTTCTGCGAGATGTCATCAAGCCGCTCCCTTATATTCTCAAGGTCATAGGCTTCTGACGGGATTCTTCTGGACTCCCTCTGCAGATTCTTCTTCAGAATGAGCATGTGCTCCATATCGCTTTTCCTGCGCTCTCCCTTCCGGAAAACCTTCAGCATGATTCTAATTGTCGGACCGACATATAAATCTTTCCCCTTCTGTAATTAACCCACTATATATAATTCGACAGTTATGTATAACAGTATTGTTGTACAACAGTGTACATATGTAACTGTGAAAGAATGAAGGTTCCCTCCTGCCCCCGGACCTTAATAATAAATATATTAAGAAAGAATCCTGACGGACTTACTCTTACTTCTATAGCAGAGCTCACCGGTCTTCACAGGCACACTGCCACGAAATACGTGTATGAGCTTAAAGGGGCGGGAGTGATAAGCGAGAGGGATGTTGGTTCTGCGAAATTATGCTACCTGAAGGAGGGGTTCAGCAAGGAGGAGCAGAAGAAGGTTGTGGGGAGGCTTAACGGGAACAGAACGTGGAAGAAATCAAGCGCAGGGCAGGTGCAGATTCTCACTCTTTTCATGTTCCTCTTCCTCGTGCCCGCGAGCATAATAATAGCGCAGAACGCTACGCAGAGCATTAATTCTACGGGGGAGCTTATTCTCGAGCAGGTGAACATAACAACCGAAACTTTCACAGAGACAAACCCAATAATTCCAGAAACATCAAACGCAAGCGCGATTGCTGAAGCGAACATAACCTCAACCGCAAGCGAACCAAATGAAACATCCTTTACAGAGGCAAACACAACCCCAAGTGAAAATGAACAGAATGAAACAGTTTCTGCGGAAAACCAGATGCTCGCTCCAGAAGGAAATCAGACAGAACCAGAGCAGAACATCACAGCAGAGGAAAATCCGACAGAATCCCAGACTATTTCGAATGAAACAGAGGAGAACCTGACAATCCTGAATGAAACAGTTTCAGATGAAACAATCCTGAATGAAACGAACGCGACGATATCTTTGCCGGAGAACCAGACGACGCCTCCTGAAACAGGCGGAGAAACAACAATTCCGGAAGTTTTGCAGCCAATCCTCGCAGTGAGGATAAGCTCCCCGGAAAAATCGCTCAGGGGAGAGCAATTCGACATTTCTGCGATTGTTTCTAACACCGGGAATTCAGATGCCATGAACGTCCGGCTGGAATGGATCCTGCCGGAAGGTCTTGAGACAGTGTCCGGGGAAATTTCAGCAAGCTGCGGGACGATAAACCCGGATTCTGAATGCATGAGCAGCCTTACCGTATCCGTGCCCATGTCTGCGGATATCGGGAAGAGTGAAATCAGGGTGATTGTGAAATATGAAGAGTAGCCTCGGAGGCATAACGGCAGCGAAGAAGGCGAAGTCCACTATAGGGCAGAGCGAGCTGCTGGCTTCCGTGATGTTCTTGGCTCTCGTTTCAACAATCGTGGTCGCGCAGAACGTTTCGCATTATAATGCTACACAGTCCATAACATCAAGCCTGATAGAGAACCAAGAGAAGTCCATAGAGGCGTCCAAGGAAATAGAGGTATGGGCGGCAAGCATCCTGAGCATGGATTTGGATAAAACAGAATTCCTTCAGAACGAAACAATCTTACTTCAGGCGGTTCTGCAACTGGACAATTCCAGCTACCTGGAGAACCAGACAGTCGATTTTTACGCCGACAATTCCCTCTTCTCATCCATCACAGCAGCCGGATATCAATTTCAGATAGAGATTCCTGCATTCTACCTGGAAGCAGGGATGCACGAGATAAAGGCAGTGTTCGAAGGCGCAGAATACATAAGCGGCTCAGAATCCGGCATGCAGATAGAAATCATCGGAGACGAGAACCAGCTGGACATCTCATATTCAGAGCCAGTCCAGGGGAATGTGGTGATTGGGGAGCCTGTCAATTGGACGCAGGCCATCAGCGTATACAATCCGAAGAACGCTTCATTTTCCAATGCCGTTATCCGCCTGAATCTTCCAGAAGATGCCGCCAACATAACGGTTTCCGGCAATCCTGCTTACAAGAATCAGTTCATCATAGAAGACATAAAGCCCCTACAGAACCTTTCATTCTCCATTTCATTCAGCACCTCTCCAGTGAAGATGGAAGTGGTAAACGAGACCCTGGACCTGGAAGGGCTCATACCAGAAGAGGCATTCGGGATAACTGTCTATAAAGACTCCCAGAAGATTGCCGAAGAGGAAAGGAAAAAGGACCTGGAAGAGCCCCTGCTTTCCGAGGAGGTACAGGCGAAGAGCGTGAAGATCCACCACAACTCATCGCTCCATTACGAGAACGTGAGCGTGAAGGTGGACATAGGCGTGGAAGACGCGAAACCCACGCTTTTCGAGGTTGTGCAGGATGAGAAAAGGGACGTGACAGATGACGCAGAGCACGATTTCAGGATAGAAGGGACAAATGCCACATGGATTGTTCCCCAGCTTTCCGAGAAGGAGTACACCATAGAGCTGGAGGGCCCCAAGAGAGAACAGGGGCCTGCAGAGGTCGGGAAGCCTGTCAGCTGGAAGCTCACATACAACGAGATGGAGATAGAGTACCAGACGCCAGCACCGGAAATCAATGAGAGCGAAACCCTGGATAGCGGGGCCTGGAGAAAACGTGTTATCGTATCCAGCTCGCTGAACGACACCCATTATTCAAACATACTTGCCTACACGGAACTTCCGGAAACACTTGAGGGAAAAGAGAGCCCTCACATTAACCTCACAAGCGATGAAAAGGATTTTGCGCTTGAGGAAACGCCTTACTTTGAGGTAGAGGCTGGTGAAGGGGTAAGGCTCATCTGGCTGAACGGGACAGCAGACGTGACGCAGGACAGCCCACACAACGTTACATTCCATGATTCTGACCGCGACGGAAAGAGCGATTCGGTTTCATGGACGGTCCCGATGCTATCTGAGCAGGAATACCTGCTTGAGGAAGAGCCCGCGAACATGAGCGCCTCCCTGTACGGCCCGAAGGGCGAAGCAATTGAAGGCGTGAACGTGACAGAAACCGTAAACGGAAAATACAGGATAGAGGTTACGGGCGGAAGAAGCGCAAAGCCGGGAGTCTACAGGCTCGTGATAACCTCTGGGGAGCTGGAGCAGGAGGTCTACTTCAAGTGGGGCCTGATATCCATAAACACCAGGAAGAGCATATACCGGCCCGGGGAGACAGCCGAGATCCTGATGGTAGTTCTTAACAGGGAAGGCTACCTTGTCTCAGGTGCGGAAGTCTCGCTTTCAGTTACTGGCCCGGACGGAATTCCCCAGAACTTCTCTACAGGAGAAGGCACTGTGCAGGAGATACAGAAAGGGATATACCAGGCAAACCTCACGGTTTCCGCGGAAGGCAATTATTCAATGACTGTAGCCGCCTTGGCAAGTGGGGTCAGCAGCTACATAGACTCCCACTTCCTCGTGCTTAGCGATTATGACTTCGACATAGTCAGGGAAACTCCCGTGACAATAGATCCGAACAAAGGGCCCTTCACCTCAACCATAATGATAATCTCATACGTCCCCGGAAGCTTCTCCTTCACAGAATTCCTGCCGGTGGAATTCTCAGCCAGCGCTCCGGGAGCGGAAATAACGGAAAGCGGGGACACAAAATCCCTCACTTGGCACAACCTCGTGAACAATTCCGTTATAACATATACATTCAACTCGCCTTTTATCTGGCCGGCGCTCTACATGCTCGGGCCTTCCAGGATAAATCACACAGCAGGAATCTTCACGGAGGCAAGGCCCTGGATGCTCGCGATAGACCCCACCTTTGAGGGGTTCTGGCCGGATGCATACACAGTCCTGAACGATACGGAGAACATAAGCGGCTCTGTCTTGGACCTCACATCCCCGGACAGCAGCGTCATGGTTTTCAGGAACTCCTTTGATTTTGATGAAGGCTCGGCAACAAAAGCCACAATAGCATACATGGCCACGACAGGGAACGGGAACACGTACCCGAAATACAGGGACTGGGACGGACAGGACTGGGGCGAGGAAAGCGAGCTGGACAACCTCGGGGCTGGCGCGGTCATAGAGGCCTTCACACTATCCTCGTCTCCGGTATCAAAGAGATACTATGAGAAGATAATGACCGTGAGCGATGACGACAACGACTTCCACGTCTTCATCCACAACGACACCGCATGGAACTACACCGGCGAGTGGTATACAAATCTTGATGACGAGAATTTCGTAAGGTTCGGAGCCGCCTACGAGTCTGTAAGCGGGGATGCGCTCATATTCTACACAGCAGCAGCGGCAACGAATTCCGGCACGATATACTACAGGATATGGAACGGGACGGGCTTCACCCCAGACCTGGGAAGCTCAGCAAGCTCCTTTCTGACAACCTTAAACATGGCAAATTTCACCCAGGTGGAATATGCCCGCGACCCCAATTCGGACAGCATTGCCTTCGTCCTTGCGGACGGCGACGCTGACGATACATATGCCGTTATGTGGAACGGCACCAATTTCATAGAAAATGTCACCATAGTCACGAGCGCAAGCGGTGGGGACGATCAGGACTTTGATGTCGCTTGGGAACAGGAAAGCGGCCGGGCCATGGTGGTGTATGACAACGGCGGGGCAAACGACGACATCTACTACAGGATATGGAACGGGACTGGCTGGGAGAGCCAGCAGACGCTTAACATTGCCCAGATGGGCGATTTCACAGCGGGCTATGCGACGTATATAGACCTGTACGGCAGGACGGGAACAAACGACATAATGCTTATAGTGATTGACAGCAGGAGCGACATGAACTCCAGGGTATGGAACGGCACAAACTGGGACACTGAGGCAACGCACCCCGAGCTCGACACGGGCGTCACAACCACCAGCCACCCTGCGGACTTCATGTGGTATCCTGACGGCTCAAACAACGGCATGCTCGTATGGAGCACGACGACAGGGCAGGTGGACTACAGGCCTTGGGAGAGCGGAGCATGGGGCACCCAGGCAGGCAGCGCCATAACAGCCGGGGCGACATACTGGGTCCGCATGCATCCCAACACAAGGGACATCACAAACGACGTCCTTGGCCTCGGATGGACGATGAACGGGACCACCTATACCGGAATCGGCATGAAACTGGACCATGACGGGACGTTCACAGGGGAAAACAACGACTTCTCCAACTACCTTGGCGGGACCACAGCCGACAGGGCCGCGCTGGCTTTCAGCAAATTCGGTGACTATGAGAGCGCCACAGCAAAGATAGAGTTCACAGGGACAGCGAACATAAAGCCGTGGGAGAACCTCAACCTTTCTGTAGTCCTGAACAGTGCCGTGAACGCCACAGTAGTACTGCAACTTTATGATTACGAAAGCGAGTCATATGCGACTTCAGGCGACGGATATCTTTCCCAGGACATCACTGCGGGCGTGAATACCGAGCTTGATGAGATAATAACAGGAACGGCTGCGAACAACTTCAAGAACTCAACCGGCGGCTGGAGCCTCCTGCTCACCTTGTACAACACGACATACACGATGCAGTTTGATTTTGACATAGACATGATAAAGCTGAACGCGACCATACCGGACATCTACACGACCAATGCAACCGTTTTCAACAACGTTTCGGGGGTGGAGTCATACGAATACGAGGATGGTGACCCCATAGACATAAGGGTCAACATGACCAACAGCCTTGGGTCGCAGATAGATGGCAACCTCACGATTAGGATAACCGACTCGGATGACAACCTGATATACAATGAAACCAAGGATGTCTCATGGCCAGCAAGCTCTTCCGGGCTCATCAACTTCACCAACATATCCACTTCAGGCTGGTCTGAAGGAAGCTACACCGTTAATGTAACCGCAGTATGGGATAGCGGCTCCTCATCATCCACTTTGATCAAATCCGGTCTTTTCAGCATAGTTCTCGTTTCAAAGGATGTCGTGCCAGCATTTGGGCTCTGCCCTGGAGAGACAGACCAGCTCAATGTCACCCTGGAGAGCGGCTTCTCATCTTACATATATGTCAACATATCGCACATCACACCATCTGATTTCACTGTCAGCCCCTCATACAAGGAAATGAACATTTCCGCATCCGGGACCAACACGTCCAATTTCTCTGTCACAGTCCCTTCCACAGAAGGCTTGTATGCGCTTCAATTCAACGTTTCATACACAGATCCCAATGGATACTTCAAGTACTTCATATTGAACGAATCCATTTACATCCCCTCGCCTTACATAAAGGTATACAGGGAGATGCCGCCCAAGATTGGTAACGGTACATCATTCCTGCCCACATTCGTCCTTCACAACCTGGAGTGCGGCCCCGCGGAGAACATATTCTTCTACGAGCATGTGCCTAACGGCTGGAGCGTGAGTTCTGCTTCAGGAAACTCGAGCATAACCTATAACGACGACGGCAGCGTTGACATAAGATGGTTCATATCGCATCTTGGCGTTAACGAGTTCCAGATATTCAACTACACCCTCCTTTCCCCAAGCTCCCTGGAATCCGCAGGCCTCGGCGAGTGGGGAATCACGTATGAAGGCGGCGCAGGCCTTCAGTATACAGACAACGAGACCTCCAAATACGTCGTGACCAGCGACACCTATGAGTACGCCCATTTCATCTTCACGCTCACAATAAACGATTCAAACTATACTAGGGTTTCCCCGCCGAACGAGACCCACTGGTTCATTGTAAATGCAACCAACAAGGGAAGGGCCACAGCAACTGCTGGCGAGTGGAACTTCACGGTTGACATTCCACAGGCATGCAACGTCACATGGAACGGAACAGGCGTATGGAATGAAGTGCAGAGGAAGATAAACTGGACGCTTGCTTCAAATGTTCCAGTTGGATCATCCATCAATCTGACATTCCAGCTGAACTGCACGCAAGACGGCCAGGAATATGATCTGAACCCTGCCACCTACTCATCCCAGACAGGAAGCTACGAGCCTGAGGACACAACCAATTACCAGTGCTGGGGCCAGTCTGGAAGGAACCACATATGCTATTTCTACCATGACTTTGACCCCCCGCCCACAACCTCAGCCAGGATTACGGAATTCACGTTCACAGTCGGCTGGCTTGCCTTGGACACAACAGGATCCGAAGGCGGTTATATCCAGTTATATAACGACAGCGACACGGGCTTGTTGTCGGTGTGGGAAAGGTACAGGAACATAAACCTTTCAACCACCACATCCACGGAGGTGGTGGAAAAGGTCGATCCCACAGACTATGACAAGGAGGAGTTCACGACGCAGCCAGACTACCAGCTCACGGTAAAGATAAGGACGCAGGCCGATTCCCCGACAACTGAGTACGTCTCCCTGAACAAGATTAAGTACAGGTGGGACTGGGGAGGCCTCACGGAAGAGCCCCAGCAGCTTTTCTTCAAGGTAAGGTACAACACACGCCCCCTGGTTTCCAACTGGAACGTTTCCCCTTCACAGAGTCAGTGGGGCCAGCCAATATATTTCACAGCAAATGTGTATGATGCCAAGAACGACACGATAAACGTGACCCTCTGGTCAAGGCAGGCAGGCACATCCACATGGCTCCTTATAAACTCCACCAACACCACAAACTCCATCCAGAACCTTACCATAAACTTCTCCCAGAGGTTCACGTGCGCTGAGGTGGACAAGAGCTTTGAATGGAAGATAAAGATTGAGGACCCGGACTACTTCATCCAGGAAACAAACACGGGCACGTTCAATGTCACAAGGGATAACATAATATTCGAGATATTGTCAGGCCACGGTACCGATGCCATAGCAAACAGGACATCTGCGATGGAGAACCTTACCCTGCAGCTAAGGATAAAGGACGAGAACGGGACTTATCTGGGCAATTTCAACACAACCCTTTACATATCAATGCTCGGAATAGTTGGAGGTACCATACTCTGGGATAGCGGCCAGGTCCTCCAGACCAACGGCTCAGGCTACATCACATACAACTTCACTGCGGCAGACCACTGCGACAACGAGTCCACTCCGTACGAGGAGGAGGAGTACGAGGTGGGGCCTCACTGGTGGTACATGAAGGACAACACTAACGAGGTGTGCTACAAGCAGACCAACTCCACAGCAGAGCCCAATCAGAACGGGTACTACAACTTCACAACAATAGGCCAGCTCAACAACACAATAGTGGCGCCAACAGGTGGTAGCATAGTGCAGCAAGGAAGGGCTAACGTAAGCATAACTACCTACATATACAACTACTGCCAGGAGCCAATGAAGATTGACACAACCAATGTCACGTTCAACCTTTCCACAGCAGGAGCCAGCTACCTCTGCTTGGATGTGCAAAGGATAGGTGAGAACGTGTACACCTGCACATGGGACACTCTGAACAGGACGGACGGAACTTACAATTTCACCATGCTTACTCACGCAACAAACTACTTCAATGACACAGAGACAGAGGAGGATGCATTCATACTCAGGACTACGCCAATACTAAAGGAAGCAAACATCACCCCCAGGTCTGAGTCTTGGTCATCACCCAAGAACTTCTCCGTGAAAGTAACGGACAACTTAGGGGATACGGTTAACGTTACCCTTTACATAGGGGTGGGCGCAAGCGAGATTGCGTATCAGACCCTGTGCTGCGGTCCCCTATGCCCCTCCAAGCCTGCCAACTGCTCGGGCACGCTCCTGGAGTGGGGTGATGTTTACCTGAACGATTCGTTCCCATGCTCGAGCTATGCTGAGAAGACTGCGAAATTCTGGTTCGAGGCGCTTGATACTGAGGCATACACCTATACAGCATCGGTGCCTTCCGGGGATTTCGTGGATAACGACGACACAGCATATTTCGAGAAGGCTAACGTGAGGATAGATTATGGAGGGGAGGGAAACAACAGCCATGCGTCGCCCTCGCTAAGCGCGAACTTCTCCGTGATGGTGTACGACCTGGACAACCAGAGTTACATATACACCCAGTCAGAATCCACCCGCCCGCTCGTGTACTTCAACGTAACAACAGAGGATGACGACCCTTCCACATCCAAATACGTGAACAACACGAGGGCGAGCGGCACTGGATACGCCAACACAACCTTCCTTCCTGACGGGAGCTTCAGCACAGGAAACCAGACGTGGTTCGCCTACATAGCCTCAAGCGACCTCTGCTACAACTACAACCGCTCGGACAACTTCACTGTAATCGTGGAGGAAATCAATTGGCCGCCCATCTACAGGAACGTGACCATTAACGGCCAGCCGACCGCGAGCATGCAGTGGGGGGCTGGGGTTTTCAACTTCTCGGTAGAGGTGAAGGACTACGGTACCGAGAGCGGTAATGTGAACGTAACCCTGCTGGTTGACACAGGAGGAGGCTGGGTAGACAAGGGAACGCAAATCTGCTACTCCTGTGCCACATGGAACCAGACCAACTTCACGAACATCCACTTCAACTGCTCGGACATAAACTCCTCCGCGAGGTTCATGTTCAGCCTTATTGACAGCTCCGGGAACCCGAACTCAACCTCGGTAAGCACGTTCGTGATAGACAGGGACAACGTCACGTTCGAGGTGCAGTCAGGCCACGGGCCAGCCGCGATAGCGAACAGGACGCCCGACATGAGCAACCTTACCATGGAGGTCAGGATAAGGGACGAGAACGGCACCTACCTTTCAAGCCTGAACACCACCCTCTACATAACCCAGCTGGGGACATTGGGAGCTGCGCTATGGGACAACGGGAGAGTCCTTTATGCGAATGCAAGCGGATACATAACCTACAATTTCACTGCGATGGACCACTGCGATAATGAGTCCACCCCATATGAAGAGGAGGAGTACGAGGTGGGGCCGCACTGGTGGTATGTAAAGGTTAATGATAACGAGGTATGCTACAAGCCCACCAATTCCACGGTACAGCCTGACCAGAACGGCTATTATAATTTCACCACGATAGGCCAGCTCAACAACACCATAGTGGCGCCTACTGGGGGAAGCATAGTCCAGCAGGGTCGTGCGAATATCTCTGTCTCTTCGTACATCTACAATGAATGCGAGGAACCCATGAAGATAGACACGTCCAACGTCACGTTCAACTTCTCCACAGCAGGAGCCAGCTACCTGTGTACAGACAAGGAAAGGATAGGGGAGAACGTATACACATGCATATGGGACACTCTCAACAGGACTGACGGGACATACAATTTCACGATGACCTCAAATTCAGACAACTACTACACCGACACTAAGCTCGAGCAGGACGCGTTCATACTCAGGACAATACCTATGCTGAAGGTGGCTAACGCCACTCCCAGGTCAGAATCATGGTCAGGATCCAAGAACTTCTCCGTGAAGGTGACGGACAACCTGGAGGATACTGTGAACGTCACGCTTTACATAGCAGTTGGCGCTGCAGAGGTTGCGTACCAGACACTGTGCTGCGGCCCCTTATGCTCCTCAAATCCAGTGAACTGCTCAGGCACTCTTCTTGAGTGGAATAACCTGAACCTGAATGACACGTATCCGTGCACCACATATGCAGAGAAGACAGCGAAGTTCTACTTCAAGGCGGACGACACAGAGACATACACGTACACCACTTCCGTCCCGGCAGGCGATTTCGTGGATGACGATGACACGGTCTACTTCGAGAAGGCTGATGTAAGGATAGACTACGGAGGCGCTGGGGACAATGACACAACAGCAACCCCGACCAAGTACGCAAACCTTTCCGTGATGGTCTACGACCTGGACAACCAGACTTACATATACAGCCAGTCAGAATCAACAAGGCCGCTCGTTTACTTCAACGTGACCACGGAGGAGGACGACCCTTCCACCTCCAAGTACGTGAACAGCACGAGGGCCAGCGGAACCGGATATGCAAATACCACGTTCCTTCCGGACGTGAACTTCAACCCAGGCAACCAGACGTGGTTCGCCTACATATCGGATTCCGACCTGTGCTATGCCTACAACCACTCGGCCAACTTCACGATACCGGTTGAGGTGAACTGGCCGCCCATATACAGGAGCATGCTGGTTAACCAGAAGGTCACTGACACGAAAGGCTGGGGAGGCTACTGGAACTTCTCCGTGGAGGTGAAGGATTTCGGGACAGAAGGGGGTAACGTGAACGTAACGCTCCAGCTGGACACGGGGGACGGGTGGACGGACATAGAGACCAAGCAGTGCCCATCATGCAGCTCCTGGACGTGGATGAATTTCACCAACAAGACCCTTGCCTGCAGCGACATAAACTACTCCGCAAGGTTCAGGTTCAATGTAACGGATTCAGCGGGGGAGAACGGGACGAATACGTATACCATATTCAGCATAACTCCGGACAACGTGCTTTTCCAGCATGTTCAGGGCAACTTCTCGATAGCTAACAGGTCAGGCAGCCAGACGGACAACCTCACGCTAAGGCTCTATGACACGGATAATAGCACCTGGCTGCCTTTGGACATCAACACAACCATCTGGGTCACATGGAACTATTATGCCTGGGACGGAGGCCATTACATGGGGACCAACGGCTCGGGTTATGTAAACCTGGAATTCGACCCTACGTGCGCAGGAAGCGGGACAGAATATGCAGTAGGGCTGCAGAGATGGTACGCGAAGGTGAACACGAGCGAGAGCTGCTATTTCTCCAACGAGAGCAGCATATTCAACCTGACGGTTATGGGAGACTTCAACACCACGGTGTTCAAGCCGGATGGCTCGAACAACTATACCTGGGGTGACAGCATATTCATGCAGGGCCAGGTCAAGGATGACTGCGAGAACACGATTGATGCGGCTTCGGTGAGCTTCAACATGACGGAAGGGACGTACAACTACGGCTTCGTCCCGAGCAACCTTGGAGGCGGGTTCTACCAAGGAGACTGGGACTCCACAAATGCGTCCGAAGGCTACTACAACGTGACCATGATGGTGAACAAAACCAGCTATTACCCCAATCAGACAACCATAGTCCCCCCATACAGCTTCTATCTCTTCACGATACCGCTGCTCAGGCAGGCCAACGCCACGCCGAGGACGAATGGATGGGGCGCCACCTACAATTTCACTGTGAACGTCACTGACGAGGCAGGGGACAACGTGACCGTGACAGCCGAAACCAAGAGGTTCGGATATGATTACGTCCAGGTGGGCTCATCCCAGAACTGCACCTCATGCAGCAACTACACCATGTGGTGGAACGAGAGCTACATGTGCAGCGACCTTTCCGGCAATCCCACGAGGTATTTCAGGTTCACAGGAGTGGATGACGCCAGCAATACGAGAATAACATCCACGCTTTCCGGGGATTACGTCAACTCGGACAACACATATGTCCTTGAGAAGGATGACGTGCAGATCCTGCAAATATCAGGCAACGGGAACATAGTTAACAGGTCTTCAGGGAATACGACCTTCATCCTCATGGTGAATGACACTGACAGGGCCGTCCCTGTCCAGGACTATGCGGCCACGGTCAGGCTGAACGTGACCACCAACACAACAAACCCGGGGTCAATAAACAAGACAGTCGACTACAACCAGACGAATGGCACAGGCTATGTCTACCTCACCTTCACCCCGGGAGGGAACTGCTCGTATGAGGTAGGCAACCAGACATGGCATGCTTTTGTGGACAGCCAAGAGACCTGCTACAAGACTACCATCTCCAACTCGTATAACGTGACAATAATGGGCGACATGAATGCTACAGTCACCCCGGACAGCTACACCTACCACCAGGAGGAGAACGTCTTCCTCACAATCAAGATAAAGGACGAGTGCGGAAGGGACCTTTACCCCGTGAACGTAACTTCCATACTCATCAAGAACCAGACCACAACCTTTGAATGCGGGAGCATGGTGGACTACTCGAACGGGACCTTCAGGTGCAACTGGACCACCACCCAGGACGACCCGATAGCCAAGTACAACGTCCAGGTGAACATCACCACCAACCTATCCTATAACAACGATTCGGAGATGCATTATGACGTGTTCTGGCTGCAGAGCTACGTGAACAACGCCCCGCAGTTCCTGGCTCCCACATATTATCCGGACGGCTGGGGCGCCCTCATGAACTTCTCCGTAAGGGTTCAGGACGTGGACTACAACAACGTGTCAGTGAATTTCTATACAGCAACCTCGGAATCCGGCCCCTGGAGCCTGAGAGAAAACAAGCTTTGCGAGGACTGCAATGACTTCTGGGTGAACTTCTCCCTCTACCACAACTGCACGGATGTGGGGCAGACATTCTATTACAAATTCAACGGCACTGACCAGAACTACACAGGCGAGTGGAACCTTTCAGGCACCTCCAGCACGGAGAACTACACTGTGCAGAAGGACAACGTGACCTTCACAGTCCTTAGCGGGACAGGCGCACAGGTCAACCGGTCCGGGAGCCAGACGACCTCCCCGGTAATAATCTTATCCGTATTTGACAGCGACAACCAGACCTACGTGGGCCAGGACATAAACGGCTCGCTCTGGGTGACCACGAACGGCGCGGATTACTGGACAGGCCTTGCAAACTTGACGAACTCCACCAGCTACCTTCACTTCAGCTTCAACCCTGACTG
>Ga0153916_10000364_pt1 | contig 29901 bp, 27 predicted proteins | sample Opewatmetagenome_FD_109642 | JGI IMG/M metagenome (GOLD analysis project Ga0153916, IMG submission 109642) | Freshwater wetland microbial communities from Ohio, USA - Open water 3 Core 3 Depth 4 metaG | ecosystem: Environmental > Aquatic > Freshwater > Wetlands | place: USA: Ohio, Lake Erie...
CCGCTGCAATTGGCGTGCGTCTAACGTCGCTGCAAACGGCAACACCTTCAGAGCCAGGCGGCGGCCGAGCAAAACCTGCTCCGCTTCGTACACCACCCCCATCCCGCCCCGCCCGACCTCCCGGAGGATGCGGAAATCGCCCAGGACGCCCATCTTGGAGACGGCGTCACTTGCCGTCTCTGTCGCGGTGCGGTCGCCGCCAGAGACCGACGCGGCAAGGTCGGCAAGGACCCGCATGGCGGGAAAAAGCTCGCGGAGCTGCTCGCCGTACTCGGGGTACTTGCGGACGTAGGAGTCCACGTCCACTCGCTGGCCCGCTTGGACCTTCTCGCTGATCTCCTCAACGAGATTGGCGAAGCCCTGCTCGTTTTTCTCTTTTTCGTGCGGATGCGATGGAGAATCGGACATGTCAGACATCCCCAAGGGCTTCCCCGAGCAGCCCGCGCAGCCGTTTCAGCGCCCGCAGGTGACGCATGTTGACCGCGTCCTGGCTGATCCCCACGATTGCGGCAATCTCATTGGTATCCAACTGCTCCAGGTAACGGAGAACCAGCACCTCCCGGTCCTCGGCCTTCATTTGCCCCAACGCCTCCTGGACGCGGCGGCGGAGCTCCTTGCGGAACAGGTTCACGCTCGGGCTGGTGCCGGCCGCCACGACCCGCTCGGCCAGTTGCACGATCGAGGCGTCGGACAACATCATGGCCTCAACAGCTTCCCGGGCCACGCTCCGCTTCTTCGCCTGGACGTGCCGCACGTGAAGGTCGTAGAGCCGTTGCCACGCCACTTGCCTGAGCCAAGGGTAGTACGGCAGCGGCCGGTCGCGGAGGTACTGGGGAAGCATGCGGGAGGCGTCCATGAGCGCTTCCTGCACCACGTCGGACGGGTCAACTCGGGACTTCAGCCGGGGGTCCATGCGGACCGCCACCATCTGCCGCAAGCGCGGACGGTATCGCGTGAGGAGTTGCTCGATGGCCTGCGGGTCCCCTCGGGCGGCTCGCTCAAGCAGCTCCTCCGTCTCCGGCGATTGCGGGGCGGTCATCGGCGCTGTCCCCTGGTGACTTACCGCCCAAGACCGGCGAAAAAGCAACACCTTCAGCCGCAAGATTAATCGCTCAGGCTACGTAAGCATTTGAGCAGAGCGGGGTTGCAGGAACAAGAAAACGTTGGGAATCCCGATCCGCTCGCACAAACAGGGGGCAGAAGATCACTCGTCCGTCACGCAGCCGGGCATGTTCTTGTCGCAGCCCGGGATCGCCACGAGGGCGTCGTAGTGCTGGGCGGCCATCACGGTCTCGATCGAATCGGCGATCAGCTCGCGGGACTGGAGCGAGTAGCTCATCCCCTCGGTCCCCTGGGAGATGCCGTCGCTGACGCCGATCGTGTTGAAGCGCATGCCCACCAGACGCTGGCGATCCCCACCTGGGCCCGACCCATGTCCTCTTCCGACAGCCCGGTGGCGTAGAGCATGGCCTGGGCCCCGCCGTGGGTGGGATTCTGCGTGATGCGGCGTTGCCGAAACGTCCAGGATAACCGAGTCCGTGGTCGAGCAAAAGGCTGCGATTCCGCCGCGCCCGGGTGCCGGTTCGGGTGGCCACAAGACACAACGCGAACCTGTCCACATCAACCGGGCCACCCCGTGCCGGTGGTCTTCGACGGTCATCGGCTAGTGGCCTTCTGGCACATGACCGACCACCCATTGGTGGCACAGGATTCCACGATCGCATCCTTTTTGTTGTTGACAACCAGAAAAAACGGATTATCGTGCAGATTGGTAGTGTGGCCTTAGGGGTAGCGGACCACGTGCAGATTGGTTATCACGCAGCCGAGCGCTCAAGAGGAGGCAATCCATGAAGCGCAGCAAGAGACTCATCTTCCTGGTCGGATCGCTTTTGGTGTTGGGGGTAGCAGTGCCCGGTGCGGCGCTGGCCGAAACGTGGAACTGGGTCATGGAGACGCACGGAGAGAACATCAGTTGGACGTCGCCGACGGCTGTCCCCATCACCTGGAAGCCGTACCACTGGTCGGCCGGATTCACCAAGATCGAGGCTCAGCTTGTCTTCACGGTGTGGCTGGACGTCACGGCGGAGTTTGGCGACACTACGGCCGCGGGCATCAGCCAGGCACTGCCGTTCGACATCATCAACGAGCCCGTCAATGAACCAGGCACACTGGTGTGCGACATCCACCACTGGGTCGACGGCGCCGGGAATGGCCAGTTCACGATTGCCAACGTGGTCTTCGGCACCTTGTTGGGCAGTCAGATCACCGGCTTCCGCGCCACGGGATCGACGACCGTGGTCCCCGAGCCGGCGGGAATCATCTTGCTGCTGAGCGGCGCGATCGCGATCGGGCTGGTTGCCTTGAGGCGGCGCTCTCGGTAAGTCGTTGACCCGGCTTCGCTTCGCCGCGCCATCCCCTCGTGCTTCTTCTCGCACGCCCAGAGGGATTGTTTCTGGCACCAACGCAATAGCGCGCCTGTGGCACGGTTGGCTTGTCCATCCGTGGCGCGGGCCCCGCTGGGCAAGCCGAGGGTGTCCGGGAATTGAAGAGTCCAGCCCCGTCAGGGGCGCAAGTCAATAGCCCAGGGCGCGAGCCCTGGGTGCCGGGAAGGCAATTTGCACGGAGAGCCCCGCAAGGGGCGACAGAACGACCGCAAGCGAGTTCTTTCGCCCCTCGCGGGGCTCACGGAACATGAGCGACCTCTTCCCCAGGGCTCGCGCCCTGGGCTATTGTCTACCGCCGCTGCGCGGCTGACGAGCACAGGCAAAATCCGGGGGTTCTGACTCGGCCAATTCCCGGACACCCTCGGGCAAGCCAGCAGTGGCACCGAGGCACTCACGTCAGCCGGGCCAGGAGGAGGGCGGCACACGCGGCGGGCAGGTACACGAGCGAGCATCGCAAGAGCGTCCGGGCCGTGCGATCGCCGGTGCGGACGAAGAAGAGCGCGGAGCAAGCCAGGTATCCAAGCCCGAGGATGCAGACAGCGACGGTATACCCCCATCCACTCAGACCCGCCCAGGTCGGCGTCAGGCTGACCGGCACCAGCAGAGTCGCCCCGAGCAGCGACACCGCCGCGGCGGTGCGGCCGGTCGGATCGACAACGGTGGCCACTTTCAGCCCGGCCGCGGCGAAGTCGTCCCGGCACAGCCACGCGATGGCCATCGCGTGGGGGAACTGCCAGAAGTAGACGATCCCGAACAGGCTGAGCGCGGGGATGCTCCAGGGGTGGCCGGCGGCCGCGGCGCCCATCAACGCTGGCGCCGCACCGGCCAGGGCCCCCAGCGGCGTCTGCCATGCCGAGAGGAGTTTCAGCGGCGTGTAGAGCCAGACGTAGACGATCCAACTCACGAGGCCCACGAGCGCGACGATCGGCGGGAGCGCGAGCGCCAGGTATCCGAGGCCGGCGGCACTGGCGAGGACGCCGAACCAGGTCGCCTGCCGCACGCTCAGCCGTCCGGAGGGAAGGGGCCGCGGCCCGGTTCGCCTCATCCTGGCGTCGGAGCGCCACTCCAGCCGCTGGTTGAGCGCGATCGCCCCGGCGATCAGCAGGCCCGAGCCGGCCAGGGCATGGACCAGGACCGGCCACGGCGGGGGCTCGTCGCCGGCGGTCAGGGCCGCCACCGTCATCGTGAGGAGCACCATCCCGAGGATCCTCGGGCGGATCAACCGCCACCAGTCGCCCAGGCTCGCGACCGGCCCGATCGGCACTGTTCCGCTCATGGGCTGCTCGCGGCTGGGGAAACGTGGGAGACCCGCAGCGACCACCAGGTCAAGGAGAGGGCGACTGCCAGGGCCAGGGAGCCGACGGCCACGTGGGCCGTGGTGAGCACGGCCTGGAGCAGGCCGCCGGTGACCACCGTGTACTCGATCTCGCCCGTCCAGCCGGTGAGCCAGGCGGGCCAGTTGTAGTGCGTCACCCAGGCCGCCGCGCCCAGCACCAGTTGGACGAGGAACAGCCCGAGAAGCCACCGCCCGCGGCGCCGCAGGATCGGAGCGTCGGGAAATCGCCGGCCCGTGAGCCGCACTAGCCCGAGCACGCCGAACGCCAGCCCGCCGGCCGCCAGGACGTGGAGCCAGAGCCAGAAGGTGAACCACGCGGGGGCAAGCGCCGGGTTGTGGTGGCGGAGCTGGGCCCCCAGGACGATCTGGAGGTAGAGCCCGGCGGCGGTTGCCAGGGCGAGCCGCTGCAAGGCCGGCACGGCGGGCCGGATCGCCGCCCCGCGGTCCTGCCGCCACGCCGGAGAGGTGAAGGCGACCAGCGAGGTGGAGAGGGCGAAGAAGAGGGGGGCGGTGCAGCCGTGGACCTTGGCCAACAAGACGGCGTTTTCCGTGACCCGCAGCCCGCCCAAGAGCCCCTGCAAACAAACCCCCGCCAGGGCCGCTCCGCCCAGCCGGCGGACCCAGCGGCGGGCATCGTGCCGCCAGAGCGCAGCAGCCAGCGCGATCGTGACCAGCCCGGCCGTGGCGGCCAGCAGCCGGTGGCTGTGCTCCAAGAAGACGTCCCACACGCCCAGCCAGCTTTCCAGCGGATAGAGGAACAGGTTGTAGCCGAAGGTGTTGGGCCAGTCGGGCACCGCCATCCCGGCGCCGTAGGTGGTCACCAGCCCGCCGAGCCAGACCAGCGGAAAGGTCACACACGCCAGAACCCACGCCAGGACGTGGGGCAGGCGGGAAGGAGGAAGCGCTCGAACGATGACCGCCCGTCCAAGGCTCACGCCACTTCCTTGAACTTGCTCTTCGCCGCCCCGCAGACCGGGCACTTGTCGGGGGCCTCGCCTACCGCCGTGTGGCCGCACACGTCGCAGACGTAAATCACGGCCGCCGGCAGGTCGTTCCCGCCGTCGAGAGCCTCCAAGGCCTTGGAGTAAAGGTCGTGATGAGTCTTTTCCACTGCCAGGGCGTTGCGGAACGAGATCAAGGCCCCCTTGTTCCCCTCGGCTTCGGCCTCTTGGACGAATTTCGGGTACATCTCCCTGAACTCGTACCCCTCGCCGTCGATGGCAGCCTGGAGGTTTTGTTTCGTATCCCCGACGCCCTTCATGACTCGCAGGTGGGCGTGGGCGTGGACCGTCTCGGCCGCCGCAGCGGCACGAAACAGCCTGGCGATCTGGGGACGGCCTTCGGCTTCGGCCTTGGCGGCGAATGCGAGGTACTTGCGGTTAGCCTGGCTTTCACCCGCGAAGGCGGCCTGAAGGTTGTCTTGGGTGGGCATGGTCGTGTCCTTTTTTGGCGTTTGAAGTCTTGTCATCATGCTGCACGGATCCGCAAGTCGCCTTGTCGAGCATGATTGTACCACTCGCCGAGAGAAGATCATACGCCTCACCCCGCTATCTTGCTCCCCGCCCGACGTACCGCTATCCTACCGGCGACACCCTTCAAAGGAGCCCGACGATGCGAGCCACAGTCGTTGTTTCTTCTCTCCTCGGCGTCCTCTTGGAAATGGCAAGTCATGCGGCCGAGCCCAAGCTCCCCATCGAGATCCCCCTCCTGGTGGTCAAGTATTTCCCAGTCAAGGGCGAGCTGATCGACCGGAAAGTGACGGGCGACTGGGGCGCTCCGCTGGATGAGACCCGCAAGAAGACGGAGCGAATCACCAAGGAGCTGGTCGCCGCACTCCAGGAGGGCTCACGATACCACGGCTACCGAGACAAGACCGCCCAGCCGAGCCTCGCCTACAAGATCATCGGGGAAATGGAGTACCTCGAACCCCTGCCCATCGTCGGCGGGAACTCCCGGCTGACTGACTACGGAAAGATCATGGAGCGGGTCAACGTCAAGAGGTGGGTGGAGCAGCGGGGAGTCAAGGAGGTCTGGATCTTCGGCTACCACGGCGGCGTCGTCGGGCTCTGGGAATCCAACATGGCCAGCCCGTCCGGCGACATCAGCAACAGCGACCGCAATCCCAACGACCTGCCGGTCTTGAACAAGACGTACACCGTCTACCACTACAACTACCAGCGGGGCACGTCCGAAGCCTGCGAGAACCACATGCACCAGATCGAGGCGGTGCTGAACTGGGTGGACGGCCGGGACCGGACACCGCCCGAGAAGTGGAGCGAGCTGCTGTTCTGGGGCAAGTTCGTGGGCAGCGATCGAAGCCACAAGATCGTCCGGCCCGGCTGCGGCTGGTCGCACTACCCGCCGAACGCGGAGGGGGACTACGACTGGGCCAACAAGCGGTACGTCCAGACCGACATCGAGGACTGGCGACCCGACGGCACCGGCAAGAAGCAGCGGATGAACTGCGACCGATGGGAGGGCAACAGCCTCACATGGTTCGTCTATTGGATGCAGAACATCCCCGGTGCCAAAAGCGGCCTCAGCCACCAGGGCAAGCCGCTGACCAACTGGTGGATCTTCATCGGCGACTTCGACACCGCAAGGAAGAAGCGGATGACGTTGGTGGAGGAGGCCCCCTGACGGTCGCCCAGGGCAGTAGACACCGGTCGACAAGCTGCCTCCGCCGGCCCGCAAGGACGTCGCGAAGACGACAAGCGGCTGCCCCGCGGTGCCCTGCCGCGTCGAATGTCCCCTACCGCCGACCTGCTACTGCGTCGGCCCCTGCGGGCCGCGCGTGGCTTGCCCCCCGGGCTGCCACTGGAGCCGGCTCAGCACCAGGAGGTGATCCGACGAGTCGGCCTCCAGGGTCCGGCTTTCCACGGTCCGCAGGTGCCGGGTGTGGAAGAGGTAGTCGATCCGGGCCGAGAGCTCGGTCCGCCCCAGCGGCCAGCGCCAGGTCCGGTGGCTATCCGGCTGCTCGGTCACCGAGGCGAAGCTGTCGACGAACCCCTTTTCGACGAGGAACTTCGGGGCCGCAAACTTCGCGAGGCTGTTGAAATCGCCCGCCACCAGCGTGGGCACCTCCGGCGTGAGGTTCTCGTAGACGTACTCGATTTCCTGGGCGTGGGTCTTTTCCATCTCGGAGAGTGCCGCAAGGGCCCCGGTCAGCCCCATCTCGCGGCTGAGCATCGCCGGCTCGAGGTGGACGTTGGCGACCTGGAGCTTGCGGCCGGCCACCACCGTCTCGCCGATCCAGGCCCCGAACAGCCCGTGCTTGGGCCGCAGGAACCGCAGGTTCGTGACCGGCGACTTGGAGAGGATGCCGAACCGCTCGGCCCCGTACTGCCCGCGATCGCCCCGGAAGAGAATGTACCGATAGGTCCCCCTCAGTTGCCCGCGGAGATAGCTTTCCGATTGGGCGTTGGTTTCCTGGAGGAGGAGCACGTCGGCGGCGGCCTTGCGGATCACGGCGGCCGTTTTCCGCAGGTCGACGTTGCCCCAGTTGACATTGTAGGTGGCGACGGAGAAGGTCTGCTCGCCGCTGGCCGGCGGCTGTGCGGCACGGGCGGGCCTTGCTTGAGGAGCCAGCAGCCCCGTAGACGCCGCTGCCAACACGAACAGCGCAAAGACGAGCTGGGAGCGCGGACCGTGCATTGCAGATGCCTTTCGGTGTTCCGACCGCGGCCTCCGTTCCGGCCTTCTGCGGCCTCCCTTCCCTCCATCGATTCTACCGTCCTGAACAAGAAAACGGAAGGGTGGTGGCTCCGCCCCTTGCACGGCCGCCGCGCCGATCAGGGACCGGGACGGATCGCCGAGCGGCTCCGGTCCACCTTGACCCCCAGCGAATCAAACCAGGGGAAGAGGTCGCGGCCCATCGCGTGGCCGAGCACCGCCACGCAGTCGTCCGCCGTATAGCGCTGGACTTTGGCCGGGTCGGCCAGCCGCCGCTTGGCCTGGAAGTAGCGGGCCAGCACGTCGGGCTTCTCCCGCCGCAACTGCTCCCAGATCCACATCGGCTTGGCCATCCGCACGACGTGCGGCACTTCCGCGTCCCCCGCCAGATCGTACTTCTTCATCCCGGGGTCGAGCCGTTGGGCCTGGTCGATCCAGCTTTTCAGCGTTGCGTCGGCCTCCTGGGCGTAGCCCAGTTGCCGCCCGAGCTGGATGCCCACGTAGGTGGCAAGGCCCTCGTTCCACATCGGCTCGGGGAACGGCAGGACCCAGGAATGAGTCGCTTCGTGGCCCAGCAGCTCGACCATGCCGTATTGCTTCTGGGGAAAGCCTCCCCACCAGACGCCCAGGCCGATGTCGCGGCCGCTGGAAAAACCGCCCCCGCCGGTCGGGATCAGGATCAAGCTGGCGAGCATGTCCTTGGAAGGGGGCACGCCCAGGATCTCCTCCATCGCCGGCCGGCAACGCTGGTAGACCTTGTAGATTGCGTCGGCGTACGGGCGGAGGTAGTCGCTGGAGCGGATCCGCAGGCCGCCCCGCTCGATCTCGTTTTCGGGCATCATGTGGGCCGGCTTGCGGCCGGGATCGACGACCTTGTTCCGCGCGAGGTCCCGCAACAGCGGCCCCCACAGCTCGGCGTTGATCGGGTCCTTGGCGTCGGGCTGGCGGCCCGCCAGGGCCCGGGAGCCGACCAGCAGGTGCCCCTTGCCGAATCGTCGGCGGGCCATCACCACCCGCCCCCGGGCATCGCGCACGAGGACCTTCCAGCTCGCGGGGCTTTGGAGCTCGATCGCCTTGCCGCCGTAGGTGCGGACGTCGGAAAGCTTCAGCTCGGCGGCGGCCGCCAGCGGCGGTTTCGCCGCCAGGTCGACGAATTCAGCACCGAACGACCTGGCCAGCGCATTGAGGCCGTACTCTTCCTGGTCGCCGAACAGGGCCCGCTCTCCCAGCACGGCGACTCCGCCCCCCTGCTTGAGAAACGCCCGCACCGCGGCGATATCCTTCGGCAGATAGGGGCAAGGCGAAGCGCCGGACTGAAGCACGAGCAGACTGGCGTTGGCGAAGTCGTACTTGTGCAGGGTGGCCCAGTTGCGGGCGTCCGCGTCGCCGGGTTGTGCCAGGTAGTTGGCGGCGAAACGCCCGTCGAAGTAGAAGGTGAACTCGTGGGAGATGTCCGTGACGCAGTGCACCGGGGGTGCTGCCGGCGGCGCCGCCGGCCAGCCCGCACCCGGCCAGACCACCCACAGGGCCGAGAAAACGACGGCGGAAATGCAGCGACGCATGAGTCCCGGTCTCCTCAAAGCGGGGTGCGACGGCGGGCAAGGAGCCGCCCTTGCCGCGCTCGCATCCTACGCGAAACCGGGGAGCTGTGCAACCGGCGCGTCGGGCCGGGCCTTCGCCGAATTCGCGGCGGGGAAGCGGCGAGGTGCTGAGTACTCAGTGCGGACCCCGCGCACCGTCGGAAGAACAGGCATGGCCGCTCGCGCGGATTCCACGGAGAGAGGAGGTGGGGGGCGGTCTCGACTCTCTCCGTGGTCCGTCGTCGGGCGGTCACTGCTGGGCGAGGATCCTCTCGAGCATGCTGAGTTGCAATTCGGCCCGCAGAAGCCGGGTCTTCAATTCGAGGACCTCGGCGGTCCCGGCCAGCCCTGCCTGGGCGCGCGATTCGGCCTCTTTCAATCGGAACTGGAGCAGCTCCATATCGAGCTTGGCCGCCCTGACCGCGTGTTCGGCGATGCTCTGCAAGAGGGCCACTCGTCGCTCGGCGGCCTTCAATTTGATGGCGGCAAGGTCGGCATCGTGCTGCGATACGACCTTTTGTTTGGCCGCTTCCAGCGTGCTCCTGCTTTCCGACCGCGCGATTTCCAGCTTCTCCAAGGCATCGCTGCAGGAGTTGGCGAGCGACACCAGGTCGAGCTGCGACGTGTCGAGGGCCGGTTGATCCGCGCCGGCGGGCCGGGCGGAGCGCTCGCCGGGGAGCGGCAGGCGACCGACGGCCCGGATCTCGCCGGGGACCGGCGGGCGAGCGAGGCTTTGGATCTCCTCGATCAATTGCCTCACCTTCTCCACGTCCTCCGGCTTCCCTCGAATGATTACGACATCCCCTTTCTTGTCAGCTTCGATCGTTGTCGACGGGCCAAGGTGACTGACCAGCTCCAGAATGCGAGCGGCCCGACCACCTTGAGCATCCCGTGTAACCTGGATCGCCATCGTCTGCGACTCGCGGGGCGCGGGCGGGGAGGGTCCTTTCGCTTCCGCGGCTTTCATCCGCGCCTTCAACTCGGCGAGTTGCTTCTGGAGCCCGGCGTTCTTGTCTTGGAGCGAGGCAATTTCCTTCTTGAGCGCGCCGGCCTCGGCCTGCGCGGCATCGAGGACCTGTGCCGGGGCGGGCGGCACGCCCATCGTCCCGGCGATCGCCGCCACGGCCACGATACACGCGGCCGCATACAGCAGCCGCCACCGCCACGAACATCGATACGCCAACCGGTTCTTTCGCACCAGCAACATCTGCATCCTCCTGCAAAACTGAGAAGGGGAACTCGACATGCCGTGACTGCTGAAGCAGAGAATCCCAGGCCGGCTCCGCTGGCGAGCCAGGCCGACCAGGGCCTGCACGTACGACTCCTTGACCTCGGGAGCCGCGGCCCGATCGTCGGCCACGATCTCCGCGGCCAGTTGCGTCCGGACGCGAAGCCACCAGTAGAGCGGGTGGAAGTAGAGCAGCGGAAACGCGAGATTGAACCCCATGTGCCCCCAGCCGTCCCCCTGCCGGACGTGGGCCAGCTCGTGCCGCAGGACGTGCCCGAGCACTGCCGCCTGTTCCGCCCGGCAGATCGACTGCGGCAGGACGATCGTCGGCCGCCACAGGCCGAACGAGAATGCCCGCGTCGATCGCTCGCAGACGAGCAGTCTGGGGCGTGGCCGGCCGGGCGAGGCAACGTCGTCGTAGACCATTTCGAGCCACGGCTCCGGCGATCCCGCCGATCGCAGGACTCGCATCAAGAACACCCGCCCCAGCACCAGCCAGCCCGCACAGATCACCAAGCCCGCCAGGTAGGCCCGCGCGAGCCAGGCGGGAAGCTCCTCGGCAACCAGCCCGATGGCCAGGCCGAGCGCCGAGATGGCCGGGAACCGACTTGGCCCCTCGGAATCCGGCAGCGCCGCCGCTCCGTCCTCGGCGGGCATCGCCCCAGCGAGCCAGCGATCCGGGCTGACGGCGGAGTCTGCAATTGCGGGCACCGAGTCGGCGCTCTCCGGCACACGGTCCGCCGACGCAGCGACGGCGGGAACGGACGCGGCGTAGGTCTCGGGGATCGATCCGGCGCCCCTTGCGACTTCTGCATCGGCCGGAGTCTCGGGCCCCACGAGCCGTCCGGGCCGGAAGACCGTCCAGGAGACCCTCGGCAGGGGAACGAGAGCCACGGTGGCCCAGACCAGGACCCCGACGACCGCCAGCTCCCCGGCCCGTTGACGGTAGATCGGGGACCGCTGCAAGAGCATCCCCGCGCACCCGAGGACCAACAGGCAGGTGCTCCCGGCCAGCAGCACCGTGCCGTGCTCGGCCAGACATTGGCAAAGCAGGTTCATGGTGAGCGCCCTTGTTGATCCGGGGCGGCCTTGGCTTCGGCGACCAGGGCCTCGAGCCGGGCGAGTTCATCCGGGCTGGCTTGTTTGAGCGATAGCGCACTCTGCACGAGCTGGTCGACCGCGCCGTCGAAGACCCGCTGGAGAAGCCGTGAGACCAGCCCCTGGGCGGTTTCATCCCGGGGGACCGTGGGCTGGTAGATGAAGGTCCGCCCCTCGACGCGGTGGCGGACCAGCCCCTTGTCCTCCATGGTTCGCAGGAACGACTGCACCGTGTTCTGTACGACGGGTGAGGTACGGCCCATCTCCTCGTAGACCTCCCGGACCGTGGCCTCCCCGCGGTCCCAAAGGACCTTGAGGATTTCCAATTCCCTCTCTGTGGGGGGCTGTTTGGGTTCCATCGGGGTCACTGACCTTATAATCCCACATGGAAAGTACGCTTAGTTGTCTAAGCTTAAACATTCCGTCGATCCTTGTCAAGGACTTTTCTGATCTTTCTTCCGCCGCGCGAAAAAACGGGGCCCGCTTTCCCGAGGTCCCTTGCTCACCAGTGGCTAACTTATTCTCATGCAATGCCTTACGCATGGAAAGCCCCTCTCTAACGACGTCCACCCTCGCGCAGTCCCCCGGGACGCTCTACGTCCGGGGAGAGACGCAACAAACTGCGATACGGTCCGCCGCGTTGCGCGGACGCGGAGCGTCCGGACAGTGCGTTCCCACGCGGGAGCGTGGGAACGAGGGCAAGGTTTCTGGACGGTCGTTCTGGGGGTATAGAGTGGGGGTCGCACGGCCCCTATTGCCCCTCATCATCCCGCAATCGCAGGTCACAGACCACCATCCGGTGGTCCGAGTTGCGGGTCTTCCGGGCGAAGACCGCGGAGGGCTGCAAGGGGGCGCTGGTCCAGATCTGATCGATCCGCGAGATCGGCCGATCGTTGGTGATCGTGTTGCCCCAGCCGATCCCCGCGCGCCGGAACGCGTCGGCAAACCGCGGCCTGAGCAGTCGGAACACGGCGTCCCCCGGCGGGGCGTTGAAATCCCCGCCGAGAATCACCGGCACCTCGAGCGCGACGGAGTCGAGCTGTTTGACGATCCTGCACAACTGGGCCCGCCGGCTCCGGCGGCTCTCGGCGTAGTCCGTCCAGCACTTCGGCGACCAGAGGTCCAGGCTGAACGGCTGGGGCAAAAGCCGCAAGCTGAGCACTTCGACCTCGGTCCCGGAAGCCAGGCGGACCCGCGCCCGGGCAAAATCGCCCCCGGCCGCGGGCGAGCCGTGGGCGGCGACGATCCGACCGCGGGCAATCAGCGACGCGTCGACGCCCCAGAGAAGGGCCGCGTCGGGGCCGTAGAGCTGCCGGGCGAGCTCCTCGGTGTCCCGCCGCGAGGGCGACTCCTGGAGGAGCACGACATCCGGGCAGAAAGGGATCACTTCACGGGCCGATTCTGCGCGGGTCGCACAGTTCAGCGTGACGACCCGCAGCGTCCCGCCGGGCTGGAACGGCTCCCGCTCCCCTTCCGCGGAGGCGGCTGTGGTGAAGGCCCGCACGAGGGCCGTCGGAGTGTCGGCCAACAGCAGCGCGAAGGCGAGCCACAGCCCGGCGCCGGCGGCTCCCCAGCGGCGGCTGCCGCCCCACCACTCGGGTCCGACCAGCAAGAGCGCCGGGATCAGCCAGACCCAAGCGGGGGACACAGTCACCGCAGCGCAGAAATCGAAGCACGCGAGATAACAGAGCCAGAGGATGCCCAGCAGCGCGAGGGAAGCCAGCAGCAATGCCCGGCGCCACCGGGAGACCCGCGTTCGGTTTGCGTCACTCGGCACCTTTGCCGGTCCCTTCTCCGCCGAACTGTTGCTCGTCCTCGCGCAGATTACGCAGCGCGCGGTCCACCATTCTGCGGATTTGTCGCTCCACTTCCTCTACGTTGCGCTTTTCTCTGGGCAGCGCCATCCAGCAGAACTGGATGGCTTGACGGATCTGCCCGTCGACTTGGCCGGGATTGAAGAACTGCCGAAAGTTCTCGGCGCTTTCATCTTCGTCGCCGCGCGGAGGGAACTTGCGAACGGCCATGATACTGCTCCAAGGTTCACTTCGCGCGCTTCTGCGGTTTGTCTGCCGCGGCAACACAGCGGGCGCGGGCGGTTCAAGGGGCTCACCGCACGGCGACGTATTCTGCGTAGGACCGCGACTTTGGAATGGGCAACCTGTCCTCGCGTAAGCCACGAACGTGCAGTTCGATCGCCTCGTGCATATTGCGTGTGGCTTGCTCGCGGGTCTTGCCGGTTGCGACGCAGCCCGGCAAATCAGGCGAATAGGCAGAGTAGTTCCCGCCGGCCTTTTCGACAACGATCAAGAAGCGGTGCATGCCTTACCCTTTTCCCTTCCTCGCGGCCGGTTTCTGCACTTGCGCCTGCTTGAAGATGCTGTTGAGGGTACCGGGAGCCAAGTCGTCGCCCAGATGACCCGCAATCGTAACCCGGCCCCGCTTCGTGCGATGTTTGTACTGCCGGTGACTGCCTTTGGTGACGATCAAGTACCAGCCATCCATCTCGATGACTTCGATGACGTCACGGACCTTCATTACCGCCGTTCAGAGGGGCTTCGAGTTCTCGAGCGTTACCAGGCGAAGTGGGCGAAGGCCTTGTTGGCCTCGGCCATGCGGTGGACGTTTTCGCGGCGGGTGATGGCGGCCCCTTCGCGGTTGTAGGCGGCCATCAGCTCGGCGGCGAGCTTCTCGCTCATCGGGCGGCCCTTCTTCTCCCGGCAGGCCAGGAGGATCCAGCGGACCGCCAGCGACTGCTGGCGCTTGCGGCTGACCTGCATCGGCACCTGGTAGCTGGCCCCGCCGACGCGCTTCGAGCGGACCTCGATGTTCGGCTTGACGTTTTCCACCGCCTGGGTGAAGACCTCCAGCGGATCGACTTCGGGCATCTTCTGCTTGATCATGTCCAGCGCGTCGTAGAAGACGGCCTGGGAGACGCTCTTCTTGCCGTTCCACATCATCGAGTTGATGAACTTGCTCGCCAAGACCGACCCGTACCGGGGATCCGGCTTCAACGTCTCTTCGCTGGCAGTGATACGACCCATGCTTGCTCCCTCTGCCTACTGCCGACACACGCGCGGCACAAGTGCCGCGGCTAAGCTGCCTGCTGCCTACTTCTTTTTGGCTCCGTAGCGGCTCCGCGACTGTTTGCGGTTCTCCACGCCCAGCGCGTCCAAGGCACCGCGGACCACCTGGTAGCGGACGCCGGGGAGATCGCGGATCCGCCCGCCGCGGACCAGGACGATCGAGTGCTCCTGGAGGCTATGCCCTTCGCCGGGGATGTAGACGGTGACTTCCTTGCCGTTGCTCAGGCGGACCCGGGTGATCTTCCGCAAGGCCGAGTTGGGCTTTTTGGGGGTCATGGTCTTGACCTGGAGGCAGACCCCGCGTTTTTGCGGGCACTTGTCCAACACCGGGGACTTGCTGAACTTTCGCGGAGGCCGTCGCCTCTTGCGAACCAACTGATTCATCGTGGGCATATGCTCTCTCGACTCTTCGCCTTGGACGGTTAGCTGGCGCGGGGGTAAGTCCGAATCCATCAACCTACCGGAAATCTGGATGGCGTCAAGGGGGCATCCGAAGACCCCCTGTTACGGCCCCTCCCCTTCGGGCGATGCGCCGGGGCCAAACAGCTTGTCCAACTCCGCCGAAATGCGAGCCGTTTGATCGGCGGCCGGCTGGCCAACCGTACCGCCGTCGCCGCCGACCGCGGCAACTTCTTCCCCTCCGGGAAGCCCCGCCAACAGGGGGAATATCGGTCGGGGGGTGGGCTCTTTCTTAGCCGCCAGCTCGGCGATGGCCTGGGGACGCAGGCGGACCTCGGAATCCTGGTAGAGCCGGAAGCCGGTGCCGGCGGGGATCAGGTGCCCGAGGATCACGTTTTCCTTCAGCCCCACCAGATTATCCACCTTGCCTGCCAGGGCGGCCTCGGTCAGCACCTTGGTGGTCTCCTGGAAGCTGGCGGCGGAGATGAAGCTGGAGCTTTGGACGGCGGCCTTGGTGATGCCGAGCAACTGGGTGCTGGCGGTGGCGGGGCCGGGCCGGGAGCCCTTGGCGGTCTTGCCCCCCGCTGCCTCGACCTGGGCATTCTGCTGGTCGAAGATCTCGCGGCGGACGATGTCTCCCTCGCCGAACTCCGTGTCCCCCGGATCGGTCACCTTCACGCAACCGACCAATTGCTCGTTGGCCTTGCGGAACTCGAACTTGTCCATCACGCTCCCTTCCAGCAGTCCGGTATCGCCGCCCGCCTCGACGCGGACCTTGCGGAGCATCTGGGCGACGATGATCTCGATGTGCTTGTCGTTGATCTCCACCCGCTGGCTGCGGTACACGTTCTGGATTTCCCGCACCAGGTACTGCTGGACGGCCTCCTCGCCGGAGATGCGGAGGATGTCGTGGGGCACGAGCGGGCCGTCCACGAGGGCCTCCCCCGCGCGGACGTAGTCGCTGGCGTGGACCTTGAGGTGTTGTCCGTGCGAGACGAGGTGTTCCCGCTCGATGCCGGTCTCGCTGCGGACGATGATCGTCCGCTTGCCGCGGCGTTTCTCGCCCAACAGTTCCACGGAGCCGTCGATTTCGGCGATGACGGCCGGGTCCTTGGGCTTTCGGGCCTCGAAGATCTCCGTGACCCGGGGCAGGCCGCCGGTGATGTCCTGGGTCCCGGACACTTCGCGGGGCGTCTTGGCCAGCAGCGTGCCGGCGGAGATCTGGGAGCCTTCTTCGACTTCGATGTGGGCCTTCTCGGGGAGGTAGTAGTAGTCGAGGATCTTTCCGCTGGGGTCTTCCAGCACGATCTGGGGATGGAGGTCGCCTTTGTACTCCATCACCAGGCGACGGACCGTGCCGGCGGCGTCCTTCTCCAGGCGGACGGTTTCCCCTTCGAGGATGTCCTCGTAGCGGACCTTGCCGCCGACCTCGGCGAGGATCGGGATGCTGTGCGGGTCCCACTGGCAGAGCAGGGCGCCGGCCTGCACTTCCTGGTTCTCCTCGATCATCAGGTGGGCCCCGGCGGGAACTTCGTATTTCTCGATCTCGCGGCCCTTGGGATCCAAGAGGAGGATTTCGCCGTTGCGGGTGAGGACGACCTTCTGGCCGGCGTCGTTGCGGACGACCTTCAGGCGGGTGAACTTGACCACGCCCAGCCGCTTGGCCTTGATCTCGTTTTCCTCGACGGCCCGGGCCGCGATGCCGCCGATGTGGAAGGTCCGCATCGTCAATTGGGTGCCCGGCTCGCCGATGCTCTGGGCGGCGATGATGCCCACCGCCATCCCCTCCTCGACCAGCGCGCCGGTGGAGAGGTCCATGCCGTAGCACAGCGCGCAGACGCCCAGTGCGGCGTCGCAGGTCATCGGGCTGCGGACCTGGATCTTCTCCACGCCGAGCTCCTCGATCTGCCGCGCGATGTCCATGGTAATCAGCTCGTTCTCGCCGACGATGACTTCGTCGGTGATCAGGTTGGTGATGGGCGCCCGGCTCACCCGGCCGCGGACCGAATCGGCCAGGCTGACCTCGACCTTCTCGCCGCGGTAGATCACCCCCTTGGTGATTCCCTGGGTCGTGCCGCAGTCGTGCAGGGTGATGACGACGTTCTGGGCGACGTCGGCCAGTTTGCGGGTGAGGTAGCCGGAGTCGGCCGTCTTCAGCGCGGTATCGGCCAGGCCCTTGCGGGCACCGTGGGTCGAGCTGAAATACTCCAGCACGCTGAGCCCCTCGCGGAAATTCGCCTTGATCGGGGTCTCGATGATCTTGCCCGAAGGCTTCGCCATCAGCCCGCGCATCCCGGCCAACTGGCGGATCTGCTCCACGCCGCCGCGGGCACCGGAGTGGGCCATGAGGAAGATCGGGTTCACGTAGCCGGGGTAGCGCTGATCGTTCTCCAGCTCCCGCATCATTTCCGAGGTGATCTGCTCGCGGGCGTGGGTCCAGGCGTCCAGCACCTGGTTGTACCGCTCCCCGTCGGTGATGATCCCGCGCTGGTAGAGCTTGAGAATCCGCAGCACGTTCTTCTCCGCGCCGCTGATGATCTTCGTCTTGTTGGGCGGGGTGATCAGGTCGTCGGTGGCGAACGACAGGCCGCTGCGGGTGGCCATGCGGAACCCCATCTGGTTCATGTCGTCCAGCAAGTCGATCGTCGCCTTGCGGCCCAGGGTCTCGTAGCAGTCGGAGATCACCGAGGCCAGGGCCGAGGATCGCATCGGCTCGTTGTAATAGAACATGCCCTGGGGAAGCATCGAGTTGAAGACCACGCGGCCCACGGTGGTTTCGACGATCGAGCCCGGGGCGATGTCGAGCCGGTTCTTCACCCGCTTCCCGGGGGACAGCTTGACCTTGATCATCGAGTGCGTGTCGACCACGCCCAGCGAGTACGCCAGCTCGACCTCGTCGATCGAGGAGAAGGTCATGCCCTCCCCCCTCCGGTTCGGCAAGGCCATGGTGATGTAGTAGGAGCCCATCACCACGTCCTGGGAGGGGCTGATGATCGGGTGTCCGTTGGCCGGGCTGAAGATGTTGTGGATCGACATCAACAGCGTGTGCGCCTCGACCTGGGCCTCGATCGACAGCGGCAGGTGGACCGCCATCTGGTCGCCGTCGAAGTCGGCGTTGAAGCCCTTGCAGACCAGCGGGTGGAGCTTGATCGCGTTCCCCTCGACCAGCACCGGCTCGAAGGCCTGGATGCCCATGCGGTGGAGCGTCGGGGCCCGGTTCAAGAGCACCGGATGGTTGCGGATCACCTCTTCAAGGATGTCCCACACCTCCTCGTCCTTGCGCTCGAGCATCTTCTTGGCGCTCTTGATCGTGTCGGCGTGCCCCAGCTCCTTCAGCCGGCGGATGATGAACGGCTGGTAGAGCTCCAGGGCGATCTTCTTCGGCAGGCCGCACATGTGGAGCCGCAGCGTCGGGCCGACGACGATCACGCTCCGCGCCGAGTAGTCGACGCGCTTGCCCAGCAGGTTCTCGCGGAACCGCCCCTGCTTCCCCTTGATCATGTCGGTCAGCGACTTGAGCGGCCGGTTGCTGGAGCCGAGCACGGGACGCTTGCAGCGGTTGTTGTCGAACAGGGCGTCGACCGACTGCTGGAGCATCCGCTTCTCGTTCTTGATGATCACCTCCGGCGCGTTCAAGTCCACCAGCTTCTTCAGCCGGTTGTTGCGGTTGATGATCCGCCGGTAGAGGTCGTTCAGGTCGCTGGTGGCGAAGTTTCCCGAGTCCAGCAGGACCAGGGGCCGGAGATCGGGCGGGATCACCGGGATCACGTCGAGCACCATCCACTCCGGGCGGTTGTCGCTGTCGCGGATCGCCTCGACGATCTTCAGCCGGTTGATGAGATCCTTCTTCTTCTGTTTCGAGGTCGTCTCCTTCAGGTCGGCGCGGAGCTCCTGGGAGAGCTTCACCAGGTCGAGGTCGGTGAGCAGCTTGCGGATCGCCTCGGCGCCCATGTCGGCCTTGAAGGCGCCGTCGCCGTATTCCTGCTTCGCCCGGCGGTATTCTTCCTCGGTGAGCAACTGCTTGTACTTCAGCGGCGTGGTTGCGGGATCGGTGACCACGTAGTCCTGGAAGTAAATGATCTTCTCCAGGCTGGTGGTTTTCATGTCCAAAAGCGTTCCCAGCCGGCTGGGCATCGCCTTGAAGAACCAGATGTGGACCACCGGGGCGGCCAGCTCGATGTGCCCCATCCGCTTGCGGCGGACGCGGCTGTGGGTGATCTTCACCCCGCAGCGGTCGCAGATCATCCCCTTGTACTTCATGCCCCGGTACTTGCCGCAGGCGCATTCCCAGTCCTTTTCCGGGCCGAAGATCCGCTCGCAGAACAAGCCGTCCTTTTCCGGCCGGTAGGTGCGGTAGTTGATCGTCTCCGGCTTCTTCACTTCGCCGAAGGACCAGCTTCGGATGTCGTGAGGCCGGGCGAGACTGATCTTCACCGACGCATAGTCGTTGATCCGGTCATAAGAGGTTTCGCCGATACTCACTGCTGGCACTCCTTTTCCGGAAGGTTTCAAGTACGCTTCTGGTCTTCGTGCACACACCGCGCGGCACGTGGGCCGCCGCTACTGCCGCCAAGCCGCAAGCGACCAGGCCGCAAGCGGCAAGCAGCGCGGGAGATCGCTACACGCGCCCCTTTTCCAACTGCATGTTCAGCGCCAGCCCGCGGATCTCGTTGGTCAACACGTCGAAGCTGGCGGGGGTGCCGGCCTCGAGGGTGTTTTCTCCTTTGACCATCGACTCGTAGATCTTGGTCCGCCCCTCCACGTCGTCGCTCTTGACCGTGAGCAGCTCCTGGAGGATGTACGCGGCACCGTACGCCTCCAGGGCCCAGACTTCCATCTCGCCGAACCGCTGGCCGCCGAAGCGGGCCTTGCCGCCCAAGGGCTGCTGGGTGATCAGCGAGTACGGCCCGGTGGAGCGGGCGTGGACCTTGTCGTCCACCAGGTGGTGGAGCTTCATCATGTAGATGTAGCCCACGGTCACTTCCTGCTCGAACGGCTCGCCGGTCCGCCCGTCGTGGAGCCTCGTCTTGCCGTGGCGGGGGAGCTGGGCTTCGTCGAGGCAGGCGCGGATGTCCTCTTCGCCGGCGCCGTTGAAGACCGGGGTGATGGCCTGGAAGCCCAGCTTGGCCCCGGCCCAGCCCAGGTGGGTCTCGAGAATCTGGCCCACGTTCATGCGGCTGGGCACGCCCAGGGGGTTGAGGAGGATCTGCACGTGGGTGCCATCGGCCAGGAAGGGCATGTCCTCCTGGGGGAGGATCTTGGCGATGACGCCCTTGTTGCCGTGCCGCCCGGCCATCTTGTCGCCCACGGAGATCACCCGCTTGGCGGCAATGTAGACCTTCACCATCTGGAGCACGCCGCTGCGGAGCTCGTCGCCCCGCTTCATCGAGTTGAGCCGGCGGTCGCGGGCGTCGATCGCCGCCTCGACCTCGGGCCACATGTCGCGGTGGATCTTCTCCACCTCGGCCTTGACTTTCCGATGCGAGGCGGGAATGTCCAGCGACTCGAGCCGGAACCGCTGCGCCTGTTCGGCCACGAAGCGGTGCTCCTGGCCTTCGACCAGCGGCGTGCCGTCCTCGTCGGTCAGCTTCTTCCTGAGCACGTCCTCGATTCTCCCGACCAGCAGGCCGAAGGTCTCGGCGATCTTCGCGTTCCCCTCCGCTTCCGCGTCCTTGAGGGCCTTTTCGAACTCCTTGCGCTCCTCCTCGGTGAGGGCCATCCGGCGGGAGAACTTTTGGGTGTTGATCACGATCCCTTCGATTCCGGAGGGGACTTCCAGGGAGTCGTTTTTCACGTCCTCGCCGGCCCGGCCGAAGATCGCGTGGAGCAGCTTCTCCTCGGGCGTGAGCTCGGTCTTGGACTTCGGCGACACCTTGCCCACGAGAATGTCCCCGGGGCGGACGTAGGTGCCCACCCGCACGATGCCGTTCTCGTCCAGGTTCCGCAGGGCCCGTTCGGCGACGTTGGGGATGTCGCGAGTGAACTCTTCGCGGCCCAGCTTGGTCTCGCGGATCTCGGCGTCGAACTCCTCGATGTGGAGCGAGGTGTAGACGTCGTTTTGCACCAGCTCCTCGCTGATGATGATGGCGTCCTCGAAGTTGAAGCCGTCCCAGGCCATGAAGGCGGCCAGGACGTTGCGTCCCAGCGCCAGCTCTCCGTGGCAGGTGCCGGCGCCGTCGGCGATCACGTCCCCCTTGTCCACCTTCTGGCCGACGCGGACGATGGGCTTTTGGTTCTGGCAGGTCCGCTCGTTCAGTCCGACGAACTTCCGCAGGTGGTAGACGTCGCCGCCGATCTCGATCCGCTTGGCGTCGACGAAGGACACGGTTCCCGCGTGCCGGGCGCGGACGAGCATGCTCGAGTTCCTCGCCGCGTCCTTCTCCAGGCCGGTGGCCACCAGCGGGGGCTCGGTCGACAAGAGCGGCACGGCCTGGCGCTGCATGTTCGAGCCCATCAGGGCCCGGTTCGCGTCGTCGTGCTCCAGGAAGGGGATCAGGCCGGCGGAAACGCCGACCATCTGGTTGGGGGCCACGTCGACGTACTGGATCTGCTCGGCGGGGACGATCTGGAAGTCGCCGTGGTGCCGCGCGACGATCGCGTCGCCCACGATGCGGCCGTCGGCGATCGGGGCGTCGGCGGGAGCCAAGAGCGCCTCGTGCTCCTGGTCTGCGCGGAGCCACTCGATCTCGTCGGTGAGCTTCCCCTTCTTCACCTTCTGGTACGGGGTGACCAAGAACCCGTACTCGTCCACGCCGGCGTAGATCGCCAGGCTGGAGATCAGGCCGATGTTGGTTCCTTCCGGGGTCTCGATGGGGCAGATCCGCCCGTAGTGGGAGATGTGCACGTCGCGGACCTCGAACCCGGCCCGCTTCCGGTTGAGGCCCCCCGGCCCGAGCGCCGACAGGCGCCGCTCGTGGGTGAGCATCGACAGCGGGTTGGTCTGGTCGACGACTTGCGAGAGCTCGCCCCGGCCGAAGAAATACTCGATCGCCGCGGAGATGCTCTTCGGGTTCACCAGGCTGCGGGGCGTCATGTCCTCGACGTCCTTGAGGCTCATCCGCTCCTGCACCGTGCGGCGGAGCTTGAGAAAGCCCTTGCGCATCTCGTCGCAGGCCAGCTCTTCGATCGTCCGCAGCCGCCGGTTGCCCAAGTGGTCGATGTCGTCCACTTCGGCCGAGGGGTCGTCGCTGCGGAGCTCGAGCAGGTACTTCATCGCGGCGATCAGGTCCTCGGGCCGCAGGGTCATCTCCTCTTCCGGAACGTCGAGCGCCAGCTTCCGGTTGATGCGGAACCGGCCCACGCGGCCCAACCGGTAGCGGTTGGTGTCGTAGAACTTCTCGTGGAACAGGGCCTTGGCCTTTTCCAACTGGGGGGGGTTGCCGGGCCGCAACCGCTGGTAGATCCGCAGCAAGGCCTCCTCGTGGCTGGCGGTTTGGTCGTCCTTCAGGGCGTTCAGCAACAGGGGCTGCTTCTGATCGGGCATCACCTCCACGGCCTTCAGCCCCGACGTGCAGATCTGCTCGGCGGCGTTCTTGGTGATCTTCTCGCCGCACTCGACGAGGATCTCGCCCGCCCGCGGGCTGTCGGGCGGATAGACGACGTCGGCGACCGCCAGCTTCCCCTCGATCTTCGAGACACTCCGCCCGTCGACGATCGTCTCCACGCTGGTGTCGTAGAATGCCCGCAGCAGGCTGGAATTCTCGCTGTACTTCGCGTCCATCGCCCGCAAGAGCATCATCGCCGAGAACTTGCCGCTCTGGTCGATGCGGACGGAGAGGCTTTCCTTGCGGGTCACGTTGAGCTCGATCCAGCTCCCGCGCTCGGGGATGATCCGGCAACTGTGCAGCCTCCGGTCGCTGCCCTCCATCTCGGAGACGAAGTCGATGCCCGGACTGCGGTGCAACTGGCTGACCACGACGCGCTCGGCGCCGTTGATGATGAACTCTCCGCCCCCGAGCATGATCGGCAGATCGCCCAGGTAGACCTCTTCCTCGACGGGCTGCTCCTTGGTGAGCCGCAAGACGATCTTGAAGGGGCGGCCGTAGGTCAGCCGCAATTGGCGGCATTCGTCCGGCTCGTAGCGGGGTTTGCCCAATTCGTAGCGGAGGTATTCCAGCCGCAACGACTTGTCGTAGCTCTCGATGGCAAAGATCTCGCGCAGGACGGCCTCGAGCCCCCGATCCTCCCGCTTCTCCGCAGCCACGTCGTGTTGGAGGAAGGCTTCGTAGCTCTTGGTCTGGATCTCGGTAAGGTCGGGGGTCGGATAGGGCCGCCGCCGGCTGCCGAATTGCCGGACCTGCTTGGGCTGAAGACGCCGTTGAGCGCTAGTTGCCATAAGAACTCACCCTCTTGCTCGAGGCAAAGAAAAGGGAGAGCGGGAGCAGGGCTCCAAGGGCGAACCGCGCAGCGCGGCACGCCCACGGCCATGACCCGCCAAGAGAACAGGACTGGGGGGATTTGGTAAGCTCAAGCGGTTTCTGCCCGCGCACGCCATCCCGTCCCTTCGGTGAAGGCGTTGTTCCGGGAACAAGGAACGCCCCGTGGTCTCGACCCGACTACTTGATCGATACCGTCGCCCCGGCTCCTTCGAGCTGGGTCTTGATTTTCTCGGCCTCCTCCTTGGAGATGCCTTCCTTCACTTTGGCGGGGACACCCTCGACCAGGTCCTTGGCTTCCTTCAGACCCAGTCCGGTGATCGCACGCACTTCCTTGATCACGCCGATCTTCTTGTCGCCGAAACCCTCCAGAATGACGTCGAACTCGGTTTTCTCGGCCTTGGCCTCGGGTGCCGGTCCGGGCCCGGGGCCCGGCATCATCACGGCTCCGCCGGCAGCGGCCTCGATCCCGTGGACCTGTTTGAGGTACTCGCCCAGCTCCACGGCCTGTTTGAGAGTCAACTGCGCGATTTGCTCGCCCAGGTCCTTAGTCCGGTCGGAATAGGTTGCAGTGTCGGTTGCCATCGCGGGATTCGTCCTTTCTGGTGTCTAACGCGGCGTCGCGGCATTCCTGGTGGGGTGCCCGCCGCCGACGCCCCCTTGTCGTAACGTGTTTCCTCTCTTGGCTCAGTACGTATGACCTCCGGGGGAACGATCCCCGGCCGGCGGGTTTGCGCGGCTGGGAGAATCAGGCGGCGGGGACCTCGGCCCCCTCCCCTTCCTTTTTCTCCTCCTTTTTCTCCTCGCCCAATGTCTTGATCTGGCCGGCCAGCTTCGCGCCCGGGCCGAGGACCTGGGCTGCCAGTGTGCGGCCGGGCCCGAGAATCTGGGCCACCAGCATCGCCAACTGCTCCTGGCGGCCGGGCCACCTGCTGACCCGCTCGACCTGCTCCGAGCTGAGCTTCTCGCCGTCCATCACCCCGCCCACCGGGCCGAACGGCTCGAAACGCTTGTCCCTGGCCAGCCGGGTCACCTCCTTGGCCAGGGCGACGATGTCCTCCGCGCCCCAGCAGATCGCCGCCGTTCCGGCCACTCCCTCGAACATCGCGGCCAGCGGCGTTCCTACCACGGCCCGGGCGGCCAGGCTGTTCTTGACCACCATCACCTCGATGTTCTTCTGCTTCAGCTCCGCCCGAAGCCGGTTGTTCGCATTGGCGCCGAGGCCAACCATCTTCACCAACAGCGCGTCGTGGACTCCTTGGAGCCGCTCGCGGAGGTGTTCGCTGATCAGGTTCTTGACGTACTTGCTCATGCTTCCGGTGTGCCTTGGACGGCTGGTTCCCGTAGTGCCCGCCGCGACCCTGGACCCGCGCTAGGCGGCTACCCGCACGCTCGGGCTCATCGTCGCGCTCACGGCAATCCCCTTGACGTACTGGCCTCGCACGGCGGCCGGTTTCAGCGCCATCACGTGGGCGATGAACGCCCGCACGTTCTCGGCGAGCTTCTGCTGGTCGAAACTGAGCTTGCCGACCACCGCGTGGATGATCCCTCCGGCGTCGTTGCGGAATTCGATCTTCCCGGCCTTGTATTCGCGGACGGTCTTCGCGACGTCGGGGGTCACGGTCCCGGCGCGCGGAGAAGGCATCAGCCCGCGGGGGCCGAGGATCTTGCCCAGCGGGCCCACCACGCCCATCATGTCGGGCGCGGCGATGCAGACGTCGAACTCGGTCCAGCCCGCCTTGATCTTCTCGGCCAGCTCGGCGCCGCCGACCTCGTCGGCACCCGCCCCCCGCGCCTCGTCCACCTTGTCCCCCTTGGCAAAAACAACCACCCGCAGGCTCTTGCCAATCCCGTGCGGCAGGACGATCGAGCCGCGGACCAACTGGTCCGCCTGCTTGGGATCGATCCCCAGGCGGATCGCGATCTCCACGGTCTGGTCGAACTTCGTGTTGTTGAAGGTCTTGAGGATCGCCACGGCTTCGTCGACCGGCAGGGGCGTCTTGCCCGGCACTTTCTCCGCCAAGGCCCGCATCCGCTTGGATATTCTGGTCATAGGTTATCGGCTTTCCGCGCTCCGCTTTCCTTCCCTCTTCATTCCACGACGTCCAGCCCCATGCTGCGGGCGGTCCCTTCGATCATCCGCCGGGCGTGTTCGAGGTCGCGGGCGTTCAGGTCGACCATCTTCCGCTTGACGATCTCGTCGAGCTGGGCGCGGGTGACCTTGCCGACCTTTTCCTTGGGCGCGGTCCCCGACCCCTTGGCAATGCCCGCCGCCTGTTTGAGCAGGTCCACCGCCGCGGGGCTTTTTGTCTCCAGCTCGAAGGTCCGGTCGTTGTACACGCGGACCACGACCGGCACCCGCAACCCCAGGTGCTCCCGCGTCCGCTCGTTGAACTGCTGCACGAACTGCCCGAGATTGATCCCGAACTTGCCCAAGGAGGTCCCCACCGGCGGGGCCGGGGTGGCCTGCCCGCCCGGTACGTGAAACCTCGCCTCGCCTACCAACTGCTTTGCCATCGGTCCCGTCGGCTGTTACACCGCCTCGATCTGCCAGTATTCGATGTCCACCGGCGTGCTGCGCCCGAAAATGTTGATCAGCACCGTCACCCGCCCGTTCGTCTCGTCGATGCTCGCCACGTCCCCCTCGAAATTCTCGAAGGTCCCTTCCTTGATCTTCACGTGGTCGCCGACGCTGAAATTGATCCTCAGCTTCGGGGCCACGTCCGCCTTTTCCTCTTGTTTGGCGAGGATCGCGGACACCTCGCGGGCGTGCATCGGGGTGGGGTGCCCGGCGGCACCGGTAAAGTCTCCAATCCCCGGCGTCTCCCGCACCAAGAACCACGTCTCCTCGTTGATCTCCATCTGCACCACCAGGTAGCCCGGGTACAGCTTCCGCTTGAACACCCGCCGCTTCCCCGCCTTGAACTCCGTGACCTTCTCCGTGGGGACGATGATCTCCCCGAAGTAGCGGTCGTGCCCTGCGATCGCAATCCGCCGCCTCAACCCTTCGCGGATGCTCTCCTCCCGATTGCTCTGGACCTTGAGGATGTACCAATCCATCTGGTCCGACTTCGGCTCCGGCGGCGCCGCGGGAGGGGCCTCGGAAGACGCTTCCACGGGCGGCTGTTCCGCCGCGGGCGGCTCTGCTGCCGGCAGCCGGGCTGCCGGTTCTTCCGCCGCTGGTTGTTCGGCTGCCGGTTCTTCGGTCGCTGGTTGTTCGGCTGCTGGTTGTTCGGCTGCTGGTTGTTCGGCCGCCGGCTGTTCGGCTGCCGGTTGTTCGGCCGCCGGCTGTTCGGCCGTCGGCTGTTCGGCCGTCGGTTGTTCGGCCGTCGGTTGTTCGGCCAAGGGCCCTTCCGCTGTTGCTACTTCCTCCGCTGGTGGCTGCTCAGGCGGCAGCTCGGCCAGGGGCGGTTCTGATGGCATTTCCTCCGGTGCTCGTGCCGGTGGCGCTGCCGCGGGTTGTTCGGCGGGCGGCAGTTCCCCTGCCGGTTGTTCCGCCCCAGGAGCCGGCGCTGGCATCAAGGAAAGCCCTTCCGCGTCGGGAATCGGGGGCTCCGCGGTTGGGCCAACAACACCCGGATCGACCGTGCACTCCGGGGGCGCTTTGCCGGCGTCATAGATCGGGTTGTTCGGCTCGCTTGTCACGGGCGACTAGAGGATCTTCAAGGTCTTAAACAGGTAGAACCACACCGCGTCGTATAGCGCCAGCACGATTGCCAAGGCGATGATGCAGACGAGGACCACGACGGAGCTGCGAAACAACTCGCTGCGCGTCGGCCAGGAGACCTTGTTCATTTCGGCCTCGACGGCGATGAGGAAATCGGCAAACCGCGGCAGGTTGACCAGGCGATAGGATGCCCACAAGCAGACAATCGCCAGGATCGAGGGAATTGCCACCCTGATCACCAACCACGTGGAGGGGTCCGCCAGCACGGGCAGCCACCGGCTCACCAACCCCGGGGGCTGCCGATAGAACTGACTGAACCGATAGCACCCTGCTACAACCACCAGCGCGATGGCGGCCAGCGTCACCTGCCGCGTAATGCGGCCCTGGTTCCGCTTGTAGATGGCGACCTGGAACAGTTCCTGGAAGAAGGCGTTCAACGCATCGCTCTTTTCGGTGGAAAGCTCACATTTTGGAAACAAGCCAAAGCAGGGGCGGGGGGACTCGAACTCCCAACCCCCGGTTTTGGAGACCGGTGCTCTACCACTTGAGCTACACCCCTAGGCCCGGAAACATGCCGCCCGCACGGCCGGCCCTTCCGCGAAGCGCTCCAGCGTCCGGGGGCTGGGGCCGAGTCCGGCGGTTGCGAGGATGGATCTCACTGGAGGATCTTGGTCACCACGCCGGAACCGACCGTGCGTCCCCCCTCGCGGATCGCAAACCGCACGTTCTCATCCATGGCGATCGGCGAGATCAACTCGACGCTCAGCTTCACGTTGTCGCCCGGCATGCACATCTCGGCCCCGCCGAGGAGGTTGAGCGAGCCGGTCACGTCCGTGGTGCGGAAGTAGAACTGCGGGCGGTAGCCGCTGAAGAAGGGCGTGTGCCGGCCGCCCTCCTCCTTCGACAACACGTAGACCTCGGCCTCGAACTTGGTGTGCGGCGTGATCGAGCCGGGCTTGGCCAGCACCTGGCCGCGCTCGATCTCCTCGCGCTTCACGCCGCGGAGCAGGCAGCCGACGTTGTCTCCCGCCTGCCCCTCGTTGAGGGTCTTGTTGAACATCTCCACGCCGGTGACCGTGGTCTTCCAGGGCTTCTCGTTCAGGCCCACGATCTCCACTTCGTCGCCCACGTGGACCCGCCCCCGCTCGATCCGCCCCGTGGCCACCGTCCCGCGACCTTCGATGGAAAAGACGTCTTCGACCGCCATCAGGAAGGGCTTGTCGATCTCGCGGACCGGCTCCGGGATGTAGTTGTCGATCGCGTCGAGCAGCTCCTGGATGGACTTGCCCACCTGCGGGTCCTCGGGGTGCTCGTAGGCCCCCAGCGCGTTGCCGCGGATCACCGGGATCTCGTCGCCCGGGAAGCCGTAGTTGGTCAACAGCTCGCGGAGCTCCAACTCGACCAGCTCCAGCAACTCCGGGTCGTCGACCAGGTCGATCTTGTTGAGGAAGACGACCAGGGCGGGAACGTTGACCTGGCGGGCCAACAGCACGTGCTCGCGGGTCTGCGGCATCGGGCCATCGGCGGCGGAAACCACCAGGATCGCCCCGTCCATCTGCGCCGCCCCGGTGATCATGTTCTTGATGAAGTCCGCGTGACCCGGGCAGTCGATGTGGGCGTAGTGCCGCTTCTGCGTTTCGTACTCCACATGCGCCACGGCAATGGTCAGCGTCTTCGTTGCGTCACGGACCGTGCCACCCTTGGCAATGTCACCGTAGGACTTGAACTTCGCCATCCCCTTGCGCGCCTGAACGGCGAGAATCGCTCCGGTCAACCTGGTCTTGCCGTGGTCAATGTGGCCGATCGTGCCCACATTGACGTGCGGCTTGGTGCGTTGAAATACGTCCTTGGCCATTCTGTCTCCCTGCGTTGAATCAAGCGGGTACGTTAGTTTGGGGTAAGAAACCTCGGTTGGGGGTCGTCAAAAACACCGAACTCTCCGACCCAAGAGCTGCTGATGGGACTCGGACCCATGACCTCGTCCTTACCAAGGACGCGCTCTACCGACTGAGCTACAGCAGCCGAGCGGGCCGCGGCAAGGCAGGTGCCGCGCCGATCCGGTCCCGGCACTCGTTGCGCCGGAAGCGGGTGAAGGGAGTCGAACCCTCGTCGATAGCTTGGAAGGCTACCGCTCTACCGTTGAGCTACACCCGCGCGTACTTCATCGAGACACCACCTCAGTTCGCTGTATAACACCAGTGGGGGGTGAAGGATTCGAACCTTCGAAGGCAATAGCCATCAGATTTACAGTCTGACCCCTTTGACCGCTCGGGAAACCCCCCGCGCCGTCCACCAACCCGTCCTACCGACTCTCCACCACCCGGTACCGAGCAAATCCAGCCAATATCACCAGACCGACCGGTAGAAATCAAGGGGTTTCCGTCACGAGCTAGCGGAGGGACTTGAACCCACAACCTGCTGATTACAAATCAGCCGCTCTGCCGGTTGAGCTACGCTAGCCAGCCAGCCCAGCATGCGAACCATCTAATATAACCGACTGCCCATCCCGTGCAAGGCGGGTGGGATGAAAAAAAGGCCGGGGGCTACCACCAAAAAGGATGGTACGAGCTGGCGCCTTTCGGGTGGAACGGCACGGGAAGAACCCCCCCGCTGGCTAGTGCAGCCAGTCGCGACACGCAGACCTCAGTCCAGGCCCGGAATCTCGATCCGCTCCTCCTGCACTGCCCGCCGCAGCTTGCTCAGCGCCCGAGCCTCGATCTGACGGACCCGCTCCTTGGTCACCCCCATCTCGGCGCCGACCTCCTTCAGCGTGAGCGGCTCCTCACCGCGGGTGAGGCCAAAGCGGCTCATGATAATCTTCTGCTCGCGCTCGTCGAGACGTTCCAGGATCCTCTCCACCTGGGCCTCGCGCTGCATCTGCGCCGCCTCCTGCTCATACTGGTCGCTGCGGGCGTCCTCGGTAGCCCCGAACATCTCCGCCTGGCTGGTCCGGAAGCGGTCCCGGCGGCGGTGCTCGTCGGGGATCGTGCGGGCGAAGTTCTTCATGATCGCCCAGCTC
>Ga0153916_10000365_pt1 | contig 29837 bp, 26 predicted proteins | sample Opewatmetagenome_FD_109642 | JGI IMG/M metagenome (GOLD analysis project Ga0153916, IMG submission 109642) | Freshwater wetland microbial communities from Ohio, USA - Open water 3 Core 3 Depth 4 metaG | ecosystem: Environmental > Aquatic > Freshwater > Wetlands | place: USA: Ohio, Lake Erie...
CTGTGCCGTTATTATCAGCCAGAAAAAGAAAGTAATCATCGGTAGGAGATTATGTACGAGGCCTAATGAGTAAGATACAAAATGCCTGTTTGTCTTTAATTTGGAATATTATCATATCAAAATCAATATAGCAGGTCACTACATTGTACTTGTTCAGTTCCAGGGCAATCAAACTAACCTTGACTCTCCATCGTAGCATTGATAAAATGCGATTGATTAGGCCGATAAGCTTGGCGATAGGGAACCATTTCGGTATTGTTTTGTCACTGTCGGTTAGTTTACGAGTGTTTTTGGTCCGTGATTGACCTCTCGCTAATAGATGGCGTGAGGTTTTTGTTTAGTTTGATATAGAAATTTGGGAATAGCTATGGAAGAGAAAGAAGCCAGACTGGAAAAGATGCGGCATTCGGCGGCTCATATTATGGCCGAAGCGGTTCAATCCCTTTTCCCGGATACTAGATTTGGTATTGGTCCGGCTATTGAGGATGGTTTTTACTATGATTTTGAGCTTCCTCGGCCTCTGGTGCCGGAGGATTTAGCAGCTATCGAAGCCAAAATGCGCGAGGTAATTTCAGGGAATTTTCCTTTTTCTCGGGAGGAGATGAGTATAGCGAAGGCAAAAAAGCTGTTTTCCAAGCAGCCATATAAGCTGGAACTCATTGATGAGCTTCCGGAAGAGAAGGTAACAATCTACCGCCAGGGCTCTTTTGTCGACTTATGCCGTGGCCCTCACGTGGATTCTACCGTTGAGATTAAGGCTTTTAAGCTTACCAGCATTGCCGGGGCCTACTGGCGAGGTGATGAAAGGCGACCCATGCTGCAAAGGATTTACGGGGTTGCCTTCGAAACCGAGGCTGAACTGGAAGGTTATTTGGCCCGGTTGGCTGAGGCAGCCAAGAGAGACCACAGGAGGTTGGGTAAGGAACTCGACCTATTTAGCCTGCATGAAGAATTCGGTCCCGGTTTAGTCCACTGGCATCCCAAAGGCGCCCTGGTGCGCCAGATTATCGAGGATTTCTGGAAGGCGGAGCACAGGAAACGTGGTTACGACATAGTGTACACGCCCCATATAGCCAAGTTGAATCTGTGGAAGACCAGCGGTCACTGGGACTTTTATCGGGATAATCTATACTCGCCCATGGACGTGGAGGGGCAGGAATACATCGTCAAGCCGATGAATTGCCTGGGTCACATAATGATATACAAAACCCAGTTGCGGAGTTACCGCAACCTGCCGCTCCGTTATGCTGAACTGGGTACGGTTTATCGTTACGAACGGTCCGGCGTACTGCATGGGCTGGCGCGGGTGCGTGGTTTCACTCAGGATGACGCTCATATTTTTTGCCGTCCTGACCAGATTGAAGCCGAGGTATCCGCAGCGGTTCAGCTAGCCCAATTTATGATGAAGACCTTTGGTTTTAATGAATATGAGCTTCTGCTGTCCACACGCCCCGACCATTATGCCGGCACTATTCAAATCTGGGAGGAGGCTACGGAGGCGCTGGGAAAGGTACTTGAAAACCTTGGGCTAAAGTACGCCATAGACCCTGGTGAAGGCGTTTTCTACGGGCCGAAAATCGATGTAAAGCTTAGAGATGCCCTGGACCGGTTGTGGCAGGGGCCGACCATTCAGGTTGATTTTAATCTGCCACAGAGGTTCGATGTCAATTATATTGGTGAAGACGGATTGGAGCATCAGGTGGTTATGGTACACCGTACCGTATTGGGAAGCATGGAACGTTTTATGGCCTGCTTGGTCGAAAATTATGCCGGCGCTTTCCCTGTTTGGCTATCCCCGGTGCAGGTGGCTATCATACCTATCGCTGACCGCCATCTCGAGTATGCGCAGCAAGTGGCTAGTGAACTCAGAGAAAGTGGTATCCGCGTTCAGGTTGATGACCGCTCAGAGAGAATGAACTTGAAGATACGAGAGGCGCAGCTAATGAAGGTACCTTATATGTTTGTTGTCGGTGATAAGGAAATGGAGTCGTCTCAGGTTTCACTTCGTTTGAGGAACGGGGAAGACTTGGGCGTTTTATCGATATCCAAGTTCCTAGATAGGGTAAGACCCATTATTGAGACCAAAGCGCCAGACAAACTTTGATTTAGCCTCGTGAATATGGTATATTTTGCCCGATGATTTCCTTCGTGTAAGGGAGGTGAAAGGAAACATAGTCAAGGAATTAAGAGTTAATCGACAGATTAGAGCTAAGGAGGTTCGGCTTATAGGGGAGACAGGCGCACAGATGGGGGTATTCCCCGTTGAGAAGGCATTACAGCTTGCCAGTGAACGGAGTCTTGACCTCGTAGAGGTCGCGTCAAATTCAGTTCCCCCTGTATGTCGAATTCTTGACTATGGTAGATATAGATACGAACAGACCAAAAAGGAGCGAAAGGCACGTAAGAGCCAGAAGGGCATAGTACTTAAGGAGATTAGAATAAGGCCTCGAGTGAAGGAACATGATCTCGAGACTAAAATCAAAATAGCACGGAAGCTGCTTGAAGAGGGCGATAAAGTAAAAGTGTTCGTGGTTTTCCGAGGTCGTGAGTTCACGCATCCTGAGCTCGGTTTGAAACTTCTTAGAAAAGTGGCAGATGATTTGAAAGATATAGCTGTTTTCGATGGCGTTCCGTCTTCGGAGGATCGTTTTATGAGCCTGGTACTATCACCGAGTTCAAGCAAACACGTTAAGAAACCATCTGTAGAGGAGAAAGTCTAATTGCCGAAGCTTAAGACACATAAAGGGGCCAAAAGCCGGTTGCGCATCACTGGCACGGGCAAGATAATGCGTGTTAAAGTTGGAAAAAGCCATTTAAGACGTAAAAAACCGGCCAGGACCAAGCATCTTTATGATGAGATGATTCCAGTCCAACCTGCTGATAAGGTTAGGCTGAAGAGATTAATGCCTTACGGCAGCAAATAGATTAGGAGGAAGTAATTGCCACGAGTTAAAGGCGGCACAGTTACCCATCGCCGACATAAGAAAGTATTAGAGTTAACAAAGGGCCATAAGGCTACCAGACACTCGCTATTCCGGCGTGCTCATGAATCGATGTTGCACGCTCTCTCTTATGCCTACAAGCATCGGCGGGAGCGGAAGAGTGATATGAGGCGGTTGTGGATCGTCAGGATAAATGCAGCTGCCCGTGCTGAAGGGCTTTCTTATAGCCAATTTATGGACGGACTCAAAAAAGCCAATGTGGAAATCAATCGCAAGGCATTGGCTGATATGGCAGTAAATGACCCGTCCAGCTTCTCCGCGTTACTTTCGCTAGCTTCATCCAAGATTAAAAGCTAAGTCACCCTCACGCAGTTGAGAATATGCTAAATCAAGTTGAAGAGCTTGCCTCCAAAGCTCTCGATGAGCTAGCCAAAGTCACTAATGTCAATGAGCTCGAAGCGTGGCGAATCCGTTATTTAGGCAGAAAAGGTAATTTAACACAGATTCTGCGTTCATTGGCAACGGTGTCATTGGATAAACGACGTGAAGTCGGTGCTCGAGCCAATGAGCTCAAGAATTCCCTGGATACCGCTTTTAACGAGAAGAAGGCTGAGTTAGAGAGCGGTTCAATTCTTATCAGTGGGCGTGAGACTCTGGATGTCACCTTGCCCGGTCAACAAATTTCCCTGGGCCGTCTACATCCCACAACTCAAATACTCGAAGAGATTTGTGATATTTTTGTTAGCATGGGCTTCCAAGTAGTGGAAGGGCCTGAGGTGGAATGGGACTATTATAATTTCGAAGCTCTCAATATGCCTGCAGACCATCCGGCACGTGACATGTTTGCTACATTATGGGTGGACTTTAAGGATAAGACCGGCGACAGGCCAATGCTTCTCAGAACTCACACTTCTCCAGTCCAGATAAGAGTTATGGAAAAAACACCGCCTCCGATAAGAATTATAGCCCCCGGACGAGTTTATAGATATGAGGCCACGGATGCCACGCACGAGTGGATGTTTTATCAAATTGAAGGTTTGGCGGTTGATAAGAATATCACGCTGGCCGACCTCAAGGGTACCCTATTTGAGTTCGCCCGCCGTCTCTTTGGTGAGGATAGAAAGTGTCGCTTTCGCTGTGATTACTTTCCATTCGTAGAGCCAGGCGTCGAGGTAGCTATCGATTGTCTGGTGTGCCGAGGTGCCGGATGCAGGTTGTGCGGCAATAGCGGCTGGATTGAAATTCTGGGTGCCGGGATGGTACATCCCGAAGTTCTTCGGCGCTTAGGTATTGATCCTCAGATTTATTCGGGTTTCGCCTTTGGCATGGGGGTGGAGCGAATTCCTATACTCCGTTATGGAATAGACGACATTCGCCTTTTTTATAGTAATGACCTCAGGTTTTTAAAACAGTTTTGAGTTTGTTGGTTGCCGAAAGCCTAATATGAAAGTTTCACTTAGCTGGCTAAAAGAATACGTCAACATTTCGTTGCCTGTTAATGAATTATCTGAACGGCTTACTCTGGCTGGTCTAGAGGTTGGTGAGATAAATGTGATTGGCGGAGATTGGGATAATATCGTAATTGGCAAAGTAAGCGATATTAATCCGCATCCAAGTGCCGACCGGCTCAAACTAGTAACGGTTGACCTCGGAAAAGAAAGAATCACTGTGGTCTGCGGCGCGCCTAACGTATCCGTTGGCATCAAAGTTGCTTTCGCCCGAGTGGGAGCCCAACTTATCGACGGTCACAGCGGCGAAATGTTGCAATTAAAGCCGGCCAAGATTCGCGGAGTTGTCTCTGCGGGGATGGTCTGCTCTGAAAAAGAACTGGGGATTTCTGAAAGCCACGAAGGTATTATGATTCTCCCCGAAGAGGCGGTTGTTGGTACTCCTTTGTCCGAATATATGGGCGACACGATTCTTGACCTTGACATAACGCCAAACCGCCCCGATTGTCTATCGTTGATAGGTATTGCCAGGGAGATAGCCGCTCTAACCGGGGCCAAGGTGAATGTTCCCGAAATCCACTATGATGAGTCCGGAAGAGACATAAATTCCCAGGCAACTGTGAAAATAGACGAACCAGACTTATGCCCCAGATATTGCGCCAGCTTGTTGTCTGGTATCAAAATAACTGAATCACCGCAATGGATGCAAAGAAGACTAATGGCATGTGGTATGCGTCCTATTAACAATATCGTTGATGTTACCAACTATGTAATGCTGGAATATGGTCAGCCACTGCATGCCTTCAACTACAACAAGATACGAGGTAGGGAAATCATCGTACGAAGGGCCCGAAGTGACGAATCTATGGCTACATTGGATGGGGTACAGAGGACCCTAAATTCGAATGTATTAGTGATAGCTGACAAAGAAAGGGCTATAGCTGTTGCCGGCATTATGGGAGGTGGTGATGCCGAGGTTAGGGAAGATACGACCACTGTTCTGATAGAGTCGGCGAATTTCAATCAAGCTGTTATTCATCGGGGTAGCCTGGCTCTTCGGTTAAGTAGCGAAGCCTCGCTGCGTTTTGAAAAAGGGCTCAGCCGAGACCTGCCGATGATAGCATTAAAGAGAGCCACACAATTACTGTCGGAACTGGCCCAGGGCAAAGTAGCTGCGGGTATTATCGATATCTATCCGGGTAAACAGCAAATGGAGCCTATACTCTTCCCCATCTCCGATGTTAGGCGTCTTCTTGGTATGGAATTAAAGGTAAACGAGATATGTAAAACTCTGGAGCTGCTTGGGTTCGATTGCCGGCAAGTTGACTCTAATTCACAACTTATGGTTAAGGTCCCTTGGTGGCGTACAGATGTAAACTACACTGCCGATTTAATTGAAGAGATAGCCCGTATAATAGGCTACGATAATATTCCGACTACTATGATGAGTTCCTCATTGCCGAAATACGGGCCGGCGCCGAGGCTGTATCTGAGAAGGCAGCTCCGCAACATACTTATCGGCTGTGGCTTTCAGGAAGTACTTACCTATTCATTGACCAGTTTGGAGATGTTGGGGATGCTTTCGCCGGAGTCTCGTTTAATGGGTCCGAATCCGATGAAGGTGGCTAATCCAATGTCCAGAGAGCAAGAATATCTCAGGACCAGTCTTAGGCCTGGACCACTTTCGGTTTTAGCTCGCAATGAAAGGTTTGAAGAGGGCGGCATAAGACTTTTTGAAATTGGTAAGGTCTTTATGCCTAGGGAGAATGATCTTCCTGAGGAAGGGGAGATGCTTTGCGCTGTAGTAAGCGGTTCTCAGCGCAGGTTATCTTGGCGCGGTGAAGACGAGCCGGTTGATTTCTTTGTAGCCAAAGGAGTAGTCGAAACCATTTTAACTAGATTAGGAGTGGATGCTAGATTTGAGGCAAGTCAAGACGGAAGTCTTTCCCCAGGTAGAACTGCTAATTTGGTCGCCGGGAACGATAAATTAGGTACAGTCGGAGAACTACATCCTAAAGTATCCAGAGCCTTTGGACTTTCCGGGACAGCTTATCTTATCGAGATAGATTTGGATAAATTGTCATCTTTAGCTGCCAATCTCAAAACATTTCAAGCAATCCCTCGATATCCAAGCACGAGTAGAGATATAGCTCTGCTGGTAGATGAAAAAGTGACATATCAGCAGATTTGTTCAATCATCCAGAGTTTTTCTTTAGTGAACTCGGTTATCCTTTTCGACTTATATTTGGGGGAACAAGTGCCAGCAGGTAAAAAATCACTAGCGTTCAGAATCATTTATCAATCATCAACGCATACCTTGACCGATAATGAAGTCGACGAAGTCCAGAAGCAAATTATCGACAGGCTGCAACACGAATTTAAGGCCGTTTTGAGAAGTTGATCTTATGGTGACTGACTTCTATAAAAAAGTTTTCTGAAAAAACGAAAATTTTACTTTGATTTGAGTTATAATTGGATGTGATTATTAACAGGAAGGGGGTAGATAAGCGTGAAGACTAAAATTGTCGCTCCGGTTTTATCCCTGGCTTTGCTTTTGACTCTCTGTTTTGTTGGGACTGTTTGGGCTGTGGGGATGGCACCTAGCGAAGGTGTGGTTGGGGCGACGGTAACCGTATCTGGACTAGCTTCCGGTTCTTACTCTATTAAATGGGATGGGGTCGGCGTAAAGCAAGGAACGTTGCCTGGGGGTGGTAGTGTTAGCTTTACCGTGCCCGATACCAGCGGAGGCGATCACACTGTCACAGTGGACAATCCTACTGGCACCCAAGTTTTAACTGCCACTTTCTCAGTTCTGCCTTCTCTAAGCATTAGTGCAGATTCAGGTATTGTAGGTGATGAGGTCACTGTTAGCGGTAAAGGTTTCGCTGCCACTGAAAAGAGTGTCGTGGTCACTTACGATGGCACAAATGTTAAGACAGGAATCGAGGCTGGTAACACGGGCTCGTGGGAAACAACTTTTGCCCTGCCCCTCTCTGCGAAAGGAAGTCACACAGTCGATGCCTCAGGTCAAACTACAAAGGCAGGTGATGTCCCCGATGTCACCGTCGACATAGATCCAACCATCAGTATGACTCCATTATCAGGCAATGTGGGCACGTCAGTTACCGTTAACGGTACCGGCTTTGGCAAGAGCGAGGGCGGCATTCAAGTTATTTATGATGGCGCTGGTGTTAAAACCGGGCTCAGTGCCGACACCAAAGGTTCTTGGAGTGCTGTGTTCAGTATTCCTAATTCAACTAAAGGCGGTCATACAATAGACGCTTCGGGTGCCTCGACAAGTGCTAGTGATATTCCGGATCTTACTTTTATCGTGTCTTCTGCGGTGACTGTTAAACCTACTTCTGGATATGTAGGTGATGCCATTACCGTCGCCGGTTGTGGTTTTGGGGGGAATGAAAGCGGCATTATCGTTACTTTTGACGATGGCATCATAAAGAGTGATATAGCAGCTAATAGCGAGGGTTGCTGGAATACATCTATTATAGTACCGGCTACTACTGCAGGTAATCATGTAGTAGATGCTTATGGCGCGTCTACTACAGCCTCTGAAGTTGCCGAGGCTAAGTTGGTTGTTTCGTCTAAGATAACCCTGGAGCCTAGTGAGGGCCATGTGAGCAGTAACATAGCGGTAAACGGTTCAGGTTTTGGAGTCGGTAAAACGGTGACTCTTAAATATGACAGTACTGCTTTAGATACTGAATATACCACGGACGATAAAGGTAATTTCCAGGCAAGCCTGGTAGCCCCCAAGAGTTCTGGCGGCAAACATAATGTAACTGCCACGGATGCTGGAGGTGCCTCAGCCACAGCAGTATTTACTATGGAAACAACTCCACCATCAGTTCCACAAATCATGTCACCAAAGGAAGGACACAGGGTTGGCCTTTTCGACAAAATCACTCCTACTTTTGAATGGGTTGCTGTTACTGACCCCAGCGGTGTTTCCTACAGTTTGCAGATATCTGACAAATCTGATTTTACAACTACGCTGCTAAGTAAGGACAATCTGTCTGAGCCCAAATATACCTTGACCGATGCTGAAGCTTTATCTCGGGGAGAATATTATTGGCGAGTTAAAGCTATAGATGGCGCCGGCAATGATAGCGGCTGGACCCCATCGATAAAATTTAAGGCCGGGCTAATGCCACTGTGGCTGTTCATAGTTATCGTTGCCATAGCTGTGGTTGTAATAGCCCGATTGTACTTCTTAGTGCGTAAAAAGAGAAAAGAAGAGTAGAGATAGTTAGGCTATTCTGGCTTAGATGCTGATTAGATTGCTATTTGGCTTCGGAAGTATGTAGGAGCGAATGTGATTTAGCTGCTGCTAGCTTTGCGGATTAGCTCATTAATTTTCAAGGTTATTTCTTTCAGTGGAACAAGTTCGGCTTGATTCTCTTTTCGCCATTTCAGCTCTATACTCTGGCTTTGTAGAGTGCGAGGGCTTATAGTTAAGCGCAGTGGTATGCCAAGAAGGTCTGCATCGTTGAATTTGACGCCCGGTGAATCGTCTCTATCGTCGAAAAGAACTTCAACGTTTTGATTATGCAGTTCCTTATAGACTTTTTCAGCAGCTTTAGCGACATCTTGATTTTCCAGGCGGAGCGGACAAAGGTAAACTTGATAAGGGGCAATGCTTAAGGGCCAGATAATGCCTTTGTCATCATGATTCTGTTCTATGGCTGCTGCCAGCAGCCTGCCAAGCCCGATGCCGTATGTACCCATGATAATTGGCTGGGATATACCATTTTGATCTAGAAAAAAGGCATTAAGCTTCTCGCTATAAAAAGTGCCCAGTTTGAAGACATGACCTACCTCGATTCCTAAGCTGGAAAGGAGTTTACCATTACATTTTGGGCAGCCATCATCGGACCGGGCTGTGGCAATATCAGCCACAATACTGACCTCGAAATCTCGTGGATAGTTAACATTTTTAAGGTGAGCGTCCGGTTTATTGGCACCAGCAACGAAATTAGTGCCTAGGGTTATTGAATCATCGGCTATTATCTTAATTCCCTTCAAGCCAACTGGGGAAGCTGCTCCGGCGACCAGTCCAGCTGCACCAACTTCGGCCTCTGTAGCCAGGCGTAATTCAGCTGATTTCACGAGATTTCGAAGCTTGGTCTCATTGACCTCTAAGTCACCTCTGATAACCACGAAGATAAGTTCAGCGTCAGCGGAATAAAATACTGCTTTTAGCGTCTGGTGTGGTGCCACTCCAACGAAGTTAGCAACCTCTTCGATGGTTTTTATGTTCGGGGTTGATATTTCTTCGATAGGCAAAGCAGACGTCATTTTGAATTTTTGTTTTTGGCTCTGAGCCTTTTCCAGGTTAGCAGAGTAGTCGCATTTTGGGCAATGGACGATTCCATCTTCACCGGTCTCAGTAATAAGCATAAATTCATGGGACTCTTTGCCGCCTATAGCGCCGCTATCAGCTTCCACTACCACTGCCGATAGACCGCAACGGGAATAAACGTTCTTGTAGGCCTGAATCATTTCCTGATATGTTCTATCCAAGTCCGCCTCATTTGTATGAAAACTATACATGTCTTTCATCATGAATTCGCGGACACGCAGCAATCCTCCTCGAGGTCGAGGTTCATCGCGAAACTTATTTTGGATTTGATACAATAGAAGAGGTAAGTCACGGTAACTCTGCACAAAATGGGCAACAAGGTCTGTGATGACCTCTTCATGAGTAGGCCCTAATACTAATGTGTGTTCTCGTCGGTCGGTTAGCGTTAGCAGCGTTTTGCCGAATGCAGGATATCGGCCTGTTTTTTCCCATAATTCGAAAGGTTGGAGTGAGGGCAGCATCAGTTCTTGCCCTCCCACTTTATCCATTTCCTCACGAATTATTTGCTCAATCTTTTTAAGCACCCTCCAGCCCAACGGTAAGTAAGAATATATACCAGCCGCCACCTGCTGAATCATGCCAGCCCGTAGTAATAATTGGTGGCTAGTGGTGTCAGCTTCTGATGGTATTTCCTTTAGTGTTTTACCAAATAGATTGGAAAATCGCATATATTTGTATCCTTGCCGATATTAATAATATCCGCTAGCAGGGTTATTGCTGGCGTTATTCTATACTAAAAGGAGGATATTTGTCAGTTAGAAGCAGATAATAACCGGTGACTCTGGCATACCAGCGGACATAGCCAGCGACAAAAGTGAAAGCCCACTTGGGATACTTGCCGGTAAAGAGAATAGCCCACCAGGCGATGAAGGCGCCAACTCCGGAAGCAATACCTAAAGCCCAGAGAACAATCACGTGCGGTATAACCATAAAGGCTCGAAAGAAGGTAGTCAGCCGCGAAAGTTTCTTTTGATAACTGATGTCTATGGATATGGGGTATGCCACTCTATATTCCTTTTATATTTTTAATCTCTGCCATTAGTACCTTTAAGAAGTCTTTTTCAGCTACGGTGCTGACGACTTCACCTTTCCGGAAGATAGCGCCTCTACCTTTGCCGCAGGCAATGCCTATATCAGCCTCTCTGGCTTCTCCGGGACCATTGACCACGCAGCCCATAACAGCGACTTTTATGGGCCGGCTTATTTCTCTTAGGCTTCTGCCCACGGATTCAGCTAGTCCGATGATATCTACTTCGGCCCGCCCGCACGAGGGACAACTTATCAAGGTAGGCCCGTGCTGGCGTAGACCAAGGGACTTTAAAATTTCATAGGCAGTGTTTATTTCCTCACATGGGTGGGCACTAAGAGAGACCCGAATGGTGTCGCCGATACCTGCATCAAGAAGTATGCCAATGCCAACAGCACTTCGAACAGCTCCGGCTCTCGGGAGACTAGCCTCAGTTATACCCAAATGTAAAGGATAAGATGTTTTGGAGGCTATTGTCCGATACGCCTCAATAGTTGTAGGCACATCGAAGGCTTTTAAAGACACCTTTATCAAATCAAAGTCCAGGCTTTCAAGCAGCTTGATTTGCTCAAGAGCTACATTTACCATATGTTTAGAAATAGATGTGGCTGGCTTCGGTGCCGGCGGTAGGCTTCCCGCATTGACGCCAATACGGATGGGCACTTGCCTTTGCCTGGCTGCCTTGACTACTTTGGCAATTTGGTCTCGGTCTCGTATATTACCGGGATTAAGACGAAGCCCGTCCGCGCCTGCCTTTAGGGCCTCAAGCGCGAGGCGATAGTCAAAATGTACATCGGCAATAATTGGGATACATGTTTTCTTCTTGATGTTTGAAATTGCGCGCGCTGCTTCAACGTCTGGTACGGCTACCCTGGCTATCTCGCAGCCACAGTCGGCGAGTTCATTAATCTGATTTACGGTAGCTTTAATGTCTCTGGTGTCGGTCTTAGTCATGGATTGAACTATAATAGGAGCGTTTCCACCTACGATTACTTCTCCGATTCTGATAGGTTTAGATTGCCTGCGTGCTATCAAGGTAAAATATTATCTCCCTGAACTATATGTGCAATGTCAAAATAGCTTACAATAAGAATCAAGAGTATCAGCAACGCGAAACCAATAAGGTGAACAAGCCCCTCCTTTTTTGGGGAGATCCTTTTTCCTCGCCGTATCCATTCTAAAAACACGAAGATAAGTCTGCCACCATCGAGACCTGGAAAAGGAAAAATGTTAATTATGGCTAGGTTGATACTAATCAGTGCAGCAAATTCTAGTAGGGGACTTATCCCAGCTTTAGCTACCTGGCCGGTAATTTGGGCGATGCCTATCGGTCCGGTCACCTGAGGTGGTGTTCCCCCAATGAACCATCCTACCACCTCGTTACGGAATAAGACGAGTATCTCCCAGCAATGAACTACGCTTGAGGGCACTGCTTTCCAAATAGGTTCGGATTCTCGGACCGTCTTACTATCTACTCCGGCTATGATGATGCCGGTTGCCCCTTGACCCGCAGGCGGCTTCCATCTTGGTTTCAAACTCACTTCGCGCTGAGAGAGGTCCTCACTTTGAAGTCGCATATTTACTTCTGAGCCGAGATAGAGCTGAATATAGTAGCCTACATCGCCACGATTTCTAATTGTATGATCGTTTATCGTCAGAATGATATCTCCCGGTACTATTCCAGCTATCTGAGCCGGTGAATCTGGCGCTACCTCTTGTACTTGTACTTTCTCCAGGATCATATTGTGAGGGATCATAAAACTGATTGAAAAAAGTAATAATGGTAGCAAAATATTCATCAACGAGCCGGCACTGAGAACTAGAATTCGTACTGGTATGCTCTTGCTGGCGAGACTTCCCGGCAATGTTGGATCTTCTTCCCCGACCATCTTGGTAAAACCACCCAGAGGTATTGAATTTATGGAATAGGTTGTCTCGCCTCGCTTGAAGCTGAAAATCCTTGGGGGGAAACCTATGCCGAATTCCTCTACCCTTACTCGGGCAAGCTTGGCAGTGATAAAATGCCCGAATTCGTGGGCGAAGACAAGAACTATCAGTATGCCGATAAAACTGACAATTGTAAGCGCTATTGTTTCCATTATAAATTCGTCCTTGTTACTGACTTAAGCGCTATGTTTCTTGCCCACTCATCAGCGGCTAGGATTTCCTCCAGATTGGGATTATCCACGCTTTGATGTAAGTTTATGGTCTTATCTATTATTTCGGCAATTTTCGGGAAGGCAATGCGCTGTTCAAGAAAAAGTTGGACAGCGATTTCATCGGCGGCACAAAGTACAGCAGGGTAGGTTCCTCCTTGCTTCCCGGCATCTAATGCCAGCCGTAGGCAGGGAAACATGACATGGTTTATTGTCTCGAAAGTCAGCGAATTCAATTGTGCCAGGTTCACACGAGGCAGTCTGTTATTGGTTAGCCGCTCCGGATATGACAAAGCGTATTGAATCGGGAAGCGCATATCGGGGACACTAAGCTGAGCCTTTAGTGAACCATCAGCAAATTCTACGAGAGAATGAATGATACTCTGAGGATGAATTACTATTTCGATTTTGTTTAGGGGTATAGAAAAAAGCCAGCTGGCTTCTATTGCTTCAAGCCCCTTGTTCATCAGAGTAGCTGAATCAATAGTAACTTTTTTCCCCATTTTCCAAGTAGGATGTTCAAGGGCTTTGTTAACTGTAACCTCAGCTAATTTTAGAGGTGGATACTTGTAGAAAGGCCCTCCCGAAGCTGTGAGGATAAGCCGGGCTACGTTGCCGTTCTCTCCCTGTAGGCACTGATATATAGCGCTGTGTTCGCTGTCAATAGGCAGGATTTGCGCCTGCATAAGTTTAGCCTCTTTGGTGACAATTTCGCCTGCCATGACCAGAACTTCTTTATTAGCCAGAGCTATTCTTTTCCCTGCCCTTATAGCTGCTAATGTTGGGGCTAGTCCTATCTTACCTGAGGTAGCTATGACTACAATGTCGACTTCAGGATGGCAGGCCATCTCTTCCATCGGCTGGAATTTGATGTTGTCCTGAAAATCTAATTTATTGGGTGAATATACTAGTTTAGGTTGAAATTGATTTATTTGGGTGCTGAGTAAGCTCGTATTATTACCGCCGGCCAGGCCTATTATCCTGAATTTTTCAGGGAAATCTCTTACTACGTCTAGGACCTGTTGCCCTATAGAGCCTGTTGAACCTATAACCGCTAGTTTTGCTATAGTTTTGCCCATAGGTTTGTCAGTTGCACAAGATAGTATACTATAACTCCAGTGAATATGAGACTATCCACTCGATCCAGAACGCCACCATGACCCGGTACTAGCTTACCGGCATCCTTGACGCCTGTATTGCGCTTAAGCAGTGACTCTACTAAGTCTCCAAGCTGCGCGAATATACTAATAATAAGACCTGTAAGGGCAATCTGCCAGTAGCTAAATGGCAAGGTGAAGATTACACCTATAATAAGCGAAGCTACGATACTGGCTAAAAGCCCACCGATAGCTCCTTCCCATGTTTTCCCGGCGCTTATTGATGGGGCTAGAGCGTGTTTGCCCCAAGTCCGTCCAATAAAAAAGGCGCTGGTATCACTGGCAAATGTAGTAAACATGGCTAAAAAAACGAGTTCCCGACCGGCTTCCAGATTTCTGAGCTGGATCCAATAGCTGAGCATCCAGCCGATATAGAGAATGGCGGCCATTGTCCATGCCCAGTTTGTAAAAGCCTGGTCTCGCGGGCGACGAAATAATAGCCATACCAACGATATGACTATTGCTGAGGTAATCAGGAAAGGTAATGTAGCAGGATACGGGCAATGGGGACTGGCAACTATTAATAATACCCAAGCGATGCCGAAATAGGTGATTGGCTCTGCTTTTAAGGCTCCTGCCATTCGATAGAACTCCCATGTGGCAAGACCGGCCATGGCGGCAATCAAAATGGTAAACCACGGTGCACCGAACCATATTATGGCGATAAGGAGAGGTAAGCCGACAACAGCAGTTAGAATTCTATGCCTGAGCATATCAATTCTTTAGCTCTGTATGTCTTAAACAAGACTGGTCATAGCAGGAGACATGAAATGTAGGTTGGGCTTGATTCATTGTATTTAACGTTTAGATTTATTTAGCGAAAAAGTGGTAGCTCGAAGAAAGTTGAGGAGTCTTTAGACCTCCATTATCTCTTTTTCTTTGCTTTGTCCTATGTTGTTTACTTTATCAATGAAGTTGTCAGTGAGCTTTTGCAGTTGTTCGGAAGCACGTGCAGACTGGTCTTGTGATATTTCCTTGTTTTTTTCTGACTGCCTGAATTTTTCAACGCCTTCACGTCTTAAATTGCGAAGCGTAATCCTGGCATCCTCTAATCTTTTATGGACGGCCTTGGTTAAGTCCTTACGGCGTTCTTCAGTGAGTGGTGGTATAGGTATTCGTAGAACACGGCTGTCGCTTATCGGATTTAGACCTAAGTCAGAGGTGAGGATGGCTTTCTCAATACTTTTGATTGAACTACTGTCCCAGGGTTGTATAAGTATCATCTTGGCATCGGGTATTGAGATAGAAGCCATCTGGTTGATTGGAGTTAGGATACCGTGGTAATCGGCTTTGATATGCTCTACCAGGGCTGGTGAGGCACGTCCCGTTCGAATACCTGCCAAGTCTCTAGTCAAAGCTTCGACAGCCTTTTGCATTTTACTATTTATTTCATTGAGTGTTTGCTCAATCATTTTTATTCACTGGTGACAGAAGTGCCTACGTGTTCACCGCATATAGCGCGCTCTATACTTCGGTGCCCTTGTAGGTCGAAAATTATTATGGGAAGCCTATTATCCTGGCAAAGGGAGAAAGCAGTACTATCCATTACCTGGAGTCGTAAATTTAAAGCTTCCTTGTGCGTTAAACGCTCGAATTTCTTGGCGCGTGGATTTTTTAGCGGGTCAGAATCATAGACGCCGTCGACTCTGCTTTTGGCTACGAGCAGGACTTCTGCACCGATCTCAATAGCCCGGAGAGCCGCTGCGGTGTCTGTAGTCATGTACGGGTTTCCAGTTCCTCCGGCGAAAATAACTACTCTTTTTTTCTCCAAGTGCCGGATAGCACGACGGCGAATATACGGTTCGGCTATAGCCGACATAGTTATGGCTGACTGAGTCCTAGTAACTGCCCCTTCATTTTCTAGCGCATCCTGCAGTGCGAGACCATTAATAACTGTAGCTAACATACCGGCGTAATCCGCAGTGGCTCGGTCCATGCCTTTGGCTTCGGCACCGGTGCCACGCCAGAAATTACCTCCGCCCACAACTATAGCTACCTCCACCCCCTGCTCCATTATCTGCTTTATTTGTTTGGACACCCGTGTTAAAACCGAACGATCAATGCCAAATCTCTTTTTTCCCATGAGTGCTTCGCCGCTCAATTTGAGCAGTACTCGCCTATATTTAGGTTTTTCCACTGCCACTTTTAGTAACCTAACTCAAACCTGACGAATCTGCGTACTTTTATATTTTCGCCAACTTTGGCAATAGTCTCTGTTAATATATCCTGGATTGTCTTTTCAGGGTCTTTGATATACGGTTGTAGTAGTAGACAAGCTGTTTTAGGATCTGTATCTGCCTCTATTTCTGTAGCTTGTGCCATATCCTCTGAAGATATAAATTGAGGACACATGGCTGCTATCTGTAGAGCCAGGTTGTGAGCCAGCTCTTTGAATTCGTTGGTGCGAGCCACAAAATCAGTCTCGCAATTAACTTCAACCAGAACTCCAATCCGGCCTCCCGGGTGGATATAGGCTTCGATTACCCCCTGGTCTGCCACGCGTTCAGCCTTTTTACGTGCCATAGCTATTCCGCGCTGGTTTAGAATCTCAATTGCTTTTTCTAAGTTTCCTTCTGCCTCAATGAGAGCTTTTTTGCAATCCATGACGCCGGCACCGGTTTTCTCTCTGAGGTCTTTTATCACCGTGGTTGAAACCTGCAAGTTTATCCTCCTTAATATACGGGTGGTAGAATTGCCTTTCTATTTATTTTCATCTGGTGTAAAGACGTGTGACTCCATTAGTTGTCCTGTTTCTGTACCGATTGGGGCTGGCTCAGCCCTCACTATTTCTCCAGTCTCTTTAATCATCTTACCCTCAAGAACAGCATCAGCTATTTTACTGCATATTAGTTTAATAGCCTTTATAGCATCATCGTTGGCTGGGATAAGGTAATCGATACCTTCTGGGTCGCAATTAGTGTCTACTATGGCTACTATTGGGATGCCGACCTTTCTGCTTTCAGCCAGAGCTATCTTTTCTTTTGTTGGGTCTATAATAAATATGGCGCCGGGGAGGGTGGTCATTTCCTTGAAGCCGCCAAGAAGTTTATTTAGTCGGCCTATTTCTTTTTCAACTTTCATTTTTTCTTTTTTAGATAGGTAATCTAGTTCCCCTTTATCCCTCTTGTCTTCGAGACGTACCAGATAATCTATCCTCGCCTGTATGGTGCTAAAGTTAGTTAACATCCCGCCGAGCCATCTTTGGTTGACATAATACATATTGCATCGCTTGGCTTCCTCTTCTACGATTTCTTGAGCCTGTTTCTTTGTTCCGACAAAGAGGATGCTCTGCCCATTACCGACCAAATCTTTAACGTAGTTATAGGCTCTATCTAACATTACTACAGTCTGTTCTAGATCTATAATGTGTATACCGTTACGTTGGGTAAAAATAAAGCTCTTCATACGTGGATGCCAGTGCCCAGTTAGATGGCCGAAGTGGGCTCCGGCTTCCAGTAGTTGTTTAACTGAAATAGACTCCGCCAAGTTGTAACCTCCTGATCATATTAAACCGGAAATGAAGTTTACTATGTTTTATACAGAATTTCTTCCGCAAAGCCGCACATCAGTATAACATAACGTGATTCCTGAGGCAATTTAGAGCGCAGAGAATTTACCTGTTTTATATGTCCCCGAACATTTCGTGTTCGAGTTGGTTCAGATGACTGTGATCATAGGCGGGGCAGCAATCACTCTAATCTGAGCAAAAACTTAGCCCCTCCATGTAAGAGGGGCTAAGCGAAATACCTTATAAGATGTTGGCCCTATTTTAAACCAATTTTCTCGGCTACAAGCTCTCTGTGGTAGTCAGTGCCGCCAAAAGATGTGCTCGCGGCTAAAGACCTTCTATAGTACAGAGGTATATCATGGTCATAACTAGTGGCAATTCCACCGTGTAATCTGATTGCCCATTGAGCCACGTCTTTGTAGACCTCGTTTATATATGCTTTAGCCAGAGAGACCTCTTTGGCGGAGGGTTGACCCTCTGATTCCAGCCAAGCAGCTTGATAGACCAAGTAACGGCCGGTTTGCATTGATGTCCACATGTTAGCCATAAGGTGCTGAAGTGCCTGGAAGGCTCCGATCGGCCTTTCATACTGAACACGTTCTTTAGAGTAAGCAACTGTCATTTCGACGCATGTTTGCATTGCCCCGACGGACTCCGCGCACTTAGCAACAGCTCCTTTGCGCAACACCATTTCTACGATAGGCCATCCTGCATCCAGCTTACCCAACATGTTTTTCTTCGGTACTGTAACATTCTCGAAGCGTACCTCACACAGTTTATCCGCACCTATAGTTGGTATTACCGTATGCTTAATTCCGGGGCTTTTAGCGTCAACCAAAAACAAGGTTATTCCTTTATCCGGAGAAGTCCCGTCCTTAGTTCGCGTGACGCAGATGATATAATCGGCAACGTGTGCCATTTCAACGAAGAGCTTAGTGCCGTTAAGGGTGAAGTCCTCGCCTTTGGCTACGGCTTTGAGTGAAATTCCTGAGGCATCGAAGCTGCCTTCAGCTTCTAGAAGGCCGAGGGTAAGAATTAAATCTCCGCTGGATATTTTGGGAAGATACTCTTTCTTTTGTTCCTCGGTTCCACCTTCGATAATGGAGAAACTGCTAATTATGGTAGGGATTAATGGCCCAGGAAGGATGTTTCTGCCGACCTCTTCTAACAGGACGGTAAGATCAAAGAAACTGTAACCTATTCCCTCGTATGCCTCAGGAATAACCAGACCCATCCATCCCAGTTCCGCCATTTTCTTCCACAGCTCGGGAGAATATCCTTTTTCACTTTTTTCAAGCTCTCTGATCAGGGTTTTGGGACATTCCGTTGTAAGGAAGTCCCGAGCTGCTTTTTTCAAAATCTCTTGTGCTTCAGTAAGTCTTAGGTCCATGATTCCTCCTATCGATACTTAATTTATTTCATGCGAGGCAAGCCGAGGCCATACCAGGCGATAATGTTCCTCTGTATTTCGTTTGTGCCCATGGAGATGATGGATACGAAACACTCTTGGAACTTCTTTTCCCAGGATCCATGCACGGGAGCCCATGGAGAGTACTTTACCTGGCCGTATGGACCTGCTATATCCGTGGATACAAAAGCAAAACGCTTGCCAAGCTCGCTGTAAAATATTTTGGCTGCTGCTGCGTCCATAAGAGCCATTTCGTTACGATTTTGTAAGTCAGCTATGCGATAAGCGATGGCTTTGGCTGCTTCCAGGTCACAAGCCAGCTCTGCCACCCGGTTTCGAATTAACGGGTCTTTGGATAGAGGTTTACCGTTTCGTTTAGTTTTATTGCAAAATTCGACCAGTTCTTCCAGTTCGCGGTACATACCCATGATTTCAGCTATTCCAGATCTCTCGAAACCAGCCAGAAGATTGACGATGGCCCATCCCTCGTTTTCCTGGCCAACAATATTCTTTGCCGGCACATGAACGTCGTCGAGATAGACTTCAGCGAATGGAGCATCGCCATTAATGTACGGAATAGGCCGCACTGTAATTCCCGGCGTTTTCATATCGAGCAATAAGAAGGTGATATTGTGGTGTTTGCGACCTGCGGGGTCTGTCTTAAATACTCCAAATCCCCAGTCAGCCCTGTGAGCGCCGGTATTCCAGGTTTTCTGGCCGTTTATGATATACTCATCACCTTTCTTAATTGCGGTAGTTGATAGGGTGGCCAAATCCGAGCCGGCATTCGGTTCGCTCCACAGTTCGCACCACATAACCTCTCCACGTGCAATAGGCGGCAGAAATTCCTTCTTTATTGATTCACTTGCCGCTTGTAGAAGGGTAGGAGCAAGCATTTCGATTCCAAAGATATCGACTCCAGGAATCCCGTGGTATCCCCTGGCCTCGGCGAAGAGTACTTTATCCATCATGGTGCCACTCCCGCCGTACTCTGCAGGCCAGGCTAAAGAAAGCCATCCTTTTTTAGCGAATTCACTGACGCAGTAACGGTGGAATTCCCAGCATTCGTCAATCTCAAATACGGCCTCCATTCCAACAAAACTTGCTGGCTTTTTCCTCTCGAGTTCCTTACAGAAATCGAAAAAATCCTTTCTGTGTGCCTTTTCTTCTGTTGTCAGTTCAAAATCCATGCGTACCTCCTTTAAATGTTATATTTCCTATGAAAGCGCCGGTGACATGAATTGCGGTTAAATCATCGACCATCAGTCAAGCCGTCACCTAGGTTTCTAATTCATCACAATTTGTTGTGAACGCCATATTATAATATAGAATTAATCGTTTGGAAAGTCTACGATATGTTTCTCGCTTACGCTGACCGATGCCTTATTTCCTCAATTCTATAGTGTAAAACACCGGCCGGGGCCTTAACCTCGATGGTCTGCCCTCTCAAGTGGCCTAATAAAGCTTGACCCATAGGCGAGGCGACGGAGATTTTGCCTTCCATCGCGTTAGCTTCACTAATGTCAACCAGAGTATAGTGTACCTGTTCTCCTGAGGCTATATCCCGCAGCACTGCTGTATCTCCGAAATTGATTTCTGGTTCGTTGGCCTGTTGCTCATCTACTAAACTTGCCATTTTCAGAGTTGCTTCTAGTTGTTTGATACGTGCCTCTATCTGACCATGATGTTCCCTAGCTGCTTCTAGAGGCGCATTTTCACGGAAATCCTTATCCGATGCTGCTTTCTTGAGTTCTTCAACTATATTTAGCCGTTCATTTTTAAGACTGTTAAGCTCCGCTTCCAAATCCGTATAACCTTGATTGGTAAGCAACACCTTGCGGTGGGAGCGTCGTTTTATAGGTGAAGTAGATTTGAGCGGTGTTTTCTTACTCTTTAGATGAACTGCCAGGTTCCTCCTGGTCAGGCCTTGCTTATAAGTATAAGTAAGGAAGGTTTTAATTATCCCTAATTTATCGGTTACTTCTGTCGTTGACGAGGTAATCTGCTCGGCATAGTTGGCGACTTCAGGGATGGTTAGTCCGATTAGAGGTCGTTTTTCTCCGTACCAACGTACAAATTTGTATATTTCTTGTTGTGCTTTTAGCCTTTCGTCTGAGGATAATGTTAGGAGAAACTGAGTGGCAGCCTCTCCCAAACTATAATCAGATAGAGCCGAATCAGGTGTGTTTTTTGAGGCCATCCCTTTGCTCTAAGACGGAGGTAATAATAAAATAAAAATGAAGACCATGTCAAATATAGATATATTTCGGGTTTATCATCCTTGGCTATGATGATATAGCGTAGCCAATAAGCTTGTAGGCAAGTTTAGCTGCTAGAAAGGCATACGAATCGGCGTAGTCCTTGGGACACAATTCCACCAGGTCGAATCCGATGACGTGTGTATGGCTGGACACATAACCTAGTAAATTCAGTATTTCGTGCCATTGCATGCCCCCCGGTTCAGGAGTGCCTACTGCCGGCATAATCGAAATGTCAAACACGTCTAAATCAATTGATACGTATACGTTGCCGCTTAACGAGGCTGCTATACGTTCGGGCGATGGTAAATCCGAACTCGCTGTCGTCATATAGAATGGGTGCATATCGTTTTGGGCCAAAAACTCGTGTTCTTCCCAACTCAAGCTTCGTACTCCAACTTGCACGATAGGACATAGTTCATGAATACGGCGCATAACGCAGGCATGGCTATATTTAGTTCCTAGATATTCGTCTCTGAGGTCGGCATGCGCATCCAGTTGCAGTACAGAGACATCATGTATCTTTTCTTTTAGGGCTTGAACCATGCCTAGACTCAGGGAGTGCTCGCCACCTAACATTATTGGGAATTTTCCTTGTTTTATTAGTTCAGCCGCGATAAGATAAACTCGTTCAATCATCTTTTCCGGGCTATCTAATACTGGTTGGACTGCCGGTAAAGTATGAATTCCGACCTTGTATGTCTCACGATCGAGTTCAATATCATAGAGTTCTAAATATTGCGAAGCGTTAATAATAGCCTGTGGTCCTTCGCGGGTGCCGCTGTGCCATTCGGTAGTGCTATCATAGGGCACTGGTAAAATTACTGCTTTTGCAGATGACAAATCAGAGTATGGGGATGACAGGCCGGCGAAGTTTTGTCTGGGGGAGAGGATTTCCTCTATGTTCTCCATATCTCAAACTGAGCGGATTTGAGTAGTATCTGCAACGTCATAGAGTTCGGCCATCTTCCAATCGCGGTGGATGAGGCGACTTGACAGCTTGATTAACTGAAATTTCTTCTTAAAGTCATTCACTACCTGCTCGGCATCAAAATCCTTGCAGGAAAAAACATCTATATTTATATAGCAACGTTCAACGAAAGTGTGAATGCTAATGTGGCTTTCGGCGATGAATACGAAACCGGATATTCCCCAGTCTTCTGGTTTAGAGCCTACGTATCTAAAAACATGCGGGCCCGAAATTTTTGTCATATCTATTTGGGCAGGGTATGAGTCCAACAGTTGATAGATGAATTGCTCATCCTGCATTAATTTTGCATTGTCTCCATAGCCATCGATAGTCAGATGCATGGTTCCCCCTAAAGCAAAATTCTCCTTAGCTCAAAAAGCGCTGCCGTAACCGCTCTCTGCTTTATTTGAAGGCGGCTACCAGGGTAGTTTCTAGCAAAACTGTGCTTACGTTGCCCATCGTCGATGCTAACGAAGATGGTACCTATTGATTGACCTTCAATTTCGTCAGGTCCCAATACGCCGGTGAGACCGACACCAACAGATGTCCCGAGCTTTTCTCTAGCCACAGTTGCCATAGTCTCACATATTTCTAGGCTTACAGTTCCGTATTTAGCTATGTACTGAGAGTCTAGTCCAAACGCCGCCCTTGAAGATTCGCTATAAGCAACCAGTCCTCCCACAAAATATTTCGAGCTGCTTGGAACATTGGTAATAATATTAGCCAAATAACCCCCGGTGTAGGACTCCATAGTGGCCAATGTCAGCTTTTTAGAGGACAGCAAATTCCCGACGATGCTCTCCAGAGTATCGGAGTCAGTTCCCCATATGTAATCATTTAAAATTCCCCTGATTTCATTTTCCCGCTGGATAATAAGCTTCTTTGCATTGTCTTCGGTTTGCGCTTTAGCAGTTATGCGTAGGTAAATGCCATCGATTTTAGCGTAAGTCCCCACTGTTGGATTTGTAAAAGGAAGAAATGGGCTTGCTCTCTCGTCTACCTCAGCTTCGGTTAGGCCGAAGGTTTTAAGGGTTTTAGAAACTATAACAGCTCCGGATAACCTCTTCTGCAACCTGGGCACTATTTCTTTAGTCCACATCAATTCCATCTCGCGTGGCGGGCCGGGCATAGTAACAATTATTCGATTGTCATTCTCCACCCACCAGCCTGGTGCAGTTCCTCTGGGATTTGGGACAATTTCCGCTGAGGGAATTTTTGAAGCCTGTTTGATATTTGTCGGCGGCATTTCTCTCTTGAAGTACCTGAACAGCTCTTCGAACTGTTGGACAAGTGCGTGATCGATCGTAAGTTTTTCTCCGAGGAACTCCGCTATGGCTTCCCGCGTGATGTCATCTTGAGTTGGCCCCAGACCGCCAGTGGTGATAATAATATCCGATCTTTGCCATGCCTGCTTCAAAGTCTCGATTAGCCTGCCTTGGTTATCACCAACCATTGATATAAAGTTTAGGTCAAGGCCGAGTAAAGGTAACTGACCGGCGAGGTAAGCGGAATTCGTATCAACGGTGTCGCCTAAGAGAAGCTCAGTGCCAATCGAAATAATTTCTGCCTTCATTTTAGTCGTATCTACCAAATTAACATCTAATTGTAGAAATTCCTAGGTATTTCTCTACCAGGGCCATGGCACAGTACTTGCCGCACATACTACAAGCCGGGCCGCCAGCACTGTATTTACTATGAATTGTTTTAACTCTTTCGGGATCTAAAGACAGCTCTGCTTGTGATTCCCAATCAAGGTTCTTCCTCGCCGTCGACATTTTCCTATCCCATTCACTGGCTCGTTTTGTGCCTCTAACAATGTCAGCGGCATGAGCAGCAATGCGTGAAGCTATTACGCCGATTTTTACATCTTCTACGTCCGGTAGCGAAAGATGTTCTGTCGGAGTGACATAGCACAGAAAATCGGCACCTGAAGCGGCAGCGATGGCACCGCCAATAGCTGCCGTAATGTGATCGTAGCCAGCACCAATGTCGGTTACCAGAGGCCCGAGAACATAAAATGGAGCGCCGTGACAGAGGCTTTTCTCCATCTGAACATTTGCGGCAATTTGGTTTAACGGTAGATGCCCCGGCCCCTCGACCATCGTTTGCACTCCGGCTTCTCTAGCTGTATCAACGAGTTCGCCAAGGGTGATGAGTTCTTCAACTTGAGCGCGATCTGTGGCATCGGCGATGCTGCCGGGACGCATGCCATCACCCAAGCTTAGAGTTACGTCATATTTTTTAGCAATATCTAACAGACGATCAAAGTATTCATATAGTGGGTTCTCGTGGTCGTTGTATAGCATCCAACCGATAAGAAACGCACCTCCACGGGAGACAACATCGGTTAATCTTTTTTGATGCTTTAGTCGGTCTATGGCGGCTCGAGTAACGCCACAATGTACAGTCATAAAATCGACGCCATCCTTTGCCTGCTGCTCAATAACAGAGAAGATTTGGTCTACAGACATGTTTACTATTGCGCCGTATCTCTCAATAGCTTCAATCCCTGTTTGGTAGATAGGTACAGTACCTACGGGTAGAGTACTAGCAGCTAAGATAGATTGGCGGATGGCTGAAATGTTACCACCGGTGCTAAGATCCATGACCGCATCAGCACCGAAACGCGTAGCGACAAAAAGCTTTTCCAGCTCACTGTCCACATTACCATATTCTGAAGAAGTGCCGATGTTGGCATTTACCTTAACCGAAAGCTCTGTACCAATGCCACGAGGGGTTAGATTGGTATGGTTAATGTTAGACGGGATCACTACTTTACCGGAAGCCACATATCGCGCCACAATTTCGGCATTGACGCCTTCACATTGCGCTACATGTTTCACTTGGGGTGATATTATACCCGTATTTGCTTGCTCCACTTGCCCCATATTGTCTCCTAAACAAAAAACCAAGAGTCCTAGTAACCACTATAGAACCCTTGGTTCGATTTACCGCTTCCCTACGCTTGTATTACCAAGGTCAGGTTCTGACGGTTCTCCGCGATAACGGAGTCTCAGCCTGGTTTATTTTTCTGGGCACCCCTAGCGGTTAGCTAAAACCAGTATTCAATATATCACATAATAACAATGCGAAACAAGTAAATTTTATCGGATCCTCTGCCTGACTATATTCCGGCTTTATGTCGCCGCCATATAATAATGCACAAGACCGCCATACCGCCAATGAATACAAGCGGAATAAGCAGTGATAAAATGAGAACGGAGTTGGACATGGGTATTACCTCAAATGTGTTGGCCTCTGACCATAAGCCCTCGTTGCCGATATCGTCAACAGCCCTTACCCGCCAGCTATAACTGCCCAGAGTGATAGCGTCATCTCTGGATAGATCGTATTCTGAATTTATCAGCCCTTTCTTTAGGACCGCTGCTGATGAAGAGTTATTGATATTAACGATCTCCAGGGTGTACATTGTTTTACCCTGGACCTGACCATCCGACCAATTAAAGCTAACACGAGGAGGCTCAAGTCCTCGTTTATTAGAGTTTTGAAACGAAATCATTCCTAGTAGCTCCTTAGCCGTACCGAGGAATACATCAACTACTGAACCAAAGAGAACTAATTTAGCTCCCCGCTGAGGCGATACCAATACCGGTGCCGGAGGCGTAACCTTGTCCATGATAAAAACAGACTCTGCTGAAATGCCCGTTGTTCCTGTAGCTTTCACTTTGTTTTCTTTGGTGGCGCTTTGAGGAGCCACAAAGTTGGTACTGAAGCTGCCCTTATCATCAGCAACAGTGTTTGAATTCAGGTCGGTTCCTTCATAGCTTAGAGTTATTGTTTCACTCTTAATGAAGCCAGTTCCATTAACAGTTACTTTGGTTCCTTTGTTTCCTGAAGGTGGCTGCAGTTGGATATTAGGCAGAACGTTAAAATCCATATCGGGGATTAGCCCCTTCGGTGTAAAATCGCTGCCAAAGACGCCAATCAGATGATGTCCCTGGGTAGTAGGGGGGATATTCAATGAGGTATGTAACACACCATCTGTACCCGCTATTAAGTTGCATAGGATTATTTGATTATCCAATGTTATAGTAATTCCGTCCTCGCTGGTTCGAAAGCCGAATCCTTCTATTGTAATCTCAGTTCCTACCGGACCGGAGCTAGGTTGCATTTTGGCAAATGGTGCAACGATGAATTGGTGATCACCGATTTCGGAAGCATCAGTTGAACTGCTAAAAGAACTGATAAAGTATTCACCCTTAGTCGGCGCGGGGACATCAAAATTTACGCTCCAAACACCTAAATCGTTGGCAGTACCAGAAATCGGCAGGACGGTTTTATTCCACGTTACTTTAATATCTTTTTCAAAGCAGGAGAAGCCACTACCAATAACGGTAATTGTTGAATAGATCTGGCCGATACGTGGAAACAATTCAATTCCAGGCAATACGGTAAATGTATCCGAAGCGGTGCTGTTGCTCCAATGACTATCGTCTGTTACAGTAATGGTATGGCTGCCTTTACAGGCTGTTGGTATCTGTAAGTCGAATGCTAACTCACCGGTGTCAGCTATAGGCACTTTGGTTACTATAACCTGTTTATCCCAATAAACAGTAGCCAGTCGGCCGGCAAATCCGTCCCCGCTTACGTGCACGGATGTGCTCACCCTACCTGACGAAGGAGCTACGGTAATTGTAGAAGCATGAACAGGTGTAGGCAAAACCAAAAGTAATATCGGCAGAAAAAAAACTAGAGCTGACAATATAGGTAAAAATTTGGAATTTGCCAATTTATCCCTTCCTCATTAGGCAAAGTAGTTTATAGTGCTGGGGAGGAAAAATCAAATTAGAGTTTTGTTTAGATGGCAGATTTTACTTTGGTTTATGGCTAATGCTGGTATTGTAGTTGGCTTGACAATGCAAACGTCATATTGATAGACTTTTGTTGGTTTTCTTGTTCATAGCGTGGCCCCGTGGTGTAGCGGACTAACATGCCACCCTGTCACGGTGGAGATCGTGGGTTCGAATCCCATCGGGGTCGCTTTTTGATTTGTCAGCGGAATTTTCCGGACCAAATCTATTTCGATTAAGGCATGCTATTTACCCGATTTGAACGGGAATCAGCCCAGCTTACGCAATTCCGCTCTAAGAACTTTCCCTAAAAGGTTCTTGGGCAATGCCTCAATAAATTGTACACGCTTGGGTGTCTTAAAAGTGGGCAGGCTTTCTTTGCAAAAAGCTATTATCTCCTCTTCGCTAGCCTGCTCTTGCGGTTTAAGTGCAACAAAGGCCTTTATTTCTTCTCCATAGGTCTTATCCGGTATTCCGATAACGCCGGCTTCGGCAACCTTGTTATGTCGGCAGAGAACCTCTTCTATTTCTCGTGGTGACACATTTTCTCCGCCACGAATGATGATATCTTTTTTCCGGTCGGTTATGTACATATAACCGTCTTCGTCCATATAACCTATGTCACCTGTGTGTAGCCAGCCGTTCGTGATGGCCTGTGCTGTTTCCTCGGGCAGGTTCCAGTAACCTTTCATAAGAGTGGGCCCCTTTACCACAATTTCACCTCGTTGTCCTCTTGGCAGCTCGTTATTGTTGTCGTCGAAAACTTTAATAGTGTTGCATCTTAGCAGGTTTTTACCGACGGAACCGTATTTAGGCGGAAGGTCAACAGGTTGTCCTGTGGTGGTGGCGCCCGACTCGGTTAGTCCCCAACCCTCTCTTATATCGACACCTGTCTTTTCTTTCCAGCGTAAGGCAATTTCAACCGGCAGTGGCCCGCCGCCGGAATTGCAGGCTTGAAGCGAACTAATATCGTATTTGCCCAGGTCGGGGAAGTCCAGCATCTGGATATACATAGTAGGCACCGCTGCCATGCTTGTAATCTTAAATGATTGAATTGCCTTCAGGGCTTCCTCAACATTCCACCATCTAAGGACGACTGCTTTTCCACCTACAAACGATCCCCCCATACTAAAGGCAATTCCGTATGAATGAGATAAAGGCAATACCCCCAGGGCGATATTCGAACGAGTAAAGCCTGTGACAGCCAGGGATTCCTCAATGTGTATTAGTGTAACAGGATCCATGCTATGTATTGTCGAGTGAACAGTATAAGGCATGTTCATAAGTACATATTCATAGAAAGATAGTGCATTGATATAAAGGGAATAGTGAGTATGCATCACGCCTTTAGGCTGACCTGTAGTGCCGGCGGTATAGATTAAAGCTGCAACATCATCGTTATCAGTTTCTTCTATTGCTAGTTCGTCTGAACTCTCAGCCATTATTTTGCGATATGAGATAGTGCCTGGAATGTCATCCTTATCTGTCAGGATGATATGTTTCAACTCGGGAGCCTGCTTCCGTGCCTCCATAATCCATCCTAAGAAATCTGAACTGGTAAGCATAGCTTTGGCTCCACTATCGCGATATATATAGGAAGCCTGGTCGGGGCGAAGTAAGGGATTCAACGGCACCAGTATGCCACCTATTTTAAATATAGCAGGGAAAGCCGAGAATACGGGCGGGCTGTTTGGCATCTGTACCGCTACCCGGTCCCCTTTGCCGATTCCAAGTCCCTTTAACGCATTGCCAAGTCGATTAGCGTTACGATTCGTTTCAGCGTTGGTATACCACCTCCCTTCGAAATAGATACTCTCATATTCTCCAAACCTTTTAACATTGCCCTCAATGAGACTACCGATATTCATAACACCTCTTTCCTCGGTTTTTTATTTCGGGCGGCAACTGATTTCAACTACCCTGAAGACTAATAGGATAGTACGCTTGTAGATTCCAGACGTCAAGTCATGTTAAGTATATAGTAATTTATTCCTATATATACCTGTTTGAAGCTGCAAAGGTTTGACGGATAACAGTGGCTATGATAGTCTACAATCACTATTTTCCCTATCCGGCAAATGTAAATCGGGAGGTCGATTGATGGTAGGCATTAAATCCTATGGCGCTTATATCCCAAGGTATCGAATGAATCACAATACTATCTTTTCCGCAGTTGGCTTCCTTGGCACTTTCCCACCACCGGGTGAGAATGCTATTGCCAACCATGATGAAGATACCATAAGTATGGCGGTAGCTGCTGGGATGGATTGCTTGAGCGGTTTGAAAAGAGGAGAGATAGGCGGGCTCTATCTGGCAACTACCAGCCAGCCATATATGTTAAGGCAGAACTCGGCATTGGTGGCTGCTGCCCTCGACCTGCAAAATAATATGAGAACCTCCGATTTCCTTGGCTCTAACAAGGCGGGAACCAGTGCCCTACTTTCTGCCTTTGATGCTGTCAAAGGAGGTGCATCGGACAACATATTGGTCTGTGCCTCCGATTGCCGATTAAGCAAGCCGGGCAGCTCGCAAGAATCTTTATATGGTGATGCTGCTGCCTCTGTTCTCATAAGCACAGATGACGTGATTGCTACATTGGAGGGGCACTTTTCTGTATCTTATGATTTTCCCGACCGTTGGAAAGCAACCAGTGAAAAATTTGAACACGCCTGGGAGGATAGATTCATTCGTGACGTTGGCTATGCCAGGATGCTTCCAGAGGCAATTTCCGGCCTGCTGAAAAAGTACAACTTAGCTATTGCTGATTTCACTAAA